>ENA-ORXM01000760-ORXM01000760.1-marine-metagenome-genome-assembly--contig:-NODE-760-length-51104-cov-40.174182_pt1 | contig 51104 bp, 47 predicted proteins | sample MGYA00237867_ERZ511480 | MGnify/ENA primary metagenome ERZ511480 (study PRJEB26309, sample SAMN06266103) | marine metagenome | isolation source: Algal blade | place: United Kingdom:Sidmouth, United...
TTTTATCATTTTTTTGTTCCGTAGCGATGCTATGCAACCATAAAATGATTTCAATTGAGCAAAAAATCTCTATTTTTAACTTCAATCAAAAAAGTTTAAACGAGTTCCTAATATTAAAATCCTGAATTTAGTGCTTCAATAAAAGACTTTTACTTTTTTTCCGCCTTCCGCTCCGCAATCAATTCCTTTAATTGCTTTCCGTATTTAGATCCCTTAATGCTTACTGCTAAACTATTATAAACAGTATCCAAATACTTGGTATTTACATCCGCGATTTCCTTCACAACCACATAAGGAGCTACATGATAATCCTTATTTCTCAAAGCAAAGTTAATGGTATACAAATATTTATGTTTTAAGGTTTTGTTTAATTGATCATAAATTAATTTTATGGAATCTTGATTGTTATTTTTTACGGCATCAAAATTAGACCTTAATAAAGAGAATCGTTTTTTATTAAATTCACTATTTACCTTTTTATACGTTTCAAAAAGTTGATGATTTTTGCTTCCCTTAACCACTAGCTTTCTATTAAATTTATCTAATTGTGTGGTCAAACTAATAGTTTCTGTTTGTTCCAAAAAAACTTCGATAAGATCGTTATACTTAATACCATCTTTTTTATCTAAATGCAAATAATAAACATCCGGCTCGCTTATATTTAATTTAAAATCGAATGAATCCGAACCCTTAAGGTTTGCCGAGTCTAAAACAACTAAAACGGTGTCTTCTACTTTTTTCAAGTAGATTGTTCCTTTGCTTAAACCTTTTATTGTGCCTTTAAAGCGAGTTTCAAATCCTTTATTATTACAGCTAAATAAACCAAAAATTGTTGTTGCGACGATAGCTAATCGAATTGATAGTAGTTTCATAAATTAATTAAGCCAAGTATTTTTTGTTAGTATTTGTTTTGGAGTAAGGTCTGTTTCTGGAATTTCAATTAATAATTTTTGTAAACTTGTAGGCCCCTCTTCAATAGTTGTTTCCGCTGTAAATTCAATTCCATTTCTATTAATCGTAAAAACAGCCGAAGTTCCTTTTACCCATTTCCTAGATACTTCAAAAAGAAAATTCACATTATTTAAATCATATTTTTGTCCATTTACAGCTACTAAAATGTCATTTCCCTTAAGTTCTAATTTTTTAAAAAAGCTGCTTTTAGCTACATTAGGTCCAAAATAAATTTTATTTTCTTTTTTATTAAGCATAATATATGGCGTATCCTCATCCTCCATAAAATATTCTGTTGGTAAGGTTAAAACTCCATATTCCAACCCAACATATTGAAAAAAGTCTGCATAATTAATTGACTCATTTCCTACTACATGAGTTTTTAAAAAATCCCCAATTTCAGGATAGGTAAATGCTGCAACTACAGCAATCAATTCTCTATCTAAAAAAGGGCGTTTTGCACCATATCTATTAGAAAGTGACTTCATCAAATCTAAAATTCCTTTTTCACCATTACTTTTTTCCTTAATTAAAATATCAATACACATTGAGATTAATGCGCCCTTATAATATACATTTTCATAGTTTTTTTTATAAGGCTCTGTTAATATATTTTTACTCATCTTAGTAAAAGACATATTATCGTTAAAGGTGTATGATCTTTCTATTTTTTGAACAATACGTTTAAAAAACTCTTCTTTGGATATTAAACCTTCTTTTACTTGAAATAATTGTGCAAAATACTCTGTGGTACCTTCATACATCCATAAATGCTCTGACATTTTAGGGCTGTTATAATCAAAGTTGTGTATTTCCTTAGAATGTACTGTTAATGGGGTAATTATATGAAAAAACTCATGTGCAACAATATCTATTAACGATATTTCTAATGCTTCTTTAGGATACCTTTCCGGCATTACCACTACTGTGGAATTATTGTGTTCCAACGCTCCAAATCCTTGCGCATCGGTTTGGTTATATTCTGATAAATACAATAAAATACTATATTTTTTAGTAGAATTAATAGCTCCCATAAAATTCTTTTGAGCTGTCATCATCCTTTTCATACTTGGTAGTAAGCCCTTGGCTGTATGTATTTTATTTGGAGAATAAACACTTAAGATCACCTCGATATCATTTACTTTAAATGTCTCAATGTCTTGGTTAGCATATAAAATAGGATCATCAATTACCTCTGCGTACCTATTGTAGTAAAAAGAATCTACTTGATCTATTTCGTTTTTTTTAAGCTTAGGATTAATCCCCAAAATAGTTTCGTGTGATGTGGCTCTACTTACACTATCTGTATGTACTACTGATAATACGTATGGAGATTCTTTTGTTTCTTTAAAGTATCCTACAAAGCCATGAAGGTTTAATAAGTAATTTTTACCTTTTAAAATATTTGTTCCTGAAGGAGAAAAAATTTCATTCTCACTCTCGTTATCGAATGTATCATTGACATAATAAGTAATTTTATGAAGACTCGCCGCTTCACTTATTTGCCAACTATTATCATCCATTTTTGAAACTAATAGGTTTTGTCCTGATTTGGTATAGGCTTGAACTTCAGTTATAAATCTACCATAATTATCATTACTATACGTTCCTGGAATAATTTTGGGAATATAAAAAATAGTAGCTTCTAAATTAATTTTTGCAGGCTTAAGCTCTACTTTTACTCTATCATTAACAACATTTACTAAATCGATAATTACCTCGTTTTTAGATTGTTTTTTAGCACTGTTAATTGCAGCTTGCTTGGGCTTACAACTAACTATAAGTACAAATATTGATATTGTAAAAATATAAACCTGCTTCATATAAGATAAGACTTAAATGTATTTTTTAATAAAATTTGCCACACCATCAGCTGAACCAGCACTCGTTGTATATTTAGTTACTGCTTTTACTTCTGATCTTGCATTAGCTACCGCTACTCCAAAGCCTACTGCTTTAAGCATTTCAATATCGTTATAATTATCACCAAAAGCAACAGCTTCCGAAATATCTAATGTTGGATATACTTTTTTTAATAAAAACTCAACTGCTGTTTTCTTAGAAATTGCTGAGGGAGCTATTTCAATATAAGTACTTTTGGACCGATAAAGGTGTAGTTGAGTTCCAAAATTGGTTTCTAAATAAGCATATAGCGCGTCAATATCATCTACATTCCCCATGCACATAATTTTATGTGCTCCTTTTTCTTCTAATTTCCATTTAGCAATCACTTGCTTGTTTGGTAGTACTGTTGGAATAACTTTAGTATTATTTTGCTCTCGCTTTGCCCAATAATCCATTTTCGGAACGTACCAGTCATTAGTATTATATAAACTAAAATGCACTCTATTATTGGCATTAAAATCCATCATTGCTTCTACAATAGTAGTTTTAATTTCTAAAGAAAAAGCTATATGATCTTCGACTAAGATTAAACCACCATTATATGCAATTATTGGAAAATGAGTTACCTCAGCCATTTTTTGTAGGTGTACCATAGCTTTTGGCATTCTAGAAGAAATTAATATTACTGGAATTTCTTCTTTTATTCGTTTAAATTCGTCTACGGTAGCTTTTGAAAGTACTCTTGATTCATTTAAAAGTGTACCATCGATATCCGAAAATAAAATTTTAGGTGTAATCATGAATTAATAGCTTTTTTTAGAAATATGGTTCCCTGTAATTTGACGCTGTCGTATACATCTAAAACGAGTAACTCCATCAGTTCTCAAATAAGCATGCTTTATACTTCTCCCCTGCACTCGTTTCCTCCATCTTTTATAACTCTGAGGTTTTAAATTTAAATGCATTAAATCAATTACTTCTTTTTCAGTAACTTAAAATTGAAATTCAATTACTTCGAACGGTGTGGGATCTTCCCAAGCCATTTCGATAATACGATTTAACTGAAATTTGTCAAAATTTTTCTTTTCTTCTTTTTTACTCAATACACTTTTTTAACAAATATACTGATTTAGTAAGCTTTGTATTATCTTATTTTAACCTTGAATTTTGCTTCTTTAGTTAACTTTGACGCTTCTTTATATTCAAAACTCATGATTTTAAATATTTAACTTTTAAAATTAAAAAAACCTTTGTTAAAATAACGTAGTTTAATTAAACTGATTATCAACATAATTTCATTCCATTTTATTACTAAAAAACCGATCAAGAGAACATTTAGGTTAGTCCGTTTATTATTGAAATAATTAACTATATATCCTTAATAAGTCATTAATTTTATACTATTTACTATCTGGAATTTAGTTTTTTCGTGAAAATGGATATTTCAGAATCTTAATCCCTCGTTGGCAATATTAATTATATCCTAAAAATAAATCTACGGTAACAATTCATCAATGAACTCGTTTATACTTTTTTGATTGAAGCGAAAAATAGAGATTTTTCACTCACTTTTTATCATTTTTTTGTTGCGTAGCATCGCTACGGAACAAAAAAATGATAAAAAGTGAGTGAAAAAGATCATTTTGTAGCCAATTGAAAAAAGTATAAACGAGTTCAATATTAAAAATGATGAATATTCCATAAAATTCCATTCTTTACAGAATAAAAAAACTATGACTATCCGCTTTTTGTATTTGCAATAACCTCATTCTGAACTTGTTTCAGCACCACATGCGCTTTTAATATGATATGGGATGCTGATATCCATAAGCATGATAAAATAGTATCACCAATATGTATTCCTGATAGTTACAAAAAAATTAATGGATTACTCTAAATGTTAAATTAATCCGTTCCTCTACTTCTTTTTTTGTTTTTGGAATTTGATGCTGCCAGTTATGCTGTGTTGCTCCTTGCATTATTAATAAACTTCCATGAGTAAGTTCAATTTTAGATTTTAACTCTTTATTTTCTTTATGCTTTAAGTGAAACCACCTTGGGCCTCCCAAACTTAACGAAGCTATTACTGGATTGACTCCTAACTCTTTTTCATCATCTGCATGCCAGCCATTACTATCCTGACCATTTCGATATAAATTTGCCAAACAAGTGGTAAAAAAAGTTCCTGTTACTTGCTCTATTCGCTTTTTTACTTCCTGTAAGTATTTTGGAATTATACTTGGATGCATTGTGATGTTGGAATAGGAATATGGGTTTTTATTTTCTGCAAACAAATGTGTTAGTCTGGGCTGCGGATATGTTTTTCCAAAAACACAAATATCATCTTGTTGCCATTTGGTGTTTTTTATTAATTGTTTTAAAAGTAATGTTGTTGCTTCTTGGTTTAAGAAATTAGGATAATAAACAACATCTGCATCTGGGAGTTTGAGGTCTATTTTTTCATTAGGATCGTTAAAAAGAAACATTTTATACAAATTAAATATTGAACTCGTTTACTATAAATAATATAATGTCCACCAAACCAATAAAAACTGCATTGGAAATCTAATTATCGAAAACCATCTTGGAGCGCCTATTTTTTTGGGATTTTCTTTAATCATATAAACATGAACTGGTAAAAAGATTAGTAACATCAAAACAATTCCATAGATACTTAGAACTCTTGTTTGACGAAATAACAGACCCAAGCTCAAAACAACTTCAGCTACTCCACTCCAAAAAACCAATGCCTTTTTAAAAGGCATATAAGGAGGTATTATTCTTAAATACACCCTTGGTTTTACTAAATGAAAAATCCCTGCTATAGTATACATAAAAACCATTAAATAAAAATGCCACTCCATAAAAATAAAGATTTATCCTCTTTTTTAAAATTACAATTAATATATTGATTATTGTTAAATTAGTTGATAACTATTCTTATGATGCTACAATTTACAGAGCCTTTAACTAAAGGGGTTTTAAAAGTAGGAAGTGAATTATTGTTACAAAAATATAAGACCTCTAAAGCTATTGGGTTTTACACTTTTATACAATCAATGCATATTGAAATAGAATTGTTCGTAGATAATACTCCTATTATATTAAAACCCAACCATATAATATCATTAACACCAGATCAATATTTTTCAGTTATCCATTCAGGTCCGTGTAAAGTATATCAATTTAACCGTGATTTTTATTGTATTAAAGATCATGATCGTGAGGTTAACTGTATGGGAATTCTATTTCATTCCGACACACAAAGCCCTACGGTTTTGTTGGATATTAAAGAGGTTACAAAAATTGATCTGATTTACAACGATGTTCTGGAAGAATTTGAAAATGAAGATTCCGTGCAATCAGAAATGTTACAGGTACTTTTAAAAAATTTAATAATTCGTATTACCCGATTAATAAAAACACAGCATCAATCACAACTTAAAAATACTTCTCCTCGAAATGAATTACATCGTCAGTTTAATATACTTGTGGAAACTCATTTTCGATCAGCACATCAAGTTTCATTTTATGCCGATAAATTATGTAAATCCGCAAAAACACTTTCTAATAGCTTTAGTACTTCTGACACTACTCCCCTACAGATTATACATGATCGAATTATTTTAGAAATCAAACGTCTTTTGATGTATTCTGAACTTTCTTTAAAAGAAATTGCTTTTGAATTAGGCTTCGTAGACGCTGCTAACCTGAGTAAATTTTTTAAAAAACGAATTGGACAATCTCCTTTAAATTTTAGAAAATCTACTATTTCTAAAAAAAGGAAAAATTGACCTGTATTCGGGAAAAAAAGCAGTTATCTCACAGTATTTTGCTCGACTAAATGGGTGTAATAAAATTTAACAAACAAATATTATGAAAAAATTAGCAAGCTTAGTTACATTATTTTTAGCATTTACAGTAGCAACTTTTGCACAAGAGGCAAAAACAGTACAGCTACAACAAACAGATGGTGCCTTTACAGTAAAAGAATTAAAATTATCTGAAGGAACTTATGTTTTTGAAATTGAAAATACAGGAGTAGATCACGAGGTTGGATTTGTTTTAATTAAAGATGGTACTGATGCTAGTAAACCAAAAAACCACATTAAAGAAGCTTATGTACAACAGCCCGTTGCTACAGGAAAAACACAATCTTCTAAAGAAGTAAAATTGGAAAAAGGGACATATATATACTTTTGCCCACTAAATCCAACCCCTCAATATAAATTGATTGTTGAATAATTATAATAAATTATTTTGAGTTTTTTATAAAAGACCGCTCTAAGAGAGCGGTCTTTTTATTAAGGCGATTTTAACTTTATTATAATTATTGCTCCTTAATTAATATTATTTCGGACATAAATGGCTTATCAAATTAGTCTCTTTTTATATTATTTTTTCGTTATAATATCTTTCCATAGTCGTGGCTATACATAAATATTATCGCTTGATTTAGCTAAAAATTCATCTAAATTGATAGGAATCATTTTATGCTTAAATTAAATATATTAATGCACAACAAAGATGCCTAATTAAAAAAATAAAGTAAATTATTAACTCTTGAAGGCTAAGGGCTTTATTTCATCTAAAGCCAACTAAAGTTAGTTCTACACAGTTGTAAATACTACATCTCCTTTAGCATTACTATCTTAATTTTTGATCTATTTTAGAATAACTTCATCAGCTATATTCTCTAACATTACCACAAAATAAACACAAAGCCCAAAAAACATCCCAGAATTGTTTAAATAATTGTGCTACGGGATACCAATATGCATAAGTATGACTAAACCTTGAGATCAATAAATAGTATGATTACCACTTAATTTACATTTGTCTAAAAAACTGATATTCAAGCAAATGATTAATAGCTCTAATTACTTATTATGTTCACTAATTACATTAAAATCCATTTTATCTTCAACCTTAAAATAATCTTTTTAACATTTGATTCCCCATAAAATCTTATATGTGTTAAATAATCATTAAAACTGTGGAAACTTTTTTTGTTTTTCAAGTTTCCTATATACATTTGCCGAATAATGGAAGAGAATACTGTAGAAAAAGAAATTTTAGCGTCTGCTGCTGAATTATTTTTAACTAAAGGCTTTAAAAGTGTAACGATGGATGATTTGGCTTCTGAAATGGGGATGTCTAAAAAAACTATTTACACTTATTTTAAAACGAAAACCGAATTGGTCAATGCTTCTACTGAATATATGTTTTGTAGAATACATTCAGGTATTAATGAAATTAGATCAAAAAAATTAAATCCTATTATAGAACTTTTTACCATAAATAAATTTGTTTTTAAACATCTCAAAAACGAAAGTTCTTCTCCTGAATTTCAATTACTAAAATACTATCCTAAAATACATGCTGCTTTAAGTCAAAAAAAATTTATTACGATACACGAATGTATTGTTAGCGGAATTGAAAGAGGTAAAGAATTGGGATTATTCAGAACTGAAATTGATCCAGAAATGATTTCTAGGTTTTACTTTTTTTCAATTACGGAAATTAAAAACAAAGATTTATTTCCTGAAAAAGATTTTGAAACTTATGAGATACAACAAGCCTATTTGGATTATCACATACGGGGAATTTCTACTGTAAAAGGAATTGAAATTTTAGAAAAACAAGCATCTTAAATCAACTTAAATTAATACTTATGAAACACAAAAAAATGCTTTTACTTATTGGCTTACTATTGTCCTTTAGTATAAATGCACAAAATAAAACACATAACTTCTCTCTTAAAGAAGCTATAACTTTTGCTTTGGAAAACAGCTACGCTTCTAAAAATGCGAGTAGAGAAGTTGCTAAAGCAATAAAGCAGAAGTGGGAAACTACAGCTGCTGGTTTACCACAAATTGATGGAGAAATAAATTATCAAAATCAATTAAGACAGCGACAAATTGTAGTACCAGGGGAATTTGCAGGAGGCCCACCTGGGACGTTAGCCCCTGTACGGTTTGGAACCACGCAACAAGCTGGTATTAATGCTACTCTTAGTCAATTAATATTTGACGGCTCTTATTTGGTTGGACTTGAAGCTGCATCTTCTTTTATTGAATATGCTAATACCCAAAAAGAAAAACAAGATTTGTTGGTTATCGAAGGGGTTACAAACTCCTATGGAGCTGTATTATTGACTAAAGAAAGCATAGCTGTCTTGGAAAATAACATTTTGACTTTAGAAAATAACTTATCTGAAATTCAAAAAATATTTGATAATGGTTTGGCTGAAGAAGAAAGTGTAGAACAACTTCAAATTACACTCCTTCAGGTGAAAAATCAATTGAATAATACAAAACGAATAGATAAATTATCACTTCAGATGCTTAAACTTTCTTTGGGTATCCCACTGGAAGAAGAACTTACTTTAAAAGACGACTTAGAGAGTATTGCTACACAAAATATAACCTCTGATAGTGTTTTTAAAGAATTTAATATTATTAATAACAATGATTATAAACTTTCTGAATTATTAGTAGAACAACGTCGATTAGAAAATAAAGTAGAAAAAGCACGTTTACTGCCTTCCTTAGGCGGTTTTTTTAATGCTTCTGCAGATTCTTTTGATAATGATTTTAACTTTTTGAAAAATAGCCAACCTTGGTACTCTTCGTATACTTTTGGAGCTACTATAAAAGTACCCATATTTAGCTCTGGACTAAATGTTGCACGTATTAAGCAAACTAAATTATCCTATGAGCAAGCACAAACTTCTCACAAAGAAAATACACAACGGATACAATTGGGATTTGAAGACGCCAAAAGTAATTTTGAATTTGCGATTGATAACTTAAATACTTTAAAACAGAATTTAGCTCTGGCTAAACGTATTGAAGAAAAAAACCAAATTAAATTTAATGAAGGGTTGAGTTCTAGTTTTGATTTAAGACTAGCACAAACTCAATTATATACCGCACAACAGGAATATCTGCAGGCACAACTTAAGGTAATCCAAAACAACGCAAAACTCCAATCTATCTTAAATATTTTCAATTTCTAAACACACAATCATGAAAAAAATAATATACTCCATACTAATTTTAGCTGTAGTAGCTTGTGGTAAAAAAAATCCCTCAGTTGACGATATTATAGCCTCTAAGGATATTGGGGCAATTCGTGCAAAGAAAAAAGCATTGAATATTAATAAACAAGCTATTGAAACTGAAATTAACCAATTAAGTGACGCTATAGAAAAATTAGCCCCTAATAAAAAAGTTCCTTTAGTAACTGCTTTAAAGGTGGAACAAAAAGCTTTTAATCATTTTATTGAATTACAAGGAAACGTACAAACCAAACAAAACTTAGTCTTAATGCCTGAATATGCAGGGATACTTACTCAAGTATATGTTAAGGAAGGTCAATTTGTTAAGAAAGGACAAACTTTAGCTAAAATTGACGACGGTGGCTTATCGCAACAATTAGCACAAATGCAAATCCAATCCGAACTAGCAAAAACTACTTTTGAACGTCAGGAACGTTTATGGAATCAAAAAATAGGGAGTGAAATTCAATATTTACAAGCAAAAACAGCTTATCAAGCACAAGATAAATCGATAAGTCAAATGCGTAAAAATTTAGCCAAAACAACTATTAGAGCTCCATTTAGTGGACGCATTGATGATATAATTACGGAAAAAGGGTCGGTAGTAGCTCCTGGACAAACGCAAATACTTCGAATTGTAAACCTAAATCAAATGTATGTAGAAGCTTCTGTGCCTGAACGCTATATTAGTTCCATAAAAAAAGGCACTAAAGTTACTGTAGAAATTCCTGTATTAAACAAATCAGTTGAAGGTGTAATTAGACAAGCTGGAAGTTTTATTAGCCCTACGAGTAGAACTTATACTATCGAAATTGCGATTCCTAACAAAGATGGAAATATAAAACCAAATCTTACTACCAGACTTAAAATCATAGACTATATCAATTCAAAAGCCTTCTTAATTCCTCAAAATTTAATTTCTGAAAATGCCGAAGGAGATCAATATGTGTACACTCTAGCAAAAAATGATAAAAATGAAACAATTGCTAAACAACAAACTATTGAAACTGGAAAATCGCAAGGAAGCCTTATCGAAGTCACAACTGGTATTAAAGCTAACGATGAGTTGATTAGTGAAGGGGCTAGAAGTGTAAAAAATAATCAAGTAATCGAAGTTTTAAAATAAAAAGCAATGAGCAAAAAACAAGACATCCACAAGGAGTTTATACTCTCCTCATGGGCAATAGATAACAAAACTGTTATTTATGTGATCATGCTACTATTTTTAATCCTAGGGCTTTCCGCATACAACAGCATGCCTAGAGAAAATTTCCCTGAAATTATTGATAATAAAATTTTTATTAGCGCTGTATATCCAGGGAATACCGCTGAGGATATTGAAAAGTTAATTACTGACCCGTTGGAGGACCGTTTGAAAAACGTAAGTAACGTGGTAAAAATGAAATCTACCTCACAACAGGATTACGGAATTATTGAAATTGAGTTTGATGAAGCCATTTCCGTAGAACAAGCCAAGCAAAAGGTTAAAGATGAGGTAGATCTAGAAACAGGAACCGAAGATTGGCCTACTTTTAATGGTGCAAAAGTAAAACCAACTGTTTTTAATTTAAGTATTTCCGAAGAAACTCCAATTTTAAATATTAACATCTCTGGTAATTATCCTGTTGAAAAACTAAAGGAATACGGAGAATTTTTAGAAGATAACATTGAAGATTTACAAGAAATTAAGCAGGTTGATATTCGTGGAGCAGAAGAAAGAGAAGTTGAAGTAGCTGTGGACATCTATAAAATGATGGCTGCACAAGTAAGCTTTGACGATGTAATAAATGCGATTCGAAATGGAAATATAACAATTTCTGCTGGTAATATTGTAGGAAGTGGACAACAACGTACCATGCGTATTTTGGGGGAAATAAAAAACCCTCAAGAACTGCAAGATTTTGTAGTTAAAACTCAAAATGGAATTGTTTATTTAAAAGATATTGCTAAAGTTTCCTTTAAGGATGAAGATGCTACAACTTATGCCCGCCAACGTGGAGAAAGTGTTGTTATGCTTGATGTTAAGAAACGTTCAGGAAAAAATATGGTTGATGCAGCTGAAAAAATTCAAAAAATTGTAAAAGATGCTATAGCTAATGAATTTCCTTCTGATCTTGAAGTTTCAATAACAAACGATCAATCCTCCAAAACAATCAATCAGGTAGATGATTTGGTTAACAATATTATTTTTGGAATCATATTGGTAGTTACTGTATTGATGTTCTTTTTAGGATTCAGAAATGCCCTTTTTGTTGGGTTTGCCATTCCGATGTCCATGTTTATGTCTTTTATGATCTTAAGTATTATGGGATATACCCTAAATACAATGATCCTTTTTGGACTAATTATGGGATTAGGAATGCTTGTGGATAATGGAATCGTAGTTGTAGAAAACGTATATCGACTAATGCAAGAAGAAGGAATGAGCCGTATAGAAGCAGCTAAAAAAGGAATTGGTGAAATTGCTTTTCCCATTATTATATCCACCTTAACTACTGTTGCGGCATTTGTACCTCTTGGGTTATGGCCTGGAGTAATGGGGCAGTTTATGAAATATTTCCCAATTACATTATCTGTAGTTTTAGGGTCGTCTTTATTTGTAGCTATTTTTATTAACTCCATGCTGGTTTCTGCTTTTATGGAAACTGACGAACGTATAATTTCATTAAAAAATTTAATTAAAATTTCTGTAATACTAATTGTACTGGGAGTTGCTATGCTATTATCTGGCGGAGCTGTAAGAGGCTTTGGAAGCTTACTTATTTTTACTGCAATAATGTTTTGGGCCTACAAATATGCTCTTAAACCCTTAGCTAGGGGATTTCAAAATAAAACATTGGTTTGGTTGGAGAATATGTATAAACGATTTGTGACTTTTGCTTTAAGTAAAGGATGGCCTATAGCTTTCTTTTTAGGAACTTTTGCGCTATTAATTTTTGCTTTTGCTGGTTTTGGTAATTCAATTGCATCCAAGCGTACTAAAATTGAATTTTTTCCTGATAATAAACCAAATCAGATTTTTGTTTATATCGAATATCCTCAGGGTACTGATATTGAAAAAACCAATACTATTACCAAAGCTATAGAAAAGCGAGTAGCTACAATTATTAATGGTCCTGAATATATGAAGGATGGTAGTAATGTTTTGGTAGAATCCACGGTTTCTCAAGTAGGTAAAGGTGCTGGTAATCCTCAAACCGATGGAGGTTCTTCGGCTGATATGCCTCATAAAGGTAAAATCACGGCTTCCATGCGCGAATATAAATTTCGTGATGGCAAAGACTCTGAAATTTTACGTGGTAAAATCTTAGAAGGATTAAAAGGAATTTATCCTGGAGTTTCTATTTCTGTTGAAAAAGAAGCTGTAGGTCCACCTGCTGGTTCTCCTATAAATATTGAAATTGCTGGTAACGACTATGATTTATTAATTCAAACTGCAGAGAAAATGCGTCAGTTTATTAATTCTAAAAACATCGCAGGTATTGACGAATTAAAAATTGATGTAAATAAAGATAAACCTGCTATGCAAGTTATTGTGGATCGTGAAAAAGCAGGAGAATTAGGGGTAAGTAATGGTTTTGTAGGACAACAATTGCGCCGTTCTGTTTTTGGTGAAAAAGCGGGTGTCTATAAACTCGATGGTGATAATTATGACATTAATGTTCGCTTTAATAAAGAAAATAGATATAATAATAACGCACTTTTTAATCAAAACATCACTTTTAGAGATCAAGCAACTGGGCAATTTAAAGAAATTCCTATTTCTGCTTTTGCTACACAAAAGAATTCTGCCTCCTACAGTGCTATAAAACACAAGAGTGCTAAGCGTATTGTAACTGTATATTCTGGTTTAAAACCAGGGTTTACTGATGCTGGAGCTATTGTAGATCAAATCGTTGATGAAATGGAAAGTTTTGATAAACCTAAAGGCATTAGTTTTGACTTTACGGGACAAATTGAGGAGCAAAATAAGCAAAGTTCCTTTTTAATGGGTGCTTTTTTTGCTGGCTTAGGTTTAATCTTCTTTATCTTGATTTTTCAATTTAGTTCTATTTCAAAACCTACAATTATTATGATTGCTATCTTTCTGAGTTTAATTGGAGTATTTGGAGGTTTAGTGGCTACTGGTGCACCATTTGTAATTATGATGACAATGATGGGAATTATATCGCTTGCGGGTATTGTTGTAAATAATGGGGTGGTATTGTTGGATTACACACAATTACTCATTGATAGGAAAACCGTTAAAAAAGGATTAGAAATTGGCACACTATTACCTAGAGAAGATGTAAAAGAAGCTATTATTGAGGGCGGACGTGCAAGACTTAGACCTGTATTGCTAACTGCAATTACAACGGTTTTAGGGTTGATTCCTTTAGCAGTTGGTTTCAATATCGATTTCTTCTCATTATTTGCTACTGGTGATCCAAAGATATATATTGGTGGAGATAATGTGATTTTCTGGGGTCCTTTGGCTAAAACAGTTATTTATGGATTAATAGTAGCTACTTTCCTTACCCTAGTTATCGTACCTGTATTATTTTACTTAATACACCAATTTAAACTATTTGTAAGAAAAACTCTTGGTAACGATCCTATTTCTGAGGAGAGTACTCGTGTAACAACTGATATTTCTTAAGGCATTAAAACTAAGTTGCCCTAAAAAATAAGTAAACACAATAAAACCCAGTGAAGCTAGCTTCACTGGGTTTTATTGTGTTTAAAATTAATCCCTAACTATGCATCGTTAAAGCGTATTGCTGCGAGCAACTACGTTATACTAATTTTAGAAAAGTGGTTAGGTAATAATCAGGTAATTTTGAAGCATATATTACACCCATTCTCTAGAGTTAGTATTATTGATTTTGCAGCTTCCAAAAAAAGAATATAGCACCGTAGTATTTTGAGTAGCTTTGTGGGATCCTGCAAAGAGGTAATTTTTTCTACCAAGAGCTAAAGGTCGAATAGCGTTTTCAATAAGATTATTATCCAACTCCAGTCTAGCATCAAGCATTGTGGCTCCCAGTTTGTGATATTGATTTATATGACCATCCGCAACTGGTATCAAATCAAAAAATGAGCTATCATTAGAAGATTAATACACAAATTTACAACTATAAATCATTGCGAGTTTTTTAAAAAGTATCCTGATGAATCATCTTATATTGAAGGTTTCAAATCCAAGCGATTGGAAATGGGAATAGTTTGTGAAAAATGCCAATATACAGCGCATTACTTTTGTAAAAACAGATTTAAAGTTTCAATCCTGCATTCAACTTATGATTGCAACTTTAGAAACAAATTGGTACTAGTAACGGATAATCATATAAAAATTTGTAAAAACCAATTACTAGTGTTAATTTTTCTATTTGTTCTTTTATTCATGTAGGCTTTTAAGGCGTACTTTGGTTTTTTGATTTGAAATGAGTTTTAGCTTAGCATTTCAAAAATTGATTGCTATGAATGTTGGAAAATATGTTTTGCCCAAACCTTGGAATATGTCAATTGATATGAGTTTGTAAAGTGTGTAAAGCGTTACAATGAAGATTGCAGAACTTGTGATTTAAATTGTTGGAATCAGTTTGTTTAGTTATTTTTTAGTCAAATTTATGAAAAATACCCTATACTGGAATATGAACAAAATCGCTGTTAGCTTATATTGTATCTTAATTCAGGTTTTGCATTTAGATAACGTAAGCTTAATAAAAATCATATGTTAAAACTATCCATAAATGTAAATTACACCTCTGTATTCACATATGGCTTATCAATACATTTAAGTTTATAATATATTATATATTGAAAAATGTACAAACAAACTTATCATCCTTTAATAATAGTAATGTATGCTAGCGGAATGCTAGACCATACACAACTAGCTAAAATACCCAAAACTACACGATATAACTGGAAGCAGTTTGCTCACGAAAGTTATTATGGTCACGATTGGGCTTCTGATTACATCGTACAATTTGATAGCATCAAAGATGTTTTTGCTTCAAAATTTCTGTTTAAATCTATGCGGTTTTTAGTAGAAACGAGAAAAGGATATTTAAATATGCTGGGAGAACTTACTTACAATAAAAAACTCTTACAACTACATGCTTCTTCTATTATAAGTTCAGTAGAACACATAAGCTTCCCTTTCTAAAACATCTGTTGTTAAAGCTTGTAAATATTATGGTGTTTCTAAAGATTGGTATTATACCCAAAAAAGAAAATTAATATGTGGGTTAAGCCCCTTTCAAAAATGTTATAGGCAACACCCTAATCAACTAACAACTAATGAGGTTAGAGCTATTGAAAATATAGTAATCAACTCTATTGATTTTGGCAAACCTAAAACTACTTTGTATTATAATGCAATGATTAACAACCTTATCACTTGCGGAAAATCTACCTTTTTCAAATACGCATCTGCTTTAGGATATAGAAAGCCTAAACGTTTTAAGCAAGCTCCCAAAAAAGGGTTTTGAGCTACTAAAATATTTGAATGGCTACATGTTGATATCACAAAGGTAAAAACAGAAGAAGGTATCATGCAACATGTAGCTTTTGTGAAGGATAATTTTTCTAGAGCTATTTTGCTTTATAGTTCTACTCATAGAACAGGTGACAGTAATTTTATTAAAAATCTTTTCCAAGAAACTTTTGAGAAATATAATTTACTAAATGGAGTAGATCCAATTAACATTTTATCAGATGGTGGTAGTGAAAATAAGGGAGAATTATTAACATGGATTCATAATATAGAAGCTCCTCCTGTGGTTTCTAAAATCACAGCACAAACAAAGGACTTTCCTTTTTCTAATGCTATGCCTGATAGTACGCATAGTATTTATAAAACTGAATTCATGCACGGAAAACTATCACTTAATACACTAGTGCATTTACAAGATTTAGAACGGTTTGTTGAATACTATAATAACCAAAGATACCCTACTAAACTATACGGATACACTACAATGGAAATCATAGGAGGAAAAATTCCTGATAAAAATAGATTCAAGGAACAAATTTTAGTAGCTAGAAAAGATAGAATACAAGCAAATCAACAGTTTAATTGTAGTGCTGTTACGTCTTGTAATTCCTAAACGGTACTATAATCAAGATGTTTTGTTACTCTTTTTAAATAGAAGATAAATTTACTATCATCTTCAACTATTTTATATTTTATAAATAAAAGAGGAATATTCCTCTCTTATCTTCTAAATTTTATAAACCTTTATTTTACGAGTGATTCCCAATATTGGAACCCTTTTGTCGTGGTTTAAAGTAGAGAGTGCCTGGCATATAACTCCCCTAACTTTTTCATTTCCTCATTATATACTCTAATACAGCCATGTGTTCCCATCAGCTTTACTTTATCTTCTAATGATTTTTTGAAATATCCAGAAGTATGACCACAATGATAAACTTCGTGCCAGAAAGGTTTGGATTTCCCCGAAAGGCCTCAATAACTATTTCTTTGCCTTCTAATTGTTTAGAAAATTGTATCGTTAATTTGCTTTTGCCATCTACTATTTGTGTGCTAACGTATAGAGTTCTTTTTACCCGTCAAAATCACCGCAATCTTCTCTTGTAAAATCAGTTTCCAAAGATTTAATTGTGTATCTTTTATACCTTAAAGTATTAGAAAAATAATTTTCATCATCTTCTTTAATGCTTAATTCATAAATTTGAATTCTATTGATTTTTCTAAAATTCAATACAATCGGATTGTATTGAATTTTTTCACTCTCTTCTAAATACATATGTTTAATCATATTTATTTCAAATGAATATGTATTTTCATTTATATTAAAGCTATCTATGTGGAAAACGTATGAAATACTTATATCATCAATTGAAAATTTTTTTTCTTCAAAATAAAATGTATAGTCATAGGCATAAATTCTTTTTTTTGAAATATCAATGTATAAAGAAAGTGCAGACGGATAACAAATAGTATTAAAATCTATCCAATATTTCTTGTAAATATCTGTAGCTGAACTATCTTTTATTCCTAATCCAATTAATTCTTTACCAAAAAAATCGTTTTTATTGGTTTCTTCTTTCTGTTTCAGAGAGATTAAGGTATCTCTCTGGGGACTAATTAATTTCAAACTATCTGAAGTAAAGGTGTTTTTCTTTATACTATCTTTAATAGTTTCTTTTGAGAATACACTTTCTTGCTTTTGAATCTTTGAATCTTTGAATGATATAAAGAAGATGAAGATTATTAAATAAAATACTGTTTTTTTCATTCTATTCTGTTTTCTTTTTGTGAAGTTTCTAACATTTTATCTAGTAAATCTAAGCCGTCAAATAAATCTATGCGACGTTGAAATGATGCAATTCCATTATACTTGCTTGACGTTGCGTACTTCATTTTTGAATATAATACTGAGGTGTCAGATAAGTTACCACTTTCTTCTCCTGTATAAAATTCAATATGTAACATTCCTCTTTTCTCTCCTGCTGGTTGGTGCACATAAGGCACTAGCAACCCTACTTCTCCTATTTTTTGACCTCTTGATACTTTATCTCCTATTTTCACCAAAATAGCCGACCCTTTTTTTACCTCGCCGTAACGAACAATCATTTTGTGCCCCTTTGTTTTGCTTATTTTAACTTCATATTCATGCTCTATTTCTATCCGCCATGTGTCTCTATAAAATTTATGTACATCTGTTACAACTCCATCTGCTATTGCATAAATTGATTCTCCAACATCACTATATAAATCTCTAGCTGCATGAATTCGTGTTGAGCTTCTTAAAACTCCAAATGTGGAAGCTTTGTGTTCTGTTAATCTATAATTATAGGGTTTATAATACTTTGTTTTAAAATTATCAGGATGATTTTGTGGAATACTATTAAACGGAAACAGTAACCCACCATGTTGTAATTTAGTAATTTTTTCTTTCTTAATATAAGAAATATCGCCTTCTTCTCCTTCACAGCATTCTGCCTCTACAAACAGATTAGTCGTTAGCTTTTTTACTAAGAGCATATATTTTACTAAAGTTATTTCTTTAGCATATATTTTACTTGCTTTTAAATCTGGAATTATAAACCCTAATACATCCATGTGTACTCGTCAAGTCTCCTTTATCATTAATCACCGATCCATAAACTTTCACTATTGAACTAAATGTGTAATACTCAAATGTTTTCCAACAAGGTGCATATCTATCAGCAGGATATTTTGCATGGTGCTTGCTTATTAGAATATTCTTCTTTTTAAAGTTGTTGTTATAGTGTAACTTTATATCCTTCGAATATTCTTGTGCCATTATGGTTGGGTCTATGTACCAAATTGCATTTGGTGACAATTCCGCTCTATCAATATCCGCAACATCGGATTTAAAGTAGAAAGTGCCTAGAGGAGGTTGCAAGGCTCCTGTTTTTATAGTACTAGATTTTTTAAATTTTCAATTTTCTCAAATTGAAAATTTTTTAAATTTTCAATTTGAGATACTCTCACTCCTTTTAAACTATTAACCTCATCTTCATTTTTACCCTTAAAAATAATAGCTGGAATTTTTTTTTGCCATTCAGGTTTAGTGATTTCACCATCTCTTAAAATATTATTATCTAAAGAGCATTTTATTAAAGTATTATTTAATATGATATCTTTTATTTCCCAAGGATATCCCCAATAAAATTTATTTTCATATTCTATAACTGGATTAAAATAAAACAATATATTATCATTTATTTCTGAAAAATTTAATTTATAAACTCCATAGTCAATTCCTTCAGATTCCCCTTGTGCTTTTATAATTTCTGGTATTTTGTCGTTATCTAAATCAATAAACCATTTGTAATCATACTCAAAATAGTTTTCTTTTTGACGTACTATTTTCAATGATGAATCTACCCAATTTTCAACTAATGTATAACCATTTGTCGTTTTCTTTTTGGTATAACATAAGTAATCTGCTTTACTGTCTCCATTGAAATCTATTGCTAATGTTTTTTCTACTTCTTTAAATAAATTAATTAGAAAAAGGGGTGTTTTAATTTCTTCTGGAATTTTAAAATTCAAAGTATCTATATCTAACTTTGATGCATCTTTTACGATTATTTTCTTTGACGTAGTGTTTTTTGCCAACATAATATTTTCTTTTTTTTCTACACTGACATTATTAAGCTTCGGCTTACATAAACTAATTGTTATGAAAATAATTAATATTGAATATTTAATTACCATGGCTGACTTCCGTTTTTAGGGTTAGTATTTAGGTTTTTTAATATGTCTGGAATTGTAGTTGTTGTATCTAAACGACCTCCTGATTGCGCATCGGTGTTTCTAACCTCAAAATGCAGATGTGCTTTTTTAAGATCTGAACTTGCATTTCCTGAAATCCCCGTTTTACCTATAGGATCTCCACCATTTACTTTATCTCCGATTTTAAGACTTGGTTTTTTATTTAAGTGTGCATAAAAGAAATAATAAACTGTTCCTTTATATTTTCCTTTTACGCCAAAACAGTTTCCGTAAGTAGTAGATGGATAATTCATATAAACTTCACCGTCCAAACAAGCGTATACTGTCGTTCCTACAGGTGAGTATAGATCTAAACCTTCATGCTTACCACTATTTCTATATATTGTACTTGGTAAATAGCCACTTCTTTCTGGAGCCCATGTTATTGAACCAGGTCCATACCAACCTCTTAATTCCATTCTCTCTAATGGATCGTACCAATCTTTTACATATAAATTAGTGATTTTTTTCTTATTAATTAACTCAATTTTATTTGCTTCAGTAGTTTCCTCACATAATGCCTCTACAAACAGATTAGTTGTCAACTTTTTTACTAAGGGCATATATTTTACTAAAGTTATTTCTTTAGCATAACCTTTACTTGCTTTTAAATCTGGAGAGCCTCTAAAGGCTTCTATATGCACTTTTTTATCAGCAAGATATTTAGAAAGTTTTAAGGTAAGCTTATTTTGTCCATTTACTATTTGTGTGCTGGCATAAAGATAGCCTTTTGCTTCTAATTGGGTTTTATCTCCCGTAAAATCAGTTGAGGAATCTGCAGCTTCTGTTGTGCGATCAACTATAGTTATATATTCTTTGGATCCCTGAATATCAGGGAAATGCAATGCCCAACGGATATTGCTTTTATCTTTTTCTTTAGCTTCATTTGTTACCCCAGTTCCTCCTTTATAAGTACAGTTTGTAAGCTCAACAGTAATATCTCTACTTATAAGACCACTATTTATAGTAATGATTTCTGGGTAAGTAATTTTTATGGCTTTGTCATTATAAATAAGTGGTATAAGAGTATTTGGTCTTGCCTGTATTGTAGGTGCTATATAAGTATCCTCTTCATTTTCCCTGAGATAAAGAGCCTCTTTCAAACCTTCTAGACTTAATGTTGCTGTCTCACCTTCGGCTACTATTTTATCTGGTTTAGGGCGCATTACGAGTTCAGCTATGGCTTGATTAGTGTCTTTATCTATTTTAGCTTCTATCCAACCTTCAGTATTTGTTAATTCTGTATATGTAGTATCTGAATCCGCTTTAGGCTTACATACTTTTATATGCTCATCTTCAGATCTTACTATTTTAAACTTTCCGTCTTCTGCTTTTTCATGTATTTTTAGTTTTACTGTTTTATCTGCTAAATTAGCACCGTTGGCTACTAAATATGTTTTTTGTCCAATACTGAGTTCTTTAACAGGGCTGTATATAATTTCTTCGGTAGTGGTGTCATTTTCTCCTTTTATTGTTATTTTTTCTTTAGTAGCAAAATAAGTGTCTACTACTTTCTCGGTAGGGTATAGGTCTAAAAATTTAGCAAAAATAAGTTTTCCATTTTGGGCTCCTGTATTTATCAATTCTCCCTGAGTTACCATGGCTTGTAATTTCAACTCTGGTAATTGAGCTTCATTCGAATTATTTTTTGCATCCATTACCTGAAATACAATTTCTTCTGCTTCTGTTGTATCAGGCTCATCTTTGGCTAGTATTGTTATTTTTTTTAATGTCTCTCTTCCTTCTATTGTTATCGCTTTATTATTTTGTGAATTGGTATAGGTTATTACTTGCTCGCTAATGAGCTGTTTGTAATCTTTTAGTTCTAGTTCTATGTCTTTATCCTTGAGTCCTAGGCTAGTTATTTTTAAAAATTTATCCTGACTATAATCTGAAAAATTAAGTGGTAATTTTTTATCATTTACCCATTGGATATCAATAATCTCGGGTTGAGCTGTTATTGAGGTGCTCATTACATAACCTTTATTAGGGTCTAAATCTGGTTTGTTCCGATAAGCTTCAATACACACACAATGATTATCTAACCACTTGGAAAATTTTATAGTTATTTTGGCTTCTGGTGTTTTTTCTATTTTTGCATATAATATAGCAAATTTAGCTATTGCTTTTGTGCGTTCTGTATCATTAGTAATTGCCATAAAATCGGTAGTACATTCTTGTTTTTGTTTAGCACTTCTAATCCTTAGAAAATTACCTTGTACTTCTTCTATTTTTACACCATCAATATAAAAAACCCATTTCATTCTACTTATATCGGTAGCAGAAGCATCGTTAGTGTAGCTTGTAAGCGTGTATGTTGCTTCTATTCCCGAAAGTACTTCTCTAGGACCTTCTACTGTTTCTGGCAATACACTACTTGTTGTTGCCTCTGAAGTACTGTTGTTAACCATTGTAGTATAATCACCTCCACCTAAACGATTTTGACTTTCTTGTTCGGCTAAAAATTCTGAAAAGTTTCTGGTCTTGTTATTTACTATTTCTTTTAAGTGTAACATTTTAGTGCTTTTTTATGAGGATTACATCTATAGATCTGGGTTTGCTCAGGGCAGAATCATACTTTTCATTTTCCATAAGAAATATTTAATATTGATATGAAATCAATATTTTTTTGAAATATATTAAAAATGTATATATCATAATTTATGAATAAAACTGGTCAATTTTGAATTTTAAGTGTAATAAAATTCAATTTGACAAAGTATGATTCTGCCCTGTGGGTTTGCTATATTCTTATCAATACATCTTCAATTTAATGAATTTTGATCGATATATAATAGTATCTTGTGGCGTAAATTCTTTACTGTTTATTAATTCAATTTTTTTTATTATTATTTATCAATCCCAACCAAATTCTTCAAACTCTTCTTTAGTAACGTAGATCTGCATTTTATATCTAGTACCGTATTTTTTGCACAAGAAACTATATAGTGTTATTTCTATACTCCTTTTCTTTATTGGCTTGTCTACTATGTCAAAAGTAACATAACCTCCTTTACCACTGCTAAAGTAAAAACTTTCATTATTTTCACTTATTAGGCTAAAATCTAAACTACTGCGTGTCCAATCAAAATTTAAATCAATAGAAGGTTTATAATCTCCATAATAAAGAATTTTATTATCATGCCCTTCTCTAATTAAAATCTTGTATTTATCTAAAGGATAAAGTAAACTATGTTTTATCTTGAGTTGAACATTATTATTTATATCACCTTTCATTGTCAGTTTCCAAGATTCTCCGATTTTTTTTATCGTTGCATCATCAATTTTAAATTCTTTTTCAGAAAGAGGAATTAATTTGTAAACTACACTAATTATAACTACAAATATTAGAGCCAAGTACCATCTGTATTTTCTCATCTTGAATTATTTTTCCGAAGGTTTTACTCCTTTTTTAAAAATATACATTCCACTAGGTAACCCATAAGGAGTTTCTCCAGTTGTTGGTGGCGCATAAGCTCCGTTTGGATGCCAAAGAGCTTCGTCCCAATCAAAAACCCATTTTTTTAGATTGCCCCACCCATTAATACTTTCGTCATCAATTTCTTTATAATCCTTTTGATACTTTTCATCTCCTTTGTCATTCCATGTGGAGGTGTAAAGGCTCCTTTTTAAATAAGCATATACTGTCACATTTAAATGATCTGCAAGTTTTTGAGCAAGACTTTTACTTGGTTTTACAAGTTCTAACCAGTTATCATCATATTTATACATTGGGTTAACAGAAACTATAGGTCTTGTATCCGCATTACCTGTTCTACAGGCGTAAGAGTATAGTTTTGCATCCTTACTAAATATATCTTTTTTTAATTGTGAAACATGAGAAATTTTAAATTGTTGAGACTGTCTATTATTACCATCTAATCCAAAATCTAAAACACTTGCTAAGCCATGAGCAAATATCTTAATAGTTTTTATTTTGATAGTTTCTCTGCCTATTTTTTTATTTCCATTATTAATATAGTTTATTAATTCTTTGACAGAATTAATTTTCACAAAATTAACTTCGCTATAATGTTTTTTAGCACTTTTCTCTATTACCTTTAATTCTTCTGAATTAAAACCATCTTTGAATATTATAATCGTTATGCGATAATCATCTTTTTTGACACATTCTTTCACTTCTCGTATTGCTTGTGCCGGAAACATCATCTTGTTTCCATACGACGCTGAATGTTGCTCTGTTCCTACAATATAAATAAATTCATAACCTAGAATAATTTTTACTTTAACCTCTACAAAAACATCTTTATCTGGTAATTGAGTTGTGTATGCGTATATTTTAAATTTTTCTATTTCTTTTTCTATTTTGATAGCTATTCTAACTCGATTTTCTACTATTTCTTTACCCGAGAATAGATAAGATGTTTTATCGGCTTCATTATCGTCAAGAGCTACCGCCCATTTCACTTCTTTTGGGTTTACTTTTTGAGCATCTACATTTAGTGTGGCATAATAATAGTATTCAGTAGATTTATCTATAGACTCTTGTAGTTCATCCTTTTCATTATAGGGGCCTTCTACTTTGGTAACCATCGGTTTTACTAATGCCAAATTTGCAGGAGCTATAGTAGCTCCAAAATGTGGTTCAACTTCTATACTTAAAGTGTATTTTGGCTCGCTCATAATTTGTTTTATTTTGATGCTACTAATTTTTTAAAACAGTTTATTAAATACCTTTTTATTCAACCAAAATAGTTTTATCAATAAAAAACCATTTTGAAAATACTTTTACCTCTTTATCTTTTCCTTCTGTAATTTTGTAAAACCCTTTAACACGAATTTTTATACCCTCATCTGTTATTTTATCTGCAATTTCATTTATCCCTCCAATTGGTATTTCTAAATTTTCTCCTTCTTTTATAAGAATTTCGTAATCTTTTAAATTCACAGGAGGTATTGGTGGAGGCGACATGCCTATTAAGTTGTCATTTGTATCTTGAATTTCTAGTACAAGAGAAGGAATACTCCAAACAAAACGATTTATTATAATAGGTTTATCTAATTTATTTTCAATAACTATAAATATTCCTTTGTTGAAAGTTATTGACAGTTGGGTATTTACCTTGTTTATTTCCATAGGTAGTTCTATTATTTTTTTGGTTATTTCTTTTGTTTTAATATTTTTTTTACACCCTGTAATCATAAAAAATATAATTAAAATAAAGTAAGTAACTTTTTTAATAAGCATTTAAAGGTATATTATGTATTAATTATTTTACATTGTTGTTCTGTTATTCCCAAACACATTGCTACTTGTTTTTTAACAGGCATAAAATGTCTAATATGTGGGTTCTCGCTTGGATTATTCATAACACCTTGATTTGTTTGCCTTCCATTTCCAAAGCGTTGGCCATTTACTGTAAAGTATTCATCTTTATTACCTAGCATGTGCCCAAACTCATGTGGAACATCTACTGTATCCCCTATACCCCAACCTATCATATTAGTTGTACCTCCAACACCAGCTCTTCCTCCTTCGGTAGCTTTAGATGCATTTGCTCTAATAGTATAATGCGCAGTCAAAGAACTATCAACCCATTCGATTTCTACTTTAATTTTATAAATTTCTTTTTCGTTGGGTTTGCTATTATCTTCAACTATCTCCATCTGCCTTTTATTACTCCATTTATTTTCAATAGCAGATTTCCATTTGGTTTTTTTTGCATCAGGATTTGATACATACAACTTAAATTTTGCCGTAATTGTTTTGTCCTTAAAATTAATAATAAGTGTATATTTTGAACTCCAAGCAAAAGTTCCATTCCAAGCAGGACCAGGAGATTCTGTTATGGTTTGTGAAACACTTAGATTAACCTCACATTGTTTATTAGGTCTAATTAAATCTAACGCTACAGGCTCTATAGTAGCTCCATAATGTGGCTCTACTTCTACAACTAATGTATATTCTGATTTACTCATAGTTATATTATTCTAGCCCAATTTGTTTTTTGAAATTATCGGTTAAATATGGTTTTAATTCTTCGAATGTGAATATTAGGTCATTATAAGGATTAAAGTCAGTAGAACTATATTCATATTGGGAAATAAAAAATTCAATACTTAAATTACCTTCTACTTCTTTCAAAATAAAATTGTCTGGTACTTTATCCACTGTAAAAGAATTATTTTTTATAGTACTTTTTTCAAATTCATCATAATCATCATCTGTTAAAGCATATTTTTTATATTCTTCAATCTTACTGTTGATAATTGGAAGTAATGAATCAATATTATCAAAAATCATGTTGAGCTTAATATCATTTCCTTCTTTTAAGTTTAAATTATAGTATTCGTTATAAAGTTCATACTTGAGTACTATAAATTTTCTTGTAAGACTAAAACTTAATAAATTATTTTTATTATAATAACCCTGATAAGAACAATCTGAATAGGAGCTATCTTTAATAGCTGTTTTCTTCTCAAGTTTTAATGAATCCTTAACTGTCTCTAGTGAAAAAAAACCATACTGTTTTAACAACTTTTCATTTACTGAATAATTATTAGATATTTTAAAATATGGAAGTTCAAATTCTATAACTTCACCTTTGTTATGGATCAAAGTATCTCTCACGCGAATTATAGAAACATTGTTTGCGCTTATTGGGTGTTGCGCATTACATGCTTGTACTATTAAAAAATAAAAAATAAAAAAAAAGAACCTCATCATTTTGATATATTAATAGGGGTTAATATTAATTCAGGTTTTAATTCTATTTTTAGATCAATACCTTTTGGTTTTAATTTTATAGGCTTTGGCTTAAACTTATCCCATAGTTCTTTCCCCTTGGGATCAGCTTCAATAGTTTTGGTGTGATTTTTTTTTGTTCTTACATGTGTCTTTCCAATCCTTCTTAAATTGTTGTTCAGTACTTCTTCTTTATTAGCATTACTACCATGTTCCATGGTTAATTTATAATGATCATATACTTTAAAAGCTTTACGGGCTTTTATAATACCTTTTTTCCTTGGGTAACCCCCATCATCAAAACCATTAAATCCGCCATTAATTCTATAAGACACCATAAAAACATCATCACTATCAGAACCTTTGTACACCTTGCCATTTCCTTCTAACCAATACCAAATTGCCCCTTGCACACCATACATTACATTTTCTTTATCTGCCAATTTATCATAGTTCCCTTTTACATTTGCTGTATCTGTAGTTTTTGTAAAATCTATAAACCCAGAATCGTCATCAGGAAATTGAAGACCTAAACGCTTATTAGAAAACTGATTATAGTTGTAGCGACCTGTAAGTTGTTTTATCCCTTTTCCTGAAAATTTATATCCATCTCTACTTAACTCATTCCCATTCTTTAAATATCTATTTTTTGCATATCCTCTGGAAAAAATCTGCATGGTATATCCTTTTGTTCTTTTCTTAAGGATAATTTTATATTTTACTTGCTCTACATCATTTCCGTTTTTATCTTTTACGGTTTCAAGAACTTCTTTAAGAACTTCTTCGGAAAGCGTAGTCTTTACCTTTCCTACTTTTTTGATACGTTTTGCATACAACTGCCTTATATCAGAATCAATACTAGCGTTTTTTACTATTTCTTTAACCTCTGCATTTGTCTTCTCTATTTTTTCATCATCTTTATTTCGTATCTCAAATATCTCAGTTAAATGACTTTCTAAAGAAGTTAGTATGGTATTATCTATCTTTCTTTTTTTTGAGCTAAAAGAACCTAAAGATAATTTATTATAATAGTAATTACCTCCTTCTTTCATATTCTTGAATTGAGTTTCAGAAGCAACTTGAGTAATAAAATGGGCTTTTCGTAAACAAGTATCCAACTTATATTCACTTTCTTTTCTATACTTATTAAGATATTCTAAAACTTTAGTTGCTACTACAGTATCAATACTCCCCACTACCTCCTTAATTTGCTCTATAGTGATATCTTCGTCACAATGTTTACACTTATAAGGCTCAGTTGCTGTAACTGTCAATATGCTTTCTTTATAAGCTAAAACTTGACTTCCGTAACTTATAGAAGGGGTAACTATTTTTCTTGTTTGTTTCTCCATTTCTTTAATTTATAAACGAGATAAACTCTTTGGTCAAATAGGGTTTTAATTCTTTGAAAGACAAAAATAAAGAACTGTAATTACCATAATTATAACCTTTCATCATTTCATATCTAAGATGAAATTCAACACCTAAAACATCTTCTTTTTTTGTAATATAACATTTTGGTATTTTTGAAAACTTATATCTATTTTCATTAATATATTCATTAAATTGTTCTTTATATTCCGTTTTAAGCTCTTCAGAAAAAGAGTCGTTTTTTAAAATATAGTTTAATTGATTATTAATATCTGTTAATAAAAATGAAGATAAGTCATCGAGAAGGTTAATTGTTTCTTCGTTAAAAATATCTTCGACAATAATCTCTTTGCCTGTATTTAAATCAAAATTATAAGTTTGCTCATTACGATAACCAAAATCAGGTTGTGACCAATAAAATTTTAAACCTAGTATTTTATTTTCGTTTAAAGTTATATCATAATTAGTATTAATAATATCCCACCCAGATATATCTGTTTCTGTGTTGCAATTATTCTTAAGAAGTTTTATTAAGTTAGTTATATAATAACCTTCTTTGTTGAAATTATTTATATTTATATTTCGTGTTTCTTTATCTAGATTAATCAAAAAATTATTAATCTCATCTGCAATAATTTTATTATTATGTTTAACCTTTAGGAATTCAAAAAAATAAAAGTCACCTATGACTTTACAGTAGATAGAATCTTTTGTTATTTTATAACTAATAGAGTCTGTCGTTACTTGAATATCTTTTTTTGATATTGTCTGAGATTTACAACTACATGTTATAAAAATACTATTACATATATATATAATAGTATTTTTTCATTTCAGATAATGTTATTTTTTTAAAATCACGATACCATTTGTATCTACAACACCTGTTACAGTTGTTCTGTTTTCTTCATTGTCATCTAAATTAATAGTCAATTCTTCTCCTTCTTCTAAATTAGCCACTTTTACATACAGGTTTACTTGTTCTCCAGATGAAGCATCTTCTATTTTATTACCTTCGCCATCCATCCAATACATTTCTTCTATTTGTGGTGTTCCCTTATCTTTTTCTATAGTATCCTGAGCTGTATTCTGTATTTCAATTTTAACTTCACCTTCATGATTAATTGTTCCTTCAATAGTTACTTTTTCTTCTCCTTTTCTAACACTAACATTTTCATTTTCGGATATATTAAACAATAAATTTTCACCTGGTAAAATATTCATTGTTTTAAGTATTGCTTTATGTTGTTCGTGTATCGTGTTTTCTGTTATCGTTGCATCCTCTTTATCCAACCACTGCAACTCTACATATGTTGGCTCTTCAACAGGCAAAATCACTGGTGCCATAATAGGTTGTAGCTCGGTAGGCACATTAACCTGTAAATGATCTGTTATTTTTATAGTAGACCCTCCATAACCACACATAATGGTGGAGTCTTCTAATAATGCTTTTCCTTCCTGTATTAAAGCATCTGCCGTACCTTGCCACATAACGGGCACCATTACTCCTTTGCAAGGTAATGCTTGGTAAGGACTGGCTTTGCAATTACCATCAAACATAAGGTTTGGCTTTCCTTTGTCATTTTCATTTGCAAAAAGTTGCCCTTGGATTTTAATTTGATTAGAAGTTACGGTTAAGGTACCTTCTGGCTTAGTGCATAACTGGCATTCTATTTTTGCTCCATCGCATACGTAGTTACTCATAACATTTATTTTACTAATGAAAATTGCATGTGCCGTCTATACCCCCTACCATTAGTTATCATTAACGATATTTGTGCCTCCTGAGTCCATGCTGTAAATTTATTTATCTTATAGTGGCCACTGTAGTTTTCTAAGTATACTTCATCTTCTGTTGCATCATAATACTTAAAATATTTTTTTATTCGATTTGTCGTTTCCAGATCAATCGGTTCTAATGTTCCTGTAACCGCATACGTAAGTATATCTGTTGTAACATCCTCACTAACGAGTACTAAACGTTCTTTAATAGTTACTGGTAAGCAGTGTATCACATTAGTGATAGTTCTCGTTCTGGTTTTTATACTTTCATTATCAAACGGAATACGTAATAGATTATTAAACAGCGTTCCAAACATTCGATATTGTTTTAAATCTGTTGTAAATCGTTTTTTATCCGTTATTTTCTTTTCTATACCATCCAAATACCCATGCGCTAATGTGCCTTGATGATGCCGCTTAAGTTTAGGTAATAAAGCATTCCATTTTTCTTTAATTTCATTATGATTTAGTAACTCTTCAATATCTCCTGCAATATCAATACCTAGCTCTACTTTTTCTGTTATACTACTTAGTTCTCTTATTAAATTTTCTTGCTTTTTAAGACTTTTATCTAACGTATATTTTTGGTTAGTAGTGGTTACTTCAAAAACAAAAGCGTTTCTTTTGCTATATTCTAATGTAAGTTCAACTTCTAAATCTTGTTCATATTTATTTTTTATAATATAATCATGAAACTGTGTATATTCTTCTATTTTAAAATGGTATAGAACAATATCTTTAAATTTTTCATAAACATAAGGTGATTTTTTATTTTGTATGTATAGCATATTTACCCTTTACTCACCTTAACATCCGATCCTCCTTGAAAAGTGGCTACACCTGCACCTTGTACATTAATATCACCATTACCTGCTATAATATCCGCTTCAGAGGCATTAATACTTAAGCTACTCTGTATATCTACGGTTTTGCTACCCTCTATGGTTTCGGTTAATTCTGTAGTTTGCAAATCATATGCTTGCTCTACCACAGTACTCATGTTATTTCCAACACCAATAACAAGATCTTCACTAACTTGAGTATCCATATTTTGAGCTTGATGGGTAATGGTTTCTGTGGCTCTAAAATTTATGTTTTTAGCCTCAATATCAATAGTCTCAGGCGCGCTAATTTTAATGTTTTTATTAGCCGTATCAATAAATATAATATTCTGGTTTTTATCGGTAATCGTTATACTTTCACTATTAGCCGTATCGTTAAACTCAAGCACATGACCACTTTTGGTTATAATACTTTTGTAGTTGTTTTGATCCTGCCCTCCTGCTCCTGTAGTTCCATTAAAAAGACTCCCCATAACAAAAGGTCTATTTGGGTCGTTATACCTAAAACCTACCATTACTTGATCGTTTACCTCGGGTATAAATACGTGTCCTCGGTTTTGTGCATGGTTATCACTACTTCCAGCATCGGGTGTCATTACACGCAGCCATGAGGTTTTCATTTGCCCTGTTTGCCATTGAAACTGCACTTGTACACGTCCTTTTTGGCTAGGATCTTCATTGGAAAGTACTGTGGCTATTTGTGGATGTGCTTCGGGTAATGGAATTTCTGGTTCTGGTAATATAGTTATACCTGATCCTATGGCTTCAAATTCATTGGTATATTCACTTAACCCTGAAGCTTCATGCTTAATTTTAGTGATTATATATTCGCCATAATTTTTAATATCAAAGGATCCAATACCACGTTGTGCTGCGGTAACTTTTATTACCGAACCTACGGTTAAACCTTGTTTGGTACTTATACCACTAAGTACATTTGCTGTAGCCACTTTACTGGCTTGTTTATTTTTTACAATAGTGTCTATTTCACTTTTATCTCTTATTCGTATAGAGGAATAGCTCTTAGTATTTATTGAAAATAATTCTTTAGCTGTCTCAAAGGCATAATCACCTAGTTCATTTAGTCCTGCAACTTCCCCTCTTGTTTGCGATTCATATTGAGTATCATCCTGTGCGTGGTAACTAAATTTATGAGCAGTACTAGTAATGGCCTTTATATCAATATCAATGGTGTCCATATCTGCTCCATATTCTACTGTAATAGGCGCCTCTAAAGTAGGTTTCCCAAAAACAAGTTGTAAGCCATCATAATACAACCATTCGTTATATTGTTTCGCCATGCGTTGTATAAACTGAAAATGATTTTCATTATACTGCGCTTGGTATTCTATAGGCCTACTAAAAACAGGGTTTATTTCGGCTTCTATCCCTGATGCATTTACGGTATCACTAATTATATCGTTTAAGTTCTTACCTAACCAGGATTGCATATGTGTACCATCTTCTAATAAAATAGTTTTCGAATAACCACTAACAACTAGTTTACCATCAAAACCATTATCATGCTTAAGTTTTACATTGGTAATAACTCCTAAAAATTCGGTATCATTAAAATTTATTACGGTTGTTTTTCCTAACCATTCTCTAGAACTGTCTAAGGTATGAGAACCCACAGTTTCTACACTATCATAATCAAGAATAATAGTGAAGGTGTGGTGCTCGTTTATAGATTGCTTGAGTGTGACTTCCTCGAAATTAAAAAGAGTTTTTCCGTCTATACTAAGGGTAGTTTTTGGCTCTATCACACTATTTCGGTTTGCTTAACTGATTAAATTCATCGTGGTTATATAATTATCAAAGACTAATTTTGAAAATATATATTTAAAATAAAAAGTAAGCCAACATTAAGAAGGCTTACTTTTTATATAACTTATGCTACAGGCCAACGGTTATGTATAGCTGCATTACCAAGAGTCATTTCTTCTGCAGAAACGGTGAAGTTAATGACCATAGGTACATCTCCGGTTACATCTAACTTTTCTTTGTAGTATACGATGTATGCATTTTTAAACTCAAGCTCTTTCATTTTTGCATCTTCTTCAGATTTCTTAAAAATGATTTTACCTTCTATGGCTTTAAATTGACTTGTTAACATCGCTTCGATTACAGATGTATCTGCTGTAGATTCAATTGTTATGTTGATTCTACCTCCATAAACTCCTGATGCTATTTTTCCTTTTTTGTCAGTATCTCTACTAAATGCATATTCTGTAGATAATACGTCAAATTCTTTTCCACCTAATTCTAGTGATGCTCTAAATGATCCCATAATGTTTTTTTACTTTTAAATTTATTAATTGACTCTACTTTTTGTTTAGGCGACTAGTATTGTTAAACAAAAAGCTATTTGTTATGTCAACATAAAAAAATCTTAAACTAAAAAATAAACTTAAGGAGGCCTTCCTTGGGGTATACTTTACTAAAATAATCTACATAAAGTAAATTATAAGAAGATAAGTATGACAGCTTATTTTGTAATAAAAAAGAAGATTCTAAATTGTCATTTTCTTATTGTAAAAATAAGATTTTATTCCACATAACTAGCACATTTTTAGTTAAATAAAAATTTATTTTATTTAAAAGGCTTATTTTAATGGGTGTTTTAGGCTTCTAAAATCACTTATTTTTTAAAGGTTATTTATCGCTTTTCTATGTAAGTTTTGCTTTCTTATTTTATGGAGATAATCATTCTTTTAAAATTCTCCTTAATCGTTGTGCCTACTCAAAAAAATGGAATATGAACAAGGGTAATTATTAGCTAATTTTTCAAGTTGTTTCACCATAAACAAAATACTGTGATAAAGTGCTCAAATACTGATGATTACGCACTTATTGCTACACTTAAAATTAAACTGATAAAATTGAAGTAAAAACAAACTTATAACTCTCAAATGAACCACTATGGGCTTGAAATCCATAGTGGTTCATTTTTTTATTTTGATATAAAATTAAATAAGAATCTAATTCGTGTAAGTTGAATTTGTGTCGACTTATTTTGAGGCGTTAAAATTTCACATAAAAAAAACTTGAATGTATATTTAAGCCTTTACCATTTATATAGATTAAACTAATCTTTCACATATCTACCCGCCAAAAAACTTCTTTGATCATTATTGTTTCAACTTTATTACTTTGATGAACCTCTGGACCATTAAATTCAGTAATAACTTTAATTATATTATTTCCGTATTCTAAGACATTTGTTGGAATACTATAATCTGTATTTACAAACAACGATAAACTGCTAAGTGTAGTTTCATTTTTTTTAAAACAGAAATTGAAAATCAAAGCTAGTGTTGCGATTGTAGTGAGCGAAATTAGTAGTTTTATTTTATGTTTTCTTTTGAAGTTATGCTTGTACTAAAGATAAAAAAAACGGCTCATATAAACTTCATACACCAAAAAAACACAACTTTAACATACTTATGCGCGCATAAAAACTAACCTATTAGTAAGTTTTGTTGCCCCCAGAAATCTAATCTATAAACGGTATCCTCCTGTTTTACATGGCAATAGCTACAATTACAGTCAAAAACAAATTCATACTCTTTATCGATATTAAACCCAATCTTATCTATTAAAAAAATCCCCTCAAAATCTTCAACAAAATCTGCTGTATACCTTTTTATAATATATTTTTCTTCTGATTGTGTTGCTATAATTTCGAAATAAGCACTAGCTCCTATTGCTTCTAATAATTGAGCATTATTAATTTGCTTGGGTAGTTTTTTTAATGAATCTTTAGGTATATTAGAATCAAAAAAGTTTATTAAATTCTCCTTTAGAACAGAATTTGTATATGTAGTAATTTCACCTTTATATACTTTATACATGTCTCCACCATTGGCTCCATACTTAACATTACCCAAAGGACTTGGTGTAAAGTGGTTGTTCCTTTTCATTTTTTTAACAATCTTTGTATTATTTACAGAATTAATTAATGTATCGGTAACTAATCGTGAACAATTGCTTCCTACAGTACTACTAAACGTTAAATAAGGTATACTACCTTGACTTTGTATGTTATTAATGTAGTTTAACGCTTTATAATAATTTACCTCATCACAAACTGAAGCTATCATTCTTCCATCTCCGTGGGTCTTTTCAGGATGCCCTTCCAGCCATATTAGGATTTCTTCAATATTAATTAACTTTCCAGATGGAGATAATTCTGCCTTTATTGGGATATGTAATTCTACATCTGTTTTTTCGCTACGTACTCTCCCTGTTTTATTAGGTGTTACATATCTACCAAAATCAAAGTAATGGATATAACCCGTTGCATTTTCAATAAGTAATAGTAATGCATGTCCTCCTTTTATGTATCCATTTTTACCCAAACCCAGATACGGGAATATTTTATGCTGTACAAATTCGGAAGCATATCTAACAAAAGTATCTGGATATGCAATGGGGATGATCTTACCTGTATTCAATAGTTGCTAAATATTAACCGTTTCAATAGATTTTTCAAATACTTTATTAATTACTAAATCTTCATAGCGCATTTTGACTTCGTTACCATTAGCTACAACTTGAGTAATACTTCTGGTTTGAAGATTCCCTCTCTTTATTTGTAAGTCGTAATATTTATTGCCTACACCACCTGTCCTGTGAAACTTAATAATATTTTCAACTGTAAGTTTGTTGTTATGTTTAAAATCTGCAAACCAATCCTTTCGTTTTTGCTTCATTTCGTCAGTGTATAATGTAGCAGATGACCAAATATGTGTTTGATTACTATCTAAAACGCGTATATGTTTTTGTTTTCCATCCCAAACCAGTTCATAAAAAAAAGTTTTGGTGTTCCAATCCACTCCAACAAGAGTAAACGGTTCTAAATCTTCACAATCATAAGCTTGCATTGCTTCCCACAAATTATTTTCTGAAAGAATATCGGTAACTACTACTCCCCTACTGTGTCGATAGTGATTCTTTTTTTCGTGGTTTTTATACCCGCCATTAAGAAGGCAAATCATAGTTTGTTGCTCACTTATTGAAATCCATGTACCGCCTGCTACTTGATCCTTGGGGAACAGCAATCGTTTCCCATTGAATTCGTAAAATTCTAGCGGTAATGTTTTTCGACCAATTGCCTCGTCTCTATTAGAAGTAAGAATAAAACCTTTGGAACTGTTTTTAACTAAAGTTACTGTACACATATAAATCAATGAGTCTTTGTAATCTTTGACAACTTACAAAAAAAAACCAATACTACCCTTTATATTTCATCGGTAGATACACTACTTTTTTAGTGTCGAAAAAGTCTTCTGAATAAAAATCAGAAATTTTAAACTGCTGTACTGTAGTAAAATTTGATAGTTCCTCTGTTAGGTCACCTCCTTTTAAATACAAAATTCCATTCTTGTGCTCGTGTATCGATTTCTTTTTAATATTTTTTCTAACCCATTTAACAAAATCAGGCATACGCGTAACCGCTCTACTTACTATAAAATCAAATTGAGTATCAAAAGTTCCTGCTCTTTTTTGCTCAACTTTTACATTTTTTAATTCTAAAGCTTCGGCTACAGCATTAACAACTTTTATTTTTTTAGCAATTACATCACATAAATAAAATTGCGTTTCAGGAAATAAGATCGCTAATGGAATTCCTGGAAATCCACCTCCTGTACCAACATCCATTACTTTAGACTCTGGTTTAAATTTTTGAATTTTGGCTATTGCTAGTGAGTGTAAAATGTGGCGCTCCATTAATTCTTCAATATCCTTACGGGAAACTACATTAATTTTTACATTCCATTCCGTGTATAATTTTGGTAATTTCGAGAATTGTATTTTTTGCTCGTCTGTTAAATCAGGAAAATATTTTAGGATAATATCCATAATTAATTTTGGTTTACTTTGCAAAAGTACGACTTCATAAGGTAATTTTGAGAATTGTAACATTCTAAAGAAATATAAATCCTTATTTTTGATCTACATATAGAAATAGTATTTTTTCTAAAATAAACCTTTATGACAGGAGCTCAAATAAGATTTAGCAGAGTTAATTCTGCCGCTTTTTTCAAAACTTTAAATAAACGCGTTAATAGTTATTTTAAAGAACAAGAATTAAAAAAAACGGGAAATTGGAAATTACATCTTAAAACCATTGTAATGGTTTCATTATTTGTAACGCCTTATTTTTTAATTTTACTTGCTGATATTTCAGAAATAAACATGTATTTACTTTGCCTAATTATGGGCATTGGCATGGCTGGTATAGGGATGAATGTAATGCACGATGGCAACCATGGATCTTACTCCAACAAAAAGTGGGTAAATAAAATTATGGGAGCAAGTATGTATTTCTTAGCAGGAAATGTATACAACTGGCAAGTACAACACAATGTATTACATCATACGTATACTAATATCCATGGACACGACGAAGATTTAGATGCTGGTCGTATTATTCGATTTAGCGAACATTCTGAATGGAAGTTTTTTCACAAATTTCAACATTTATATTCTGTATTATTATATGGATTGTTAACTATAAATTGGGTTACCACTACCGATTTTAAACAAACTAGCCGTTATTTAAGAAAAAAATTGGCTTATGGAGATCTTCCTACTCCTTTGCAACAATGGACTACCATTGGAATAAGTAAATCTTTATATTTTATTGTTTGGATTGTCGTTCCAATGGTTTTTTTAGAAGTTGCTTGGTACAAAATTTTACTCGGGTTTTTCTCAATGCATTATGTTGCAGGAATGATTTTAAGTATTATTTTTCAATTGGCTCATGTTGTGGATGAAGTTGAAACTCCTTTACCTAATGAAGTGGGAACAATGAAAAACTCTTGGGCGATTCATCAGTTATTTACAACTACTAATTTTGGAACTAAAAGTAAATTTTTGAGCTGGTTTTCTGGCGGCCTTAACCACCAAGTAGAACATCATATTTTTCCAAATATAAGCCATGTACATTATCCTAAAATTGCTAAAATTATTAAGGAAACGGCTTCTGAATTTAATTTACCATACAACGAATATAAAAGTATGGGAAGCGCACTAGTAGCACATTTTAAGCATTTAAAACATTTAGGTCAAAAACCTATTATAGCATAACAAATAAAGCGTATAATCAAAAATTAAAAATGAGTAATCAATTATCTGATAGAATCAATAGTTTAGCGCCGTCAGCAACATTAGAAATGGCTGCAAAAGCAAGAGAATTAAGAGCTGCAGGAAAAGATATCATCGGTCTAAGTTTAGGAGAACCTGACTTTAATACCCCTGATTATATTAAGGAAGCTGCCATACAGGCAGTAAATGATGATTACAATTCCTACACACCAGTTGATGGATATGTAGAATTAAAAAATTCAATAATTACAAAATTTAAGAGAGATAATAAGCTTACTTACGATCCTTCACAAATTGTTGTTTCCACTGGTGCTAAACAAGCATTATACAATGTAGCACAAGTTTGTTTAAATGAAGGTGACGAAGTTATTTTACCTTGCCCTTATTGGGTAAGCTATAGCGATATTGTTAAGTTGGCAGACGGTATACCTGTTGAGGTTCCGACTACTTTGGAAAATGATTTTAAAATGACTCCTGCTCAGCTAGAGGCTGCCATTACCCCTAAAACTAAAATGCTATGGTATAGTTCTCCATGCAACCCAAGTGGATCTATTTATAGTAAAAAAGAGTTACGAGCTTTAGCTGATGTATTAGCTAACCACCCACAAATTGTTATTGTAAGTGACGAAATTTATGAACACATTAACTATGGTGTTACAGCCCACGCATCAATTGCAGAGTTTGATGATATGTTTGACCGTACTGTAACTGTAAATGGTGTAGCAAAGGCTTTTGCTATGACAGGCTGGAGAATAGGATATATTGGAGCCCCTACTTATATAGCCCGTGCATGTAACAAGCTACAGGGACAAGTAACTAGTGGTGCCAATTGTATTGCTCAACGTGCGGTAATTACTGCTTTGGAAGAGCCTGTGAGTCGTATTCAATATATGGTTGATAAATTTCAAGAAAGAAGAAAATTAATCTTAGGTTTACTTAATGATATAGAGGGTTTTAAATGCAATGAGCCCGAAGGTGCTTTTTATGTTTATCCTGATGTTACTGCTTACTTTGGAAAAACACTTGGTGGTAAAGTTATAAATAACGCATCGGAATTTGCAATCTATTTGTTAGAAGCTGCAAATGTAGCAACTGTAACTGGTGATGCTTTTGGAAACGGAAATTGTATTCGTATTTCTTATGCTGCTAGTGAAGAACAAATTATTGAAGCTATTTCAAGAATTAAAAAAGCTGTTAGCTAAAGACAGCTTGATATATTTATAAAAAAAATCCCTTTACTGTAATTACAGTAAAGGGATTTTTTAATTAACGTAGTTTTTTATTCATCATCTTCCTCTATAGCAAGTTGAACATCCACTTCATTAATCTCAATAGAGTTATATTTCGAATCTTGTTGTTCTACTATTTGATTATTATTATTCTTTCTGATTTTTGGCGAATTTAAAAGTATCGTCGCTGCTACTACAACTGCAAGAACGAAAATTCCACTGTAAATTTTTTTCTCTAATATTCATATCGATTGTTTTTAATTGTTTAAATCTTAAAAAGTAGGGTTCGATATGAATTTAAAAAGTGTTTCGAAAATTATTAAATTTTCACAAATATCACATATTAAAAATATGTAATAACTTTTTAAAACCAAATTTGTAGCTTGAGGTATTCTAAATATACAACTTTTTTACGAAAACGTTTTTTTACTGTAATTTACTGCATTTATAAGTTGGATGCAGGCAATTAATAAATGCTTAAGTAGAAAAAACAGTCCTAAAAGGGGAATAATTTTAGTTATAGAAACACTCTAGCATCAAAAAGTTTTGGAATATCCACTTTTAAAAAGCACTAAGTATCTAAAAAACTGATAAATACAATTTATTAAAATTAAAATATTCAGAAAATATCTTTTCAAATATTTTAATTTTCGGAATACATAATGCACTACAAATAAAGTTATTGTTTTTTGTTTTTCTAAAACCCCAAACTTTCGGACGCTAGTGTTATAGTAACTTATAAACTCTTGTATTAAATTGTTTATTCTGAAAATGAAATTTCTTGTTTCATTAGTTCTTCAAAATCAAGATAAAATACACCACTAACCGATTCCCCATTGCGGGCTGTCGTCTTTATAGTAACTTTATTGTTACCGCTTTCAAATTCTGAATTAGTAATAACATAAAATAACTCCCTTCCGTTACTTTTAATCTTTTTCTTTAGTTTATCATTTAGCCATACTTCGTACTTATTTTCTCCTTCATCAATTTTATTCCATAAAAACATGATTTTATTATTTTCTGAAATCATTTCAACTTCTAAATCCCCGCCAATTTCAATTGACTCTTGTTTCAGTTTTAAAATTGCTTTAGCTTTATTAAAACTAACTTCTGATAACTGTAATTGTTCTTCTAATTGATTTTTAGTGTTTGCCTTTTTATTTGTTTTTGAGGTATTCAAAATTAAAGTTGCTCCAAAAACTATCAGAATAAAAACGCCACTATATACTTTTTCTCTAACTATCATTTTAATGCTTTTATACATTTAATACGCCTAACTAGAATTTTACCCTACTTCTTGTAAAAAAACAAACAATACTTAATTCGAAATTCACTATTCCAAAACAACCTCAACACCATAAATAGCATTTAGAATTTTAATTTTTTTTGAAGTTTCGCTCTTTGGGGTTTCAATCCAAATTTTACAAATCTGTTGAAAATCCTGAGTTTTAATTTGAAGCTGATGTTGTTTTACTTTTCGCATCACATCATTCATTAAGGAGTAATTAAAATGAAATTCCGTAATATCTGTTACCCGTTTTTCAATAATATCACAAGTCCCTAAACTTTCCTGGGCTGTGGCTCGATAAGCAGCTATTAAACCACCTACTCCTAATTTTACTCCACCAAAATAACGCACTACTATTAGTAAAATGTTGGTTACTTCAAAAGATTGAAGTTGACCCAAGATTGGTTGTCCCGCTGTGTTTGATGGCTCTCCATCGTCATTTGCTCGATAGCGAATAGGGTCAACATCTAAGCGCCACGCATAGCACCAATGGCGTGCTTGGTAATGTTGTTTTTTAATTTCAGCAAGATGTACTTTTATTTCTTCTTCAGTAGTTACTGGGAATGCATAACCAAAAAATTTACTGTTTTTAATCTTATGTAAATGTTCGTCCGAGGCTATGCTTATGGTTTTATATTGATCTTGCATCAATTAAAAACTATCAGAGAAACTTACCAAAACAATACCTATTACTGCTAACAAAATTCCTAAGCGATTTTGTTGGGATAATTTTTCCCTAAATAAGATCAACCCCAATAAAGCCGTAATTAATAAAATACCAATGTTATTAATTACGAAAAAAGTAGAGCTTTCTAAGCCCTTATAGCCAATAGCTTTTACTAAAAAGTAAATTGAAAAATAATTGACTAAACCTAAAATTACACCTCCAATTAAATTTTTAAATTGAAACTTAAAAGTTCCTTGAAACATTTGTAATAAAAACAATATAATACCTGCCAACCCTGCTGTTCCAAATAATGTTGCCGAAAAAATTGAAACATCTGAAGCCTTAACATAATTGGTTTGCAAAAACTTTAAACTGGCATCAATAAATCCACTTCCCAAAAACACTAAAAACGGATATATTAAAGAACTTCCTTTTATTTTATTCGGGTTAACCGTAACTAAATAAATAGATGCCAATGCAATTAATATTCCTGCAACTTTTAGCCTTCCTATACTTTCGTTATATACAAATACTCCAGCAATTATAGGAATTACTACACTCATTTTACTAGCTACAGCAACAACGGACAATCCATTTTTTTGCGTAGTTATTGCCATTAGATAAAATACTGCAATAAAAATGAGACCTAAACCCAGTGCGTAATAAAACCAACTAAAATTTGAAAGTCCTAAGATATTTACAGGCTTTCCATAAACTGAAAAACCAAACGTACAAGCTGTTAAATAGTTAAATACTATTGCCTGAAATGAATTTACTTTAAACCGTCCAAAAAGTTTAAAAATCACGAAAAGTATACTTGAGGCAAGAATACTTAATACAATATATATCAAAATAATTCTTTTTTAATAGTGAATAATTCAGTTACATCTTCTTTACCTGGTACTAAATTCCAAACGTTGTAACCTAAAGATGCTGCACTGTCCGCATTTTCCTTAAGATCATCAACAAACAATGTTTCCTCAGCTTCAAGATTATTCATATCTAATAACAATTGAAATACTCCTGCATTTGGTTTACGCATTCCTAACTCTTGGGAAAGGTAAAACTGATTAAAACATGCTTTAAATGCCTCAAAATGAGGTACATTTTTCTCAATCCATTCAATATGTAAATCGTTGGTATTGCTTAATAAGAATATTTTATACTCTTCGGAGTCAGCAATAGCTTGTAAAAACTCTAACCTTTGTATGGGAAAGTCTTTTAAAATACTATTCCAGGCATCAATAATTTGTTGGTCTGTTGCATTGGGAGTAAACTGCTTTAGTGCCTCAATAAAATTTTCAGTAGACATATCCCCTACTTCATAAGTCTTATTTATCCTATCAATATCCGCTGTACTAACCGTACTTCCTAATTTTTTAAATTCTCTTAATATTGCTGTTTTATCTAAGTCTATAAAAATATCGCCAAAATCAAATAATAAGTTTTTAATCATTCCTATACGTAATTTTTGTGTTTTGTGTTTTGTGTTTTGAGGTTATTCCTTTTTTTAAAAGCTTGGGTGCTTTTACTCCTTGCTCAAAAAATACCTGATCGCCTTTGTAAGTAATTGCTTCATCCCAAAGGTTGGCTTCAATAAATGTTTCTAAGGTTTGTTTTCCTCCTTCAACAATCAAGGACAGTATTCCGTGTTTATATAAAATAGCACAAATTTCCTTTGCTAAATTTTCAGTTTCTCTTACTACTTCGTAAGTAATTGAATTCGTATTTTTTTTCTTTACCAGAGAAATTATAAGCGTTGATAAACCATCGGTAAAAATGGTGCTTTCTTGAGGGATTCGATGTTTTAAATCTAATATTACACGCAAAGGATTATTGCCATTCCATAAACGCGTATTTAATGCAGGATTGTCTTTAATAACCGTTTCCGTACCTACCAAAATTGCGCCTTCCGAAGCACGCTGTTTGTGTACTAATTGTTTTGTATATGCATCTGTAATCCAAACTGGCTCACGTTTAGCTCCTTTTGCATACGCTGGTGCCATAAATCCATCCACCGTTTCCGCCCATTTTAAAAAAATATAAGGTCGTTTCTTGGTATGAAATGTAAAAAAACGCTTGTTTAATTCTAGGCATTCTTTTTCTAAAACACCAACTATCACATCGCATCCCGCTTTTTTTAATTTTTCGATCCCTTTACCTGCAACTTCCAAAAAAGGATCAATTATACCCACTACTACTTTAGGTATTTTCCAATGGATAATTAAATCACTGCATGGCGGCGTTTTACCAAAATGACTACATGGCTCCAAACTCACATATATTGTGGCTTTTTCTAATAATGCTTTATTTTTTACGCTGTTAATTGCATTTACTTCGGCATGTGGTTGTCCTGATTTATAATGCCATCCTTCGCCAATAATTAAATTATTGTACACTACAACACTTCCCACCATAGGATTAGAACCTGTAGTTCCTAATCCATTTTTTGCTAATTGGATACAGCGTTGTATGTAAATTTCGTGTTTCAAAAAAACTATAATTTAATATCTAATTTATCCGTTCTATTCACTTTATATGTATATGAGAATGGCCCTTTTTTAAATATGATATCTCCTTCCAAACGGACATCGACTTTTTTACGTTTAACTATGGATAAAATATTCCCTAATATATTACCATCATCCTTTTCTAATATTTTAGAAGTAGAAATTACTCCCTTTAAAGGAATAGAAAAAGTATCTCTTGCCGGCACATTAAATTCTTCTGCTTTTAAATGACCTACTAAAGTCTCGTCTACATAAATATCTATATTTTCAGTTGAGAGCTTACCACCTATGTCGTTACCATTGGTAAATATGGCATCGGCTTCAAAATCCATTTTTCGTAATGAAATAGCTCCCAGTTCTATACGATCAATTCTTACAAACTCGGGCTTAACGTCATATTTGCAACTTGAAAACACTAAAGTACTGACTATTAAAAATAAGAATACCGATTTCATACTAATAATTTTAGAAGTTCAAAAATAAGTCTTAATCGTGAGATAGATTGTATTTTTGACAAAAACACCGCATACAAATTGTTACTCCAAGAATTTAAAAAACGCTTTATTACTTCACTAACTCCTTCTTACGGAAATGAAGAAGCGTTACAGTTTTTTTATTTGTTAAGTGAAGCTTATTTAAACTTTTCTAGGGTGGATCTTTCTTTAAATTTCAAGTATTCTTTAGAGGGTAAAAAACTTCTACAATTTGAGTCTGCTTTAAAAAGGTTGCAACAACAAGAACCTATTCAGTATATTATTGGTGAAACCTATTTTTATGGAAATACTTTTAAAGTTACCCCAGACACTTTAATCCCAAGACCTGAAACTGAAGAATTAGTAGCATGGATTATTACTGATTTTAAAAACGAGGCTATTTCCATTTTAGATATTGGTACAGGTTCAGGCTGCATAGCTATTTCGTTAAAAGATAATTTAGCGAATGCTAAAGTCGCTGCCATCGATTTTTCTGAAAAAGCTTTAGCTGTGGCAGAATCAAATGCTGTTAGGATCAAAGCTCCTATTAAATTTATAAAACAAGATATTTTAACGCAAAATAAATTGGTTGGCGACTTTACTATTATTGTTTCTAACCCTCCTTATGTACGGGATTTAGAAAAGGCTGAAATGAGTACTAATGTCCTTGATTTTGAACCTGCGTCTGCTCTTTTTGTTTCGGATACCAATCCTTTAATTTTTTATCGAAAAATTGCGGAGTTAATCGTTAGTAGTTATCCAAAAACGGAAACCCCTAGATATTTGTATTTTGAAATTAACGAATATTTGGCCACAGAAACTACCCAGATGCTAAAACACCTCGGATTTATTGCTATTGAAATTCGAAATGATTTTAGAGGTAAACCTAGAATGATGAAGGGAGTTTGGAAAAATCAATAGTTTTTCCTCGAGTGTTTTCTTAACGTAGTGGAGAAAATGTATCGAGAATCGCAATTAAAGTAAGTTCGCAATAAACCGTTTTTTGCACCTCAAACCGCAGTAGAAGTGACACAAATTTTCAGTTAATAAATATGTTAATTCATATCCTAAATTAATACTGAATTCTAAAATAGAGTTCCTAAATTTAAACTTTACGATACTTAGTTTAAAAAATGACTCCAGAAGCACAAATACTAAAACTCCGCAACCAATTACACACTCATAACCACGCCTATTATAGTTTAAACGCACCTACAATTAGTGATTATGATTTTGATATGCTATTGCAAAAGCTTCAGCAATTAGAAGCTGAGCATCCCGAGTTTGAAGATCCGAATTCGCCGACTAAACGTGTAGGTGGAGGAATCACTAAAAACTTTGATACTGTTACACACGAAAACCGAATGTACTCCTTGGATAATTCCTACTCTAAAGAAGATTTATTGGACTGGGAAAAGCGGGTTCAAAAAATTATTGAAGGAGAAATAAAATATACCTGTGAGTTAAAATATGATGGTGCTTCCATAAGTTTGACTTACGAAAACGGAAAATTACTTAGAGCTGTTACCCGTGGGGACGGTTTCCAGGGGGATAATGTTACCGAAAATATTAAAACAATAAGGACTGTTCCATTACAACTACAGGGAGATTATCCTAATAAATTTGAAATCCGTGGGGAAATTGTATTGCCTTTTGATGGTTTTGAGGCGATGAATAAATCCCGAATTGCTATTGGAGAAGAACCGTATGCCAATCCACGTAATACCGCTTCGGGCAGTTTAAAACTGCAAGACAGTACTGAAGCTGCTAAACGTCCATTGGAGTGCTTACTTTACAGTTTATCGGGCCTTAACTTGCCCGTTAAATCCCAATTCGAAAGTTTGGATAAAGCCCGTTCCTGGGGATTTAAAGTTCCTGAAATTGCCAAATTAGCAAATTCAATTGAAGAGGTAATGGCTTTTGTAGAATATTGGGATACGCACAGGCACGAACTGCCTTATGAAACCGATGGTGTAGTTATTAAAGTAAATAATTTAGCCCAGCAAGAAGAATTAGGATACACTGCTAAAGCTCCTCGTTGGGCAATGGCTTACAAGTTTAAAGCCGACCAAGTAAGTACTACATTATTAAGTATTGATTATCAAGTAGGTCGTACTGGTGCGATTACGCCTGTTGCTAATTTATCGCCAGTTGGCTTAGCGGGAACTACGGTTAAAAGGGCTTCGCTACATAATGCCGACCAAATTGAAAAATTAGATATTAGAGTTGGTGATACGGTTTTTGTAGAAAAAGGGGGGGAAATTATACCTAAAATTGTAGGCGTAGATACAACTCAAAGAAAAGCCTCAATTACCCCTGTAATTTATGCTACCAATTGTCCAGAATGTAATACTGAATTAGTCCGTACTGAGGGAGACGCTAAACATTATTGCCCTAATGAAGATGCTTGCCCACCGCAAGTAATTGGAAAAATAGAACATTATATTTCGCGCAAAGCTATGGATATTGACGGTTTGGGTGGCGAAACGGCTGGCTTATTAGTTAAAGAAGGCTTAATTAAGGATTATACTGATTTATATGAACTTACGGTGGATAATTTACTTCCGCTAGAACGTATGGCGCAAAAAAGTGCTGAAAATTTAGTAAGTGGCGTAAAGGCTTCGGTACAAATCCCTTTTGAACGGGTTTTATTTGCTATCGGAATTCGATTTGTGGGAGAAACGGTGGCTAAAAAGTTAGCTAAGCATTTTAAAAATATTGATGCTATTGCCCAAGCCTCCTTAGAAACTTTAGAGGCGGTAGATGAAATTGGAATTAAGATTGCAGAAAGTGTAGTTCAATATTTTAATATGGATGCTAACATTCAAAAAATAGAACGCTTAAAAAGCTTTGGTGTACAGTTGGAAATGAGTGCAGAAAGCCAGGAAGGGGTAACAGATATACTTACGGGTCGTACTTATGTAATTTCTGGTGTGTTCCATCAAATTTCGCGCAAGGAGCTTAAAGAGCTTATTGAAAAAAATGGGGGGAAAGTTTCGAGTTCGATTTCTTCTAAAACTTCTTTTGTAGTGGCTGGCGACAATATGGGGCCAAGTAAATTGGCTAAAGCAGCATCTTTAGAAATCCCTATTTTAAATGAGGAAACATTTTTAAAAGAAATACTGTAATTTCAACTCTATAAGCAAGACTTAAATTTAATAAACAAACATTTATTTATGCCCGCAGACTGTATTTCTTTTAAAGACACTGGATTTTTTTCCAAATTGATTTGTGACTATTTAGAGCAAAAAGAAGAATTACAGACTTTTTATAATCGCTTTCCTTCCATAGAAAATTTAAAACTACAGATCAAAGAAAAGCAATCTTCCTTTCCGAAGGTAAATAGAAGTATTTTAGTACAGTCATTGCAGGAACAATATAAAAGTATAACTACTAATGAAGCGACACAACAAAACATTAACGCTTTAGCTTCTGAAAATACATTTACAATTACCACTGGACATCAATTAAATTTATTTACGGGACCGCTATATTTTTTATATAAAATAATTTCGACCATTAACCTTACGGAAGAAGCAAAACAAGCCTACCCAGAATATAATTTTGTCCCTGTATATTGGATGGCAACAGAGGATCATGATTTTTTAGAAATCAATCATTTTCAATTACACGGCAAAAAAATAGCTTGGAATAACAAAAAAGGATTAAATAATTCCAATGGCTATGTTGGCGCATATGAAAACGAAGGATTGCAGGAAGTTTTTGACGTTTTAGAAACTGAATTAGGAATTGGTAAAAACGCCAGCTATTTAAAGGAACTTTTTAAAAACAGCTACCTCTCCTATCCTAACCTTACTGATGCTACACGCTATATTGTAAACAAATTATTTGCCACTTATGGTTTGGTAATTGTAGATGGTAATGATAGGGATTTAAAGCGTTTGTTTATCCCTACTATTGAACAGGAAATTACTAAACAACCTTCATTTAAAACAGTTACTAATACTACAGAACAATTAACATTACTAGGACACAAAGCACAGGTAACCCCTCGTAAAATTAACTTGTTTTATGGAGTTAAAGGAATCCGTGAACGTATTGAAAAAGTAGGTAATATTTATAAAGTAATTGATACGGATATCCAATGGGATTCGTTTAAAGAGCTTCAAGAAGAATACACTCAATTCCCTGAACGCTTTAGTCCTAATGTAATTTTACGCCCTGTTTATCAGGAAGTAATCTTGCCCAACTTATGTTATATTGGCGGTGGTGGAGAATTGGCGTATTGGTTTCAACTAAAAGCATCTTTTAAAAGCTTTAATATTCCTTTCCCTATGCTTTTACTACGTAACTCTGCTTTATTAATTTCGAAAAAGCAAACTAATAAACTTCAAAAACTTTCGGTTACTCCTCATGAATTATTCATGAAATCTTCTTCGTTAATTAATTATAAAGTACGCCAGATTTCGGATATCAAAATTGATTTTTCTGAACAAAAAAAACAACTAAAAACCCAATTTATTGACTTAAAAGAAATAGCCAAACAAACGGATATTACTTTTTTAAATGCAGTAAAAGCACAGGAGGTAAAACAACTAAAAGGATTGGATAATTTAGAAAAACGCTTACTTAAAGCGCAACGTATCAAACTTAGTGATCAAGTAAGTCGTTTGGCTGAAATTCATACTATTTTATTCCCACAACAAAGTTTACAAGAACGAAAACTTAATTTTTCAGAATTTTATTTAGAACATGGAGATGATTTAATTTCTATTCTTAAAAAAAACTTACAACCTTTGGCTGGTGATTTTAAAATTATAGCACTTTAAATTTGGTACTGTATCGGCTATATTTTTAATACATCTTTGTTGCCTGTAGTGTTTCATCTACACTTTTTATCTAATATTTCTATAACACCATTTAATCCGATAATCCCATATTTTTCATAACCTTCTATACTGTTTAAGATTTTAACTTTAGTACGTTTTGGATTTTTTAAAATTTTATTGAGATTAAACTCATTTGTATTTGTTGTATCCAGGGCAGAATCATACTTTGTTAAATTGAATTTTTTTACACTTAAAATCCAAGATTGATCAATTTTAATCTAAATTATGATGTATACATTCCTAATACATTTCAAAAAAATATTAATTTCATATCAATATTGAATATTTCTTATGGAAAATGAAAAGTATGATTCTGCCCTGTTGTTGTATCAGAATTATTAGGTACTTTAAATAATTTTCCATAAATATAATAAATCTTATTATCTCCAATTAAGTCAAATACAAACTCTTTTTTAAAGTATGGTCTATCATTTATTATTAATTCATTATTTGATTTTATAACTATTTTTTTGTTTATAAATTGATTAGTGAATAAATCACCTAATATAACTCTAACTCCTTCTTTTTGATTATTGGGACTAGCAATTTTATCAAATATAAAAACTGTATCCTTTTCTCTTCTTGCTAAAAATTTTGCTGACAGATTACAGGAAAAAATATTTCCCTTTGGTATATTAATATTTAATGTGTCATTTTTAAATTCTATTATGTGATATGGTATGGAGCCTGTTGTATATGTTCTATACTCTTGCGAGAAAGATTTTTTCGAAAAAACTATCAAAACTAATATGAAAACAATTTTAATATTTAACATATATAAATGGATTAGTTTCAATATAAACTTTTACAAAATCAATATGAGATTTTTTCTTGTCTTCTTTGTCAATTCCTAATCTAGAAATTAGACCATTTCTATTTTTGTTACCTCGTCTGATAACTCCAATAGAAGAATGAATATCTAAATTTTTACTTGATATCGAACTATATAAGGAGCCACCTCCTATATAGTCTTCAACTTTTACGATAACATTTGCTGTAATTTTCTTTATTTTTTTAATCTCTAAAGAGCCCAAACCTAAACTGCTTTTAATTTTTCCACTTTTTAGTTGATTGAGTAATTCTTCCTCGGTCATTACGATTCGAAGTTTTAGAATACCATCATATGCGTATTGTCTTTTGTAAGTTTCTACCTCATCATTAATGTCATATAGGAGACCTGGTATATTTTCAGGAGGATCTATTCCATTGTTTACTTTAATAAAGTCTATTTTTCCTGTTTCAAGTTGAAATGCGTGCTTTAGCTCATTCAATAACACACCTAATGTACCGTCATAATTAACAACACCTTTACCCGTAACATCTTCATATTCAAATCTAGGTTGTTTTTTGTCAATTCTAAATTCATATTCTGTTTGAGAACGTTCAATTACTTTAATTTCTGCTATTGCTTCTTTTAGCTCAGCTACCCTACTTTCAAGGTCTTTTTTTCAGAGCCTTTCGCTTTTTCAAGTTTTGTGGCTAAGTCAGTTACTTTTTTGTTGACTCTTTTTTTTAGCTCTTCTAATTTCGCCTTGTTTCTTGGGTCAATTTTATCGTTAATTCCGTTTTCAGCGTTATCAAGTCTATTCTGTAAAGATTGTAATTGACTTTTTAAACTATTTGAAGAACCAAAGAAAGAAGTATTTACTGATGAGATGAAAATCTTTGTTTCTAAAGCTTTGGAATCAGATCTCAGTCCAGAGCAAATTAAGGGCGAAGCTCTAAAATTAAATTTACCTTGTGTATCCCAAGCTTATCTACCAATTCGTCTGGTTAAAAAAAACAAGGAGGTACACTCTATTTACACTTGCGTAATCAAGGTAGAAAGTATCAAAAAAGAGGTGCTAAACAAAGCTGGAAGAGGATGTATTACTAACAGAGTAGACATAGATCAACGGCCTGGTAAGGCTATATTTTCCAAAAGGAACTAGCTTTACAAACATTACTAAAGACAATGTAATAGATGTAGAATATAAATCAAATAATAGACCTGAAAAAAGGTATGGATTTAGAACCCCTAACGAGGTTCACGCACATTATATAAATCAAGTAGAAAATGTTGCTTTTATAAGTTGAATGCAAGCAGTATCTCACTAAGTGTGTAAAGTTTAAAATATCGGGGGTCTAGACCCCCGATATTTTTTTGATTAATTTTAAAT
>ENA-ORXM01000761-ORXM01000761.1-marine-metagenome-genome-assembly--contig:-NODE-761-length-51086-cov-5.796565_pt1 | contig 51086 bp, 35 predicted proteins | sample MGYA00237867_ERZ511480 | MGnify/ENA primary metagenome ERZ511480 (study PRJEB26309, sample SAMN06266103) | marine metagenome | isolation source: Algal blade | place: United Kingdom:Sidmouth, United...
TTTAACGAGGCGTCGTCTAGCAACGCGATCCTCTTCTTCGATGAGGCCGACGCAATTTTTGGCAAACGCTCCGAGGTAAAGGATGCGCATGATCGTCACGCCAATGTTGAGGTGGCTTATCTGTTACAGCGCATGGAAGGGTACGACGGTATCACAATTTTAGCCACCAATCTACGTGGCAATTTAGACGAAGCCTTTACCCGTCGGCTCCATTTTGCGGTCGATTTCCCTTTCCCACGTGCAAAAGATCGCCTACACATCTGGCAAACGCTCTTCCTGATCAATGTTCCAAAATCTGACGATCTAGACCTAAGCTTCTTTGCTGAAGAATTCGAACTTGCGGGAGGAAGCATCCGTAATATTATTGTTGGTGCAGCTTATTTAGCTGCAGATAATGGACAGATGGTCACTCGTGACCATTTATTACACGCAACTATGCGAGAATTGCGCAAGATGGGGCGATTGGTTGGGAATAAGCCAACTTTTGAGCAGTCTTGATGAATTAGGCTAATCCAGAAAAATAACTATCTAGGTTTTCTAAAATAGCTTGCGGCCATGTAGTATATTTTGCTTTTTAGAATAGAGTTGTTCCTAAATACACGGTATACCTAGTGACAGTCACCTACTCATGCCTAATTGGGAACAACTCTAATGGCCTAACTAAAGCACAACAAGATTAAATCTGACTCACAGCTTTGCGTTGAGATTGAACTAATTATGACTAACTCGTTAATCGGCCAAGAGATAGATAAATATCAAATCAAGTCCCGCCTCGGCGATGGTGGCATGGGATCGGTTTACCTTGCCCATGACAATACATTAGCACGCGATGTGGCGATTAAGATCATGCACCCCCATTTTGCGCGGCAAGATACGTTTCGCCAGCGCTTTCAGCTAGAAGCCCAAGCTATGGCGAAGTTAAGCCACAGCGGAATCGTTCAGGTCTATGACTTTGGCGAGCGAGATGGCTGGCTCTATATTGCAATGGAGTACATCCGTGGTGGTAATTTGCGGCAGATGCTAGATGCGTTGCAGGCACACGACCAATGGATCACGCTTGCTGAGGCACTAGAAACTGTTCGGCAGTTAGCGTTAGGGCTTGAATACGCACATAATAACAATATTCTGCATCGAGATATCAAGCCCGCTAACATTATGGTGAAGTCCGTTCCTAGCGGAATTTTAGATTACCAACCCGTAATTACAGATTTAGGGTTGGCAAAACTCGAAGGTGGTAAACGCATTACATCCACTGGTACGGCAATGGGCACGCTGGCCTATATGTCGCCCGAACAAGCCAGAGGGATCAACTTAGATCGACGTAGTGATATCTATTCTTTAGGCATCTTGCTTTATGAACTGGTTTGTGGGAAGTTACCATTTGTTGCAGAAAATTGGTCTAAAGCATTGCGACAACATACGGAGGAGCCGCCACCACTATTAGAACTATCACGTCCTGATATTCCATCTGACGTGGCCGCTATTGTACTCAAAGCCCTGCAAAAAGACCCAAGCGGTCGTTTTACGTCTGCGGCAGCGATAGCGGTTGCAATCGAACGATTGTCGCCAGACACTTTGTTAGCAACAGTTCCGCCGAATGCGGTTGCTGGTGCCACTTCAATTAAAACAGTGCTGCAGCAAAGTCTCGTTTCACCCCGTTTTCAGTCACTTTTTGATGACTTTCCTTCACTTGTCGCAGCAGAAACAGCGATTCAGCTCCTCAATGCTGATGGGTCAGTGGAGACGGTTGCCTTAAACCAAACATCTTATGCGCTTGGGCGCAGCAGTAACAATGATCTCGTCATTAATGACGACAAAGCATCGCGTGAACATGCCCGAATTGATACCAATGGGCAGACCTTTCGAGTAACGGACCTTGGTAGCGCCAACGGTACATTTCTGGGCAATAGCCAGTTACTCGCTAACGTGCCACAAGAGTGGAACCCAGAACAGGCTCTGCGGATTGGCCAGCATTACCTTCGGCTGGTGCCCGCCCAGGCGCAGTCAGCTTTAGTCACAAAGATTCAACCTATTGGCACACCTAGCGATTCTACTACTCCACCAGATATGCGTCTGTTTATTCCCCAAGACAGGGCAATCGTACAACCCGGACAAACGGTGGCCTTACCAATTGTTTTGGTCAATCAGAGTGTTCAAGTATCACGCTTTGATTTATCTGTAGAGGGTGTGCCGTCTGACTGGATTGTACCGACACCAACCATTAATCTCATGCCAAGTGGCACATCCGAAACGGCGATCACATTTCAGCCACCCCAAACGACCGATAGTCGGGCAGAAGAGTATGAGGCAGTAGTACGAGCTGTGAATCGGGACAATCCAACACAGACAATAAGTGCTGGGTTCACATTGGCGATTGAGTCATTTGGCAAAATTCAGAGTCAGCTTCGCCCGCAGGAAGGGAAAAGCGGCAAACCGATGCGGGTCGAGCTAACCAATCAGAGCAATCAGCAACAGACTGTGCAGTTATCTTGGTCTGACAGCGGCGAATTACTGGAATTTGAGCCAGCGCAAGGCGCGGAAATTCAGCTAGAACCAGGTGAAACACAAACGGTAGATTTTGTCCCCACTCTGCGCAAACGGCCTTGGGTTGGCGGCAACAAGAACCATTCGATTGCCGTGCAGGTTGTTACACCAGAATCCAACGGCGGTCAGAACTTAACGGGAACGGTCAGCAGTCGAGGGCTTGTCCCAACTTGGGTTCCGCCATTGCTGCTGGGTTTGATGGGCGTGATTGCTGCTGGACTGTTCTTTGGTTTAGACCGACTTTTTCCAACATCGCCTGAAGTTGTTACAGGTCCAACTCCCGGCATCGTTACATCAGTCGATACAGATACAGACAGTGTTGCCCAAGTTCCGCTCGAAACAACGCTAAAGCCCGATCAGCAAGCAACCGAAGCCGCGCAGCAAACGGCAGATGCCGCAGTTGCCGCTGATGCACAGCAAACGGCAGATGCCCAAGCGACGACTAAAGCCGACGAACTAAATGCGACCGCAACCGCCGAAGGGGACGCCCAAGCTGCAGCCGCAGCATTAACTACGGCTAATGCAGAAGCAACCGTTGCCGCGGCGCAAGAAATTGCCAATGCACAGGCAACGCTCGCCGCAGAGCAAACGGCAGAAGCGGAACAAACCGCAACCGTGGTGCAGGCCGCAGCAGAGGCACAATGGCTAACGGCTACTGTTGTCCAAATGACGGCAGAAACAGGTGGGACAGCGGCCGCGCTGGAGGCGATCTCGGCAGCGGCTACGCAAACATCACTGGCATTGACGGCAGAAGCAGGTCAAACGGCAACGGCTATTCAAATGACGGTCGAGGCCGAGACAGCAGAAGCAAATCAAACTTCTACGGCGCTCGCGGCGACATTAACCGCAGAAGCGATACCAACACCACTACCATTACTGCCTGATCTGCGTATCTCTAAGGTCTCTCTGGATCCGTCCACTCCAACCCAAGATGGCCCAGTGTCTGTTCAGGTTGAAGTTTACAATCAGGGGACTGGCAGCGCTGGGGCTTTTACTGTGCAATGGTGGGCAGGTGAGAACTACCCTGGGCCAGCCTGCACCTGGCCTGTGGAAAAACTGGTTGCTCAAGAGAAAAAATCATTCACTTGCCGCTATGATGGATATCCTAGCTGGTACGGCAACATCACGACCATGGCAGTCGCTGATTCTTCAGGGGAAGTCGCAGAAAGTAACATGGCAAACAATGCGAATAAAATGACGATCAGTGTAAGTCCCCCATCTACAATTAGTATTGAGTTTGACTCCTATCCAGATGGTGCGCCCACTACCAGTGATCGCATTCTAAACGGTGACGAATTCTTATCCAAAGGTATTCGCTTAGCTGGAGCTCCAGAATCTTCATATTGTACCGAAGCAACCATGGCTGCCATTCGTGGACCAGGCACATATAATGGCGTCACATTTAACTTTTTGACAAGTGCCAGCCCAGGTCAAGTTAATCGCTGCAACGGTATCCCAGTCGAAATCATGTTCACCGACCCTGTTCGCCAAGTGACACTAACTTTCGCTGGTGCCAGCGTCACATATACGATGAAGGCTTACAATGTCGGAGGTGGGCTTTTAGGGACAGTTCAGGAGGATGCGGTGTTAGCAGCTGGTACCTTTGAGATCGATTTTAGCTCTACGAGTGCCAATATTAAGCGGATTACATTTGGTAGCGAACAGGCGATCACTGCGATCAAACAGATCGCCTATAAGAGGTAAGCGAAGAGGATAATTGTTGTAGCTTGAATAAGCAATGCCAACATTTCAACATAAACACCTACCATTATGACACCAGCAACGCATAAAGATGCCTACTGCATGATGGTGTAAATATAGCTATGGGCTGAAACCGTCCTTTGCCGTAGAAACACCAATGTTTAACGATTGGCTTAATTGAGCCATTGAGTACTAGCTACAATACAGTCGGGATTTAAACTATGTATGGCAGATATCCGGATCTAATCAGTAGTGGATCACGTGTCCTCAAATTAACAGGATATATTTTTGAAGAGTTGCACTAAAGCATACCATGACCGATCCACTGCTCAATAGCACTTTAGGAAAATATCAGATCCAACAACGCCTCGGCGACGGCGGCATGGGATCGGTCTACCTTGCGCACAATCCTGATTTGCAGCGCGATGTGGCGATCAAGGTGATGCATCCACAATATGCGCGTAAGAGTGAGTTTCGCGAGCGTTTTCAGCAAGAAGCACGCGCCATGGCGAAGTTGAATCATTCTGGGATTGTTCAGGTTTATGATTCTGAAGCCAGCGGCGATTGGCTCTATATTGTGATGGAATTTATTCGCGGCGGTAACTTGCAGGAGATGTTGCATGAATTGCGCGAGGCCGATCAGTGGATTAATCTAGCTGAGGCGCTGCCGCTTGTAAAAAAGATAGCGCTGGCACTTGAGTATGCACATGGCAATAGCATTCTGCATCGCGATATTAAGCCTGCCAATATTATGATGCGCCAGACAACGGGTGATGAATTGTTGCCTGTTGTCACCGATCTGGGGTTGGCAAAGTTAGGCGCGAGCGCAGGAATAACTGAAACCGGCGCATCGATGGGCACACCAGCCTACATGTCGCCCGAACAGGGCCGCGGCGATCCAGTTGATCAACGCAGTGATATTTACTCGCTAGGTATTCTGCTCTTTGAGTTGGTTTCGGGTAGGCGGCCATTTAATGCATCGACATGGTCTAAGGCGGTGGAACAGCATAATAAAGAGTTACCGCCGCCATTAGAGAGTCTGCGCCCGGATACGCCACCCGACGTGGCAGCCATCGTAATGAAGGCGTTACAAAAGGAGCCAGACCAGCGCTTTGCTTCTGCCGCGGCCATGGCTGCTGCAATTGATCGCCTATCCACTGATGATCTGTTGAGAACGGTGCCACCGACGGCCATTGCAGGTGCAAGTTCGCTACAGACACAGCATCAAGACAGTTTGTTGCGACCACGTTTTCAATCAGTTCTAGACGAATTCCCATCATTGGTATCATCCGACACCGTGCTCCAAGTGCTGGATCCAGATGGCCGGATTGAAACCTTTGTCGTAAACCAGACCTCTTTTGTGATTGGGCGCGGCAGCAGCACTGATTTGGTTCTACCCGATCAAAAAGCATCCCGCGAGCACGTACGGGTTCAAACCGATGGCAAGACGTTTCGAGTAACCGATTTAGAGAGCGCCAACGGAACCTATATTGGCAGTAGTCGCTTACTGGCCAATGTACCCGAAGATTGGGATCCAGACCAAGCCCTGCGAATTGGCCTGCACTACTTACGTCTGGTTCCGGCGCAGAGCCAATCGGCGATCATGACGCAGGCCCAAACGATAGGTGCGACAGGCAATGCCAGTCAAGGTGCAAACCTTTTTATTCCGCAAGACAGGTTGACCGTGCAGCCAGGGCAAAGTGTAGCGCTACCGATAGTGCTCGTGAACAAAAGTGATCAGGTAAACCACTTTGAAGTCTCCGTGGACGGGCTGCCTACTGAGTGGGCAACGTTGCCTGAAGCTATCAATCTAATGCCAAATGGCAACCAAGAAATAACAATTTCGTTTCAGCCGCCGCAGAGAACGGATAGCTACGCCCAAGAATATCCTGTTACCATCTATGCGACGAGTCTTAATAATCCTGAAGAACGTACGTCTGCGGAATGTACGCTAACGGTTGAGCCATATGGGCAGATTCAGAGTCAGTTGCACCCGGAGGAAGGACGCAGCGGTCAACCGATGCGCGTTGAACTGAATAATGAAAGTAATCTGCAGCAAACGGTACGACTAACTTGGTCCGATCGGGGCGAATTGCTTGACTTTGAACCAGAACGCGGTACAGCCATTCAACTACAGCCTGGGGCATCAGAAACCGTTCACTTTATCCCTACGGTCCGCAAACGCCCTTGGATCGGGGGCCAAAAGAATCATTCTATTGCTGTTCGCGTGACCCAATCAGGACGCCAAGGCAGCCAGAATTTGAATGGTGTCGTTCATAGCCGTGGACTGGTTCCAGGGTGGGTGCCGCCGTTATTGCTTGGATCGCTGGCTGTGATTGTAGCAGGGCTCGTATATGGACTAGGACAATTCCCACAGCCCGAGACAGTACTTTCAACGCTAACACCGCTCGTACAGGAAGCCATAGCACCGGATACCTCGCTCGCAATACTTGCTGCGCCAACGCCAGACGCACAAGCTACGCAAGCGGCTCAACAAACAGCAGATGCCCAAGCAACTGCACACGCGGTTCAACAGACAGCGGATGCCCAAGCTGCAGCGGCAACTCAGCAGGTGGTAAATGCGCAGGCTACCGTGGTCGTCAAACAGACATTTGATGCTCAAGCAACAATCGATACTGAACGACAAAATGCGGATAACCAAGCTACAGTGAATGCAATCAAGCAAGCTGCAGACACTCAAGCAACAGTGGTTGCTGTACAGCAGCTAGCAGATGCCCAATCAACAGCCGCCGCAGCACAAAAAATAGCCATTGCACAATCTACTGCTATAGCAGCACAACAGGCGGCAGATAACCAAGCTACATCGGTTGCTGTACAGCAGCTAGCAGATGCCCAATCAACAGCCGCCGCAGCACAAAAAACAGCCAATGCACAAGCTACTACTGTAGCAGCGGAACAGACAGCAGATAGCCAAGCTACATCGGTTGCTGTTCAACAGAAAGCGGATGCTCAAGCCACAGCGGTGGCAGCACAGCAGACGGCTGAGGCTGCATCTAGGTTAGCAACAGCTATTTCAAGAGATGCAACGGCAACGGCCTCTGCGTCGAGAAGTGAGGTGATACAACCTGCACCAATACGCGACCTATGTCCCAAAAAGATAGGTGGAGATAAAGAATTTGACGGACATGGGCCAGTTGTTAAAGCAAGTACTCAACTATTTGTAAAAGACAACAATTCCCTTTGGGTATGGCTTACATTGCGAGCCAAAGAAACCAAAAGCGATTGGACAGAGGCCTATGGGGAATGGGAAGTACCTCTTTGGAATGCACCTATCGGGTTTCGAATCACAGGATTTACGCCAAGCACTTCAACTGCCAACTATACAGACAGCAACCATCAGTTGGATGTACCTTCAATAACTGGTGGTTCGCTTGTGCGTAGGTTTGAAATGCTTGGAGATACAAAAGGAGATGACATCGGTAATTGTACAAAGGATGATGTCTATATGAATGTGTTTTTTAACGAGGTACAGGTTCAATATGTTCGCTAATATAGACCAATGCTACAAAAGCCAGTTATATTTTAATCCAAAGATGACAAACCATTTAACCTGAGCCTCTAAAGACATCAAAGGAACAACTAACAACAACCGATAACCGAACTCCCCAGAGCCCCACTGAATTCACTACTATACAGAATTCGGTTATCGGTTGACTATCGTTCTATATGCAGATCATGGGGATTATTCTAGGAATCATGATATTCGCTTAGGCTCTGTCCAAGAATAACTCCGTGAATTCCATCGAGGATTCTGGCAATAAATTCACTAGGTTATTTCTGGACAGACCCTTGGCGCATACTATGTAAATAAATGACCAAATTATCATGGCTAAAGAGAACCAGTCAGCCCAACCCAAAACCCAACAAAAGCCCAAACCGGCTCCTGCCAAACAACAGGCGGGACCAGCCGCGGGCGTTCTTGAGGTTGCGCCTGATTCTTTGGGAATGGCCTCTGCGCCAGGTGTGGAAAAACAGGCCAATCGTTTAGCCGACAGCCGCCTCTCGCTCGTCCAGCGCCAGATGATGGCAACCAATTTGGGGCAGATGCACGGTAATGGTCATATGCAAGAGGTGATGGCCTTTGTGCGTCAGCAGCAGGTGGGGCAGCAAGACAGCCCCGAAACTAACAGTAGCCCGACTGTTCTGCAACGCCGCGAAGCAGTAGGAGATGACAAACCTTCTGAGGTGGAAAAAGCTGCCGCGTTAGCCTCGGCCAAAGCCGCGGAACAGAAGGCGGCACAGTCCTCAGCGCAGGGGCAGAATCAATTCAACAAAGCCAAAGCTGAAAAGGAGACCAAGCAGCAGGAAGGTGAAACGGCCAAGCAGCAGGTTGTGGCTGATGCTGCACCAACTGAACCACAGGCCAAAGCAGGGAGGCTCGGCGCAACGGAAAAAGGAGCACTACCAGTAGGCGAATCTACGCCTGAGGTGGCAATTGATGCAAACGCAGATGGTGCAGTCGATCAAGCCACCGATGCTGGACCAACCGCCAAAGCGCCCGCATCCGCCGCAGAAGATCCGGCCTTTCAGGGCGTTGTCGCAAATGTGAAAGCGACTGGAGCCAAAAGCGCCAGCCATGCACCTGCGGGCAGTAAAGCTGGAGAAGCACAAGATGCGGCTGAATCTCCTGCCAGCGAAATCGAAGGCAAGGCGCAGGCCAATCAAGTGGGCGAAATGGCGCAGGCCGAGACGCCAGCCTTTGACGCAGCCGCTTTCAAAGCCCAGTTGATGGAGCGTATTGCCGCGCTATCGCCTAAAACCGCGGCCGAGGCCGATGAATTTAAAGAGAGCAACAAGCTTGGGGGCCTTAAAGATGAGATGCAGGGCAAGGTCTCTCAAGAACGAGATGCTGCCCGTGGACCGCTCGAAGAGAAGGCCGCGGCCGCACCCGACACAGGAGCCGTCGAACCAAAATCCGTAACGCCGCTAGCGGTTGCCAACCCAGGCGCAGCCCCGGCGGATCCGGGAGCCAAAGCGGCTGCACCGAAGCAGAAAGGGTCTGGTGAGGTCGAGCAACCCATTCGCCAGAATGCCCAACAAGTTGACCAGCAGATGGCGAGCGCGGAGGTGACCGACGAGCAGCTTGCCAACTCCAACGAACCGTCATTTCAAGGCGCACTGGCGGCCAAGACAGAAGCCAAAGCACAGGCTGCAACCGCGCCAAATGAATATCGCCAATTTGAGCAAGGGCAGATTGCGGGGGCCGAAGCAGAAGCCGCGGCCACGGCACAAGCAAAAACGCAGGCCATGCACGGCGATCGGGCGGCGCTCTTTACCCAAGTCGATGGTCAGCAGAACCAGGCCAAAGGTAAGGATGAACAGGCACGCGCGCAAGTTGCAGCCAAGATTCAGACGTTTTATGGCAAGACCAAGAGCAACGTCGAGAAGATCCTGACAGGGCTGGACGCTGAGGTCAGCCAAGCCTTTGATGCCGGTGCTGCCGCGGCCAAGCAGGTCTTTGAAGAGTATGTCGACGCCAAGATGGAGGCCTTTAAAGAAGAGCGCTACGGCGGCTGGTTTGGCTGGGCTAAGTGGGCCAAGGATAAGCTTGTCGGCATGCCCTCCGAAGTGAACGCTTTCTATGGCGAAGGGCGCAAGCGCTACCTGCAAGAGATGGACGCCGTTATCGACAAAGTCGTGACCACCATCGGCAGCGGCTTGACCAAAGCCAAAGCCGAGATCGCAACGGGCAAGCAAGAAATTCAAGAGTATGTGGCGGGCCTGCCCCAAGAGTTGCAGGAGGTCGGTCAGCAAGCGTCTCAGGATATCCAGTCCAAATTTGATGAGCTCGAGTCGAGCGTTGACAGCAAGCAGAATGAGCTAATCGACACGTTAGCCAGCAAGTATCAAGAGAAGTTGCAAGCCGTTGACGCCCGCATTGATGAGCTAAAAGCGGCCAACGCCGGGCTGGTCGACAAAGCACTCAACGCGGTGGTCGGTGTCATTCAGACCATTCTCAAGCTCAAGAATATGCTCATGACCGTTTTGGCCAAGGTGGCCGACGTGGTGGGCAAGATCATCAAAGATCCGATTGGCTTCTTGGGTAATCTAATCTCTGGGTTGAAGCAGGGCTTTGAGAACTTTGGCTCCAATATTCTGACTCATCTCAAGGCTGGCTTTATCGGCTGGCTAACCGGAGCCATCGGCGGCGCTGGTCTGCAACTGCCCGATGACATCTTTAGCCTAGAAGGCATCTTTGATCTAGTGACCCAAGTCATGGGCATCACCTGGGATTACATCAGGGGCAAAGCCGTCAAGCTCTTGGGTGAACCGGTGGTCAACGCGTTAGAAACCGCCTTTGAGCCCTTCAAGATTCTGGTCACCGAAGGTCCTATGGGACTATGGAAATATGTCAAAGAGCAGTTTACCGATCTGAAAGCCATGGTTATGGATCAGATCCAAGACCTGCTCATCACTCAGGTCATTAAAGCGGGCATCAAATGGATTCTCGGCTTGATGAACCCAGCGGGAGCCTTTGTCAAGGCGGCCATGGCGATTTACGACATCGTCATGTTCTTTGTCAACAAGGGCAGCCAGATGATGGAGTTAGTAACCTCCATCATCGACTCGGTGCGGGACATTGCCAGCGGTGCCGTCGGTGGCGCGGCAAAGTTGATCGAGAATACGTTGGCAAAAGCACTGCCCTTGGCGATTGGGTTCTTGGCTAGTCTGCTGGGCATTGGTGGACTGGGTCAGAAGGTGCAGGGCATTATCCAGAAGGTGCGCGGTAAGATCGATGCCGTTGTGGATAAGTTCTTGTTGAAGGCCAAGAAGATTGGGCGTAAGTTGTTGCGGAAGTTGGGGATTGGTGGGAAGGATGAGGACGCTGAGGGCGAGGAGAGCAACGAAATATCCAATATACAAGTAGAAGAAGCATTTTCAATGGCTGGTGAAGGTCATCATTTATACATAAAGTCTGATGGTCCGTTACTTGAAATTGAAATGGCTTCTTCTCGACGAGCTTCCTTGCAAGCTCTTGTTATATCAGCCATAAGAGAGGAGGAGAAAGGTGGCAATCGTAGTGAAGTGCTTGGATATCTTAATCGTATTTGGGATAGGTTACGGGAGCTTCAAGATATTTGGGCTGCAGGTAAGTACTATGAATTAAACACAGAAGGCGGACCTCGTGAAGATGGCAGAGAAGTCGTAAGAAAAGAATGCCATATAATTGCCACGTTTCTAGTAGAACTTGGCAAGGATTACGATATTCCAAGTTTACAAGATCTGGGGCATCCATCTCGGTATGTAGAGGGAAACCGGCTGAAACCAGAATACGCCAAACAGATACGAGCGAAATTTTATCCAAGCGGGTACAAGTCCGAAGTTATCCAGTGGAAGAAGCAGAGACTAGCTCAATTAACCCATCCGGCAGATCCATCTAAATTCCGAGATGAGATGACAGATAAATATGAACCGAAATTTAAACCTGACGGGAAGACGAATGTGACAATCGATCACCAAACCCGGGTCGTTGAGCATTGGGCAGCGGAAGGAAATAATAGCACTCAAACGGAGAGGTCTGAATTTTATAACAGGCTGTCAGGCATGAGGTTGGTTGCTTGGAAAAATAATTCGAGTGATGGCGCAGAAGCAAGAAACCTAGGTTTAGTTTATCTACCTAACGTAGGACCCGAGTTCCGTGGCCCTCATGAAGAAATGGAATAATACAAGATGCATACATTTAACCTATGGAACCCTTATCTAATTTCTGAAATAGAACAGTTTGAGTTTGAAGCTACAGAAGCCAATTTTTCTGGTCTTAATGAAGGTACGTATGAGTGGATAAACCAGAGCTTACAGATGTTTGGTGTTACAACTAGTTTCGATTCATGGGAAATCATCCCTATTAGAAGTGTTTACTTTTCAGATTATGCAGAGGATCCCATTTGGCAAAATCGATGGACAGCAGGATGGTCTGTACGGTGTCAACTCGCAGGCCTCCCAAAAAACTACTCGAATAATCTTTTTGAAGTTCCTGTTTATGCCGAGGCCCTAGATGCTACTTGGAATCTTAGCATTGGGGAAGGAACTATTAGCAAGGTCGATACTCTAATTGTGTCAGATTTCCGCTTACCGATAAAAGATATAACGAAAGTTCAGAATCAGTTGAATAACCAGAAGCAAGTCTTTGATGGTTTTAGCATTGGAACAGATGTGGCCCTGAGAACCTTTCATTGTGGGGTTACCCAATTACGCCTCAAAATTAAATCATGTGTCTTTCCCGAACATGTTCAGCTTCTTGAATCTATTCTGCAAATGCTGAAGGATTCAGGAGGTGCAACCAACTGGCGAGAGCGTTTTCTATGGTGAATTTCCTATCTTGTAGACAAACCAAGTAAGAGTTGTACTTAGTCCTCGGAGCAACAGCGGAAAACAAGTCCAATGTTTCACCTGCTTTCTTTATTAGGGTACTCACAAAATATACTCCCTATCATAATTTTGAAGATATCCATCCATAAGAAAGCACATCAGGAACATACTGGTTTTACTGGCCTGAACAACTAGGCTCACATACCATGAAACAGAAACGAACGCTCCCCAAACGAAAACGCCGTCGTCGCAGACAAGATGAAGAGCACCACGGCACAATTGCGATCCAGCAGCCTTCATCCGAGCGTGATCTGACTTCGCTCCAGAATCAGATTGGTAATGCTGCGGTTCAACGGCTCGTGGCTGAAAAGCGCAAATCGAGCGTGGCTACCTCAGGTCACAATCTTCTACAAGCTGCGCTGGATGAATCAGTGCAAAGAGAAGACGAAACGAAAAAAGCGGACTCATTCAGTGTGCTGCACTCTGTACCATATGTACCACAATTGACTAATATGTCCTGCTGGGCAGCGAGCGCGGCCATGTTGATCTCGTGGCGGGATAGTATCAGCATTGATGACACAGTTATTGCGGCTGGCATCAATTATTGGCGACAATATATAGATGGATTGCACCCTGAAGACGTCCATATGTTTCGTCAGTGGGGCTTGACTACCGAAGAGCCGCAGACGTTCACAATCCAGGCATTTCGCAATATGATTGAGCTTTATGGCCCATTATGGGTCGCGGCGGATGCCAACTCGGCGGCAGGTGTAGCGCCCCATATTCGGGTTATTTCTGGAATTTACGGTGATGGAACTGTCAACGGCACCTATCTTGTTATTCAAGATCCGGCCGGTAAACAAAACCATGTTGAATCCTATGCTACCTATGTGCAGGCTCAAGAGGAATTGGCCGCAGAGGAGTTGCCGAAGTATGCCAAGCCGATTTACGTTGCTCACCTATAGGGTCCCATAATTCAAAATGTAAACACTCGAAAAAGACCCAATTTCATCAAACTATAGATGCTATTAATTTAAGACACGAAAGGTGGAGATTTCATGGGTATATTATTGATGATTATCGGTGGACTGGCAGCCTTTATTGGCAGTATCTGGCTACTTATTGCTGCATTTCAAGAGAGCATTTGGTGGGGGTTGGGGGCTCTTTTCCTCCCCATAGTCTCGTTGATTTTTACGATTATGCATTGGGATCGTGCGGGTATACCCTTTTTATTATCCCTTGTCGGCACGATTGTTCTGTATGCAGGTGCTGCCATTGAGGGCGCGGTGTAAGACTTGGCGTATCCCAAACCGCTATGTTCTAAGTATCAGTAGCCCGCAATAAAAGCTCTCTCCGTTTGTCCATAACCGATGGGTCATGGACCACGCCTTGAGCCTTTGTACCCTATTAAGTAAGTATAAGATACGAGATGACAAAACGACCACAAACTAAACATCGAACCAAACGAAAACGCCGTCGTCGCAGACAAGACGAAGAGCACCACGGCACAATTGCGATCCAGCAGCCTTCATCCGAGCGTGATCTGACTTCGCTCCAGAACCAGATCGGTAATGCTGCGGTGCAACGGCTGCTAGATGAGCAACATGGGCTGCAGGCGCAACAAGGGAACGATTCTCAAGCACTGGTTCAAAATGCGCTTCAGCGGCGGGAGGAGCAAAAACCTGAAGTTCAGCCTGCCAACGGTCAAGTCACCATAGAAGAACCGATCATCGACTACTACGATGTAGGTGGCTCTACCTTAGCAGCGGTTGCGACAGAGCTTGATTCAGATGAGTGGGGTCGTTGTGCCTATTCTTATGAAATGAGCTATGAGAGCACCAATGGCAAAGCAACCAAGGTGGACATTACGTTAACACTGACCATTCGGCTCCCTCGTTGGCAACAGGGTTGGAGTAATGCGTCTGATGCAGCGAAGGCAGAGTGGAACAAGATGCTCGAAGCATTGGGCGTCCACGAAGAGAAACATGCCGAAATCGCGCGTAATTGGGCACCAAAAATTAAAGAGAGATTGCTTGGTTTACCAGGTAGCAGAGTGACCCCAAAGTTCAAGCAACTCAAGAAGAAGGTCGAGAAAGAGACAGAAAAGTTCGATAAGCAGACGAAGCATGGTCATAATGAAGGCGTAAATCTCGATTTATCTATTCAATAAACTAGGGTAAAAAGGTCGTCTTTTCTCGATAAAATTGTGGTAAATAAGCCGAGCCGTTTAGTTTCACTTCGACCAAGCTCAGTGCAAAGCGATACAGCCGCTGTTTTTCCAAGCGACATAAAGCTATAGCGTCAGCGACCAGCACTTAACCGGCACTACCACCATTTTTGAGAAAATATAAAAGATAAAGTAAAAGTGGCTCTTCGGGATCCCATGTGGTTGACATTGCGATGAACCATCGTGAGTCCTCCATGTCGAGTGCGTCGCACTGCTCAGAGAATTGTTCGAACTAGAATCTAGTAGTGGACAGTGCGACGCACTCTGTCAACCACATGAGATCCGATTGAACCGTAAAAGGGTGTGGGTGAACAGATGAGATTATTGCTCAAAATATCATCAATTATACTGCTGACACTTTTTGGACTCGGGAGTGCCTCTGCGCTGTTTGCCCAAAATGGCTATCCCGCTTACCAAGAAAAGCATATCAACGATTACGCTGACATTATCAGCGATGCGGACGAGAATAGAATCCGCAGCCAATTTCTCAGTTTAGAAGAGCGTACCGCGATCGAGGCCACGGTGCTCACAATTCGTTCGATTGATGAGTACGATACAGGCGATGCAACCATCGAATCTTTTGCAACGGGCTTGTTTAACACGTGGGGCATCGGCAGCGCAACTCGCAACGAGGGGATGCTCATTCTGGTGGCGCTCGAGGATCGAGAGATGCGCATTGAACTCTCTGATGGCTTTGGTGGAGAACACGACGCGGCCATGAAGCGCATTATCGAGAATGAGATGCTGCCGCTTTTCCGTGAGCAGCAATTTAGCCAAGGTGTCAAAAATGGCTCGCTGGCGGCGGTCGAGCGAATTGCTGGCAGTCGACTGCAAGTTGATGGTGAAAGCGACTCAGCGGTCACACGCAATGAACCCTCTAGCGCAGGTCGCACCGCATTGACAAGCAATAATGACAACCGCAGCAACACGCTGACTAGCAACAGTACCCGAAGCGCCCCTGCCCTATCTATGCCATCGATCCTTGGTTCGCCAGTAGATTGGATCGCATCGGCTTTGGCAGCACTTGGCTTGGGTGGCTTGGGTTTTGTTGGCTATCGAAAGCGGCGGCGCGATCGCCCACGCCAATGTCCGAACTGTGATCACTTGATGGCGCGACTAGACGAGGCAAGCGATGATCTCTTTCTTGATTCGGGGCAGCAAATGGAAGAGTTCTTACGCTCTGTCGATTATGATGTCTGGCAATGCCAAAGTTGCCAAGCGCATAGCGTTTATCCATATGAAAAGTGGATGAGCAACCATAGCCAGTGCCCGGGCTGTCGCTATCAAGCGCTCGAAACATCATCTCACGTCACGGACCGACCAGCCACCTATTCAACTGGGCGCAAAGAGGTGCATGCCCAATGTCACCACTGCGATTATGATCGAACAGAGACAGTTGTTTTACCAAGAGTTGAAGTGCGTGACGATGATGATGGCGGAAGTTCTTGGTCTAGTGGAAGCAGTAGCTCATCCTCATTTAGTGGTGGGTCGTCATCTGGCGGTGGGGCAAGCGGTAGCTGGTAAGCAGATTCAGTAGACGGCAATGGATATGAAGGGTGGGTCGCATTCCGCAAATGCTTATCCTGCGGTTGCGGTTTACTGAGATTGAGCTATCCAGATTTTCATTGCCCATGAATTAGCAATATCTTTTGGCAGGAGGGAGTATCTTCTCAATAGGTAGCGGCAAATAAGCCGCGTGGTTTCGATACACTGCATACTGCCGCAGCACTCAACCGGAGCTACCATCCTTTTTTTGAGAAGTTACAATAGGAAAAGCAACAATGTTTGACAACCTTTCTACAAACTTAAATGATCAACTTGTGGTCGCCTCCATGATCACGATGTTGATCTTTGCAATGGAGCTTGTAGGTAAGTTGGTTAATGACATTTCAATTGAATCAATTGGCGCAGACCTGTGCATGCTCTCTTTCTCGTTTAATGTAAGCACATTGTTCCTGGGCGAGATGAGTAATAATGAGCCAGATCCACGAGTTTTGGTGCGCGCATTTTCAATTTTGCTTGTTGTTCTAATGGCATGGTTGATTTCGCTTAAATTGATTAATGGGCGAAATAGAGCAGAAAATGCTAGGACATGGTTCCGCATCTATCGAATTGATTTCTTTATAACAATGATCTTCGGCTTGTCTGCATTGGTGAGCCAAGTGTTTTTGATCAACTACATTATTTAAATAAGAAGAATTTAACAATGGCAACTTGGGGTTGGATTGTAATTGCGCTTTTTCTACTATCCACAGCGTGGATAGCGACTCATTTGCTGCGGAAGCAAGATGAAGTGGCCGAGAAGAAGAAGCAAGAGACGGAAATCGCTATTCGACAAGCAACAGAGGCTGCAATACTAGATGCAACTTCGAAATGGGAGAAATCCGTTACCGGAATTGCGGCACGGCCAGTGGTTGTACCAAAGACTGAACATTTTCCTGCGGTCACAACAGACAAACGTCCTCCCGCTCAGTTGGTCGGTCTTGAACAGAATCAAGATACGATGCCATCGAATATTAAAATTCAGAGCGAACAGCTATCCATCGGGCGTGAGCGGACCTTTAGTGATGTGGTCATACCAAATCGCTATATCTCGCGCATCCATGCGCGAATTCACTACCGTGATGACGAATATCAGATCATCGATGAAGGCAGCACATCTGGCACGTTTGTCAACGATGAAAAATTGACTGACAGTGGTCATGTGCTTAAAAAAGGTGACATTATTCGCATGGGGCCAGCACATTATCGCTTTGAATTAATTTAACAATAGTCATTCATCTATCGAGAAGCTCTGTTGAATGAAGCAGCAACGAAAAAGGAGACGCATTAATGAACAAGGCAAAGAAAGGGCAAGTCGAGGAACAGCGTTCCAAGGTACGCCAGAAAAACCAAGACGCTGAAAGCGCCAAGATCCCACAAGCGCCCAAAGCCGATTCGCCGATTGTCACATTGCAGAATCAGATTGGCAACGGTGCAGTCCAACGACTTTTGGCGCAACGTAGCGGCCAAGGACCAACCGAGTTGGACGATGATACCGCGAGCCGCATCAACAGCGCGCGTGGGGGTGGGCAAGCATTAGATGGTGCTACGCAAGAGGAGATGGGTTCAGCTATGGGTCAAGATTTTAGCAATGTGCGCGTGCATACATCCAGCGAGTCAGATCAGCTTAATCAAGACTTAGGTGCCAAAGCCTTCACCACAGGCCAAGATGTTTTCTTCCGAGATGGTGCCTACAATCCAAATTCTGGCAGCGGACAAGAATTAATCGCGCACGAATTAACCCACGTCGTCCAGCAGAGCAGTGGTGCGGTGAGCAGCGGCGGGAAAATGGCCGTCAACGATCCTGGGGATCGCTTTGAAGCAGAGGCGGATTCTGTTGCTAAGGCTGTCACCTCGACTGATGTCGCGCCGCCAGTACAGCGTCAGGCAGAAGAGGAAGAGATCCAAACGAAGTTAGATGTGCAGCGCGCAGAAGAGGAAGAAGAGATCCAGATGCAGGAAGAAGAGGAAGATCTGGCTCAGATGCAAGAGATGACTGAAGAGGAAGAGCTGGGCTAACCATGATTCATCAACTGGACAAGACGATTAAAGAGCTTTTGCGAGAAGAAGTCAAAAGCGTAAAAGATGATCAAGTAGAGGTCTCATTTCTGCAGCCGACGCGCGAGTGGAGTAGCCGCGAGGGAAATAAACCAACGATTAATCTCTATCTTTATGACGTACGCGAAAACCCACACCTGCGCACCCATCAATGGGAAATGGTTGTCAATGGCAAGAATGGCCTGCCCAGAGGAGACAATAGTGTCGTCCAAAAGCGCACACCGATGCGGATCGATTGCTTTTATATGCTGACGACGTGGGCCAATGACCCAGATGACGAACACCAACTACTGTCAGAAGCGATGATGGCTCTCTTTAGTCACCCTGTCCTCCCAGAGGGTTCATTACAAAATGGTCTCAAGACCAATCAACCCTTCGAGATCCGCACACGTCTGGCTAGTCATGACATTTTAACAAATCCAGCTGAGCTATGGGGAGCGCTAGATAACAACATACGACCATCCATTTCGTATGTTGTAACCATTTCGCTAGATCCATGGACCGAAATTGTTGGGCCAGCGGTTCAAACGTTCAGCGTTACAACTGGTCAGGAACCAAAGCCCTCTCAACTCCGCAAACGACGCTTGCGTGATGAGGGGAAAGGGCAAACGCTTTCCTATATCGGTGGGTTCGTTTTCCAGAAAGGAACCAAAGAAAAAGTCCACGAGAATATCGAAGTGTTGATCGAAGAGACTGGACTTTTTACAAAAACCGATAAAGAGGGCAAGTTCCGTTTTTATGGATTATGCCCTGGCGAATATAAGTTAATCGCCCGCTTGCCTACCGGCGATTCGAAACCACAGACAATTACGATCCCTGCACCAAATGATAAAGCCGCTCAAGAGGCAGCCAAAGGGAAAACCTACAATTTGGAGGTTTGATAATGATGTATAACGGCTCTTTCCCACAGCCAGAGTGTCAGTGTCGCGCCCCGCCCACTGCAATACACAATGTGAGATTCTTTGTTCAACTATGTACTCTCAATATTTTAATATTTGAAGGAGATATATTATGGCTACAACGTATCAAGCCCCCGGTGTCTATGTTGAAGAAGTAGACCGCGGGACCAAACCGATTGAAGGTGCTGGTGCCTCAACAGCAGCCTTTATCGGTGTTAGCGATTTTGCCAGTTTCGAAGGACTAGTAGTTGAAGACGACCGCATGACCTTTGGGGAGTCTATTGTTGGCAAACCTAAACTAATTGCTAACTGGACGCAGTATTTGCGCCATTTTGGTGGTCTTTCTGAAGATTACTATCTGCCCGATGCAGTTTTTGCTCACTTTAACAATGGCGGCGGTCCTTGCTATGTTGTTAGTTTACGGGCATTACAGGATTCATCAGCAACTGGCCAGGCCAAAGCAGCATCGGTATCTGTGAGAGCAACCCGCGGGAGTAGTTTTGTTGCAACCGCTTCTGTAACTGGTAGGTCGGGCAATCAGCTTAGCGTACAGGTGTCAACTGCTGATGAAAAGATCACAATTAAGGTTGGCTCGGAGAGCAAAACTTTTACTGCTGGCAGCAAAGAAGAATTAGCAGCTTTACGCTTTTCCACAGTAACGATTTCAAAAATAGAAAGCGGTACCCCAAAAGATGGTACTTACTCACTTGAAGGTGGTCGCGATGCAGGAATGGTTCCAGTGCAGCCTCTCACTGTCAAGGATGTACTTGGGGATCCAGATGAGCGTACAGGACTTATGGGTCTTGAATCCATAGACGAAATACGTCTGCTAGCCTGCCCAGATATTATGGCAGGATATGAAAACACTGATGAAGCCAAGGAACGCGTTCTTGGCATCCAATTGCAACTCATCGCTCACTGCGAACGCCTGCGTTACCGGTTTGCTATTTTAGATACACCTCCGGGCCTTAATATTGAGCAGGCCAAAGAATGGCGCGAAAAGCTCACCTCAGATCGAGGCTATGCAGCAATCTATTACCCATGGGTGAAAATACCCAATATCAATACTGGGCAGGGAACAAAGCTTGTTCCTCCTAGTGGTCATATTGCGGGTGTTTATAATCGTGTTGATGCCGATCGTGGCGTTCATAAGGCACCAGCCAATGAAGTGATGCAGGGTGTCATTGATGTTGAACGACGGATCAGCAAAGAGGAGCAAAACACACTCAATCCAGTAGGTGTCAACTGTATTCGAGGGTTCCCAAGCCGCGGCATTCGTGTATGGGGCGCACGCACGCTAAGTACAGACGGTTCGTGGCGCTATATAAACGTACGGCGTCTGTTTATCTTTGTAGAAGCCTCGATGGAGATCGGTTTGCAATGGGTTGTCTTCGAGCCAAATGATCGAATTTTGTGGGGCAAGGTCCGTCGTGATGTGACAGCATTCCTGCGCAATGTCTGGCGTTCTGGCGCGTTGTTTGGCGCATCACCCAGCGAGGCATTCTATGTGAAATGTGATGAAGAACTCAATCCACCTGATGTAAGAGATCTTGGGCAGTTAATCATCGAGGTGGGTATGTCACCTGTCAAACCAGTTGAATTTGTTATCTTCCGCATCAGCCAATGGGCTGGCCCAAATGCCGAAGTAGAATAAGGCAGAAGTTGATACAGGCTAATTTACTCTGAATAAAGTTTTTACAGAAACGGAATATGGCAGCCGTAGTTGCAGCTGCGTAAGTCACCACATAATACATAGGAGATTAGTATGGCAGACCAAGATCCTTTAGTTGGATTTCATTTTGCAGTGGATATCGGCGGCGTAATCAAGGGTTACTTTACCGAGTGCTCTGGTCTAGGATCCGAGACTGAAGTAATTACACAGAACGTTACGTCAGAGAATGGTCAAGAGGTGGTATTACAGGTTCCCGGTCGCTTAAAGTGGGAAAGCATCGTCTTAAAACGTGGCATTACCGCCAGTATGGATTTTTGGGACTGGCGTAAACAGGTTGAAGATGGGAATGTCGACACAGCGCGCCGCGATGGCTCGATTATTATGTACGATTCAAAGCTTACACCAAAGGCACGTTGGGATTTTGAACGAGCTTGGCCTTCAAAGATCAGTGGGCCACAGCCCAAGGCAGATAGCAATGAGATCGGATTAGAAGAAATTACGATTTCGCATGAGTATATTGCCCGCACAAGCGTATAAGCTGGAATAAAAAAATAAGTCCCCGGCGGAGAAGGCGTTCTCTAACGCTGGAGCCTGTTCGACACATCCGCATTAGAAAATGCTCACTCCGCGACCTGTGGTGCATTTATTTTTTTGCTTTGGCCTAAGCTGGAATAAAGCATTTACTCGATACTGTCTACCCATGCTCGGATGCTGTTCGTTTTAGATATGTTTTAACAGACAGTATCTGAGCATGGCACGCCAACATGAAATATATACAAAAAGCAAGCAAATGCGATCATGACATTACAAACTCATTTTGATTTCACCTTGCCACGAGGCTATATAGATAATTCTGGGCTAATTCATAAACAAGGGACAATGAAGTTAGCTACAGCACTCGATGAGATCAGCGCGACTCAGTCACCCCAAGCCCAAATCAACTCTGCATATCTACCATTAGCTTTGCTTAGCAAGGTGGTAACACAACTGGGGAGTCTGACAGATATTACAGCCGAAATAATCGGCGGGTTATTTGCATCCGATTTGCTCTATCTCGAAGAGCTCTACCAGCGTATCAACAGCCTAGAACCAACAAGGATTAAAACCATTTGCCCTACTTGCCAGACATCATTTTACGCACAAGTAAAAATGATGAGCAGCGAAGAAGGTTAATTGATAATGGCTGAAATGACAGACGCAAGTGCCTCTCCGGCATCAGGAAAGAATGCATCACAACCAACAAATACCCTTACACCAGAACTAATTCGTGAGGTGACCGAAAAGGTTTATCGTTTGATACAGCGCGATATAACGCTCGCTCGTCAGCGTACTGGCGTCCAGAACGTAACTAGTAAATATCGGCGAGGAATGATTAAATGAGTGATCCATACAAATCTATTCGAAAACAGGCCGTAGCAACCTTTCGCTTCATTGTTTCTATTGATGGAACAGATCAAGCTGCATTTACTGAATGCACATTGCCGGTAATTGAGTGGGAGATGGAAGAGATAAAAGAGGGTGGGTTAAATACCTACACGCATCAGCTCCCTGGTCGACGCAAATCCGCCCGCCTGACATTGAAATATGGCATTGGTGAAAAGCGATTGCTGGAGTGGTACAAGACCAGTATGGATGAAGAACTGAAGCGCAAAAAAATCACAATTTCACTTCGTGATTCGAAAAAATCTGAAGTCGCTTCTTGGACGCTTACCAATGCATTGCCTGTCAAATGGACAGGGCCACAATTAAAGCCAGACGACAATACGATTGCCATCCAAACTTTGGAATTTGTGGGTGGCGAGGTACTGGTCAACGAGGGCTAAGTATATTGAAACGCCAATTCCGATCCAAGAATCAGTTGTCGCGCCGAGTTCAGCGTCATGCTGAATTCACGACACTATTCCAAACTCATGCTCCAGGTGCGAAGGCAGAATTGTCTGGTAGCTTGCCTCGTCCATATATGCCAAGCCGGCCACTGGCACAAGCCCCTGATGGGTTGCCAATCGTCATGGGATCTTGGGAACAGCCAAATACCACTAGCCGTGAAGTGGCAGCTTTCCCAAGTGAGCAAAGTCAATTTGCGCAAGCGGAACGCATTGATTCAGCCGCACCTATTACTGATGCGAACGCACCCGTTGATCTAGCTTCCGATGAACCGACTAGTGGAAATGCGTCACTGGAAAGAGTTCAGTTAAAGCCCGAAGCAGGTACTCGACCATCACAACAACGAGCAGCATTGACGGAATCTTCTAGGTCAGAGAGTTCCCGTTCAAGTGGGTCTCAGACAAATCAAATGCAGTCTATGGTGCCATCTACCCCGCAGGTCGCTACAGATTCCAACTGGTCACGTCTACAAGCCATCATGCGCCACCATGATGCAAAGGAAGAATCAAACAGTGCTGTAGAAGAGCTAGCAGTGATCGATAGTAATAGAGAAGCAGTTCAACCGATTCAAAGCCAGAGCGACAGTAGAGCGGCCCGCCTAGACAGACTACAGGGAATCTCGTCAGAGCAGAATTTACCTGAACATTCTAAATCACCTTCACTGACAGCTCGACAATCGGCCCAGCCAGTAGTTCAGTCAAACCAAAACATTCAGGCTAAAGCAACCGAGAATCTTTCAAGAAATTTACAAAATGTCCAAACCAATGAACAAAACCCTTTGGTGGAGCCATTACATCCGCTTCAACTACAGCCAGATACAGCACTACAAGACACAGTAGAATCAGGCAGAGTAGAGTCAGATGCAATAGAACCAGAAACAGTTGAGTCAGACAGAAGACAGGCGGATGGTTTTACGAGTCAGCCAATCGACCCAACTGAAGTGAATTTTATGGGGGAAAGTAGTAATCAACCAAGTAATTCTGTTCAGCCAACAACAGCCGAACAGTCCGTACAGCGGACGTCAATAGATGGTGCTGCTCAAAAGTATAGCCCTCAAACTCAACGGGAATTGGGCAGCATGGATCAAGATAGCACAACTGATAAGAGAGCTCCTGCGGATACTAATTTATTAGATACAGGTGTTTTAGATACAGGTACAAGTACAACTATAGAGCATGCAGAAGGCCAGCCTAATCGAGAGACGGTTTCACCAAATTCTACAGAACGCGTTGACATCGATAATACAGAATCGCAGAGTATACAACGTATCGAAGAGACGGAAGAGATGTTTGAATCCGTGCCTGATTTAGTAGAAACGTCAAACAACACACTCTCTGATTCAGTTCCTGCGCAAAATGCAGAACCGATAGTTGGGTCGGAGCCTATAGTGGAAGCTGAAAAAGTGGCAGTACCAAGAACTGAAAGCGGTCCACAAGATGTATATGAAGAGACACCAAACGCAGAATCGAACGATGAGACACATGATGATGATGATTCCTATGCAGCAGGCTCTTCTTTAGCGCAAAGTGGGTGGGTGATCCAGCGTACTGAATCAGAGACAAGTCGTTTGGACAATTCACCAAATGCTTCAGCGCCGCTGGCACCAATATTATCGAATTCAGAAACAACAGAAGTCCAAATTCAACAGGCTATAAACGATATCCCAGCAGCACGAGCAACAGATTCTACGGTTGAGTTAGTTGTGCCTCGCCGCTCAAGAGAATCAATTCTATCGGCTATGCACCCAAATCGTATAGTCACCTCAGATGAGTCAGTTAGCAATGCTCAATCTGATGTGGCTGCAAAGACCTCTCTGAAAGAACCGACAAGTCTGCAACGTAAACCTTCGGACACACCTTTATACTCGGTTTTAGAGACGCAACCAGAGATGATAGAAACAGAGATAGGTTCACTTCCGAGTGACCTGTGGGAGCATATTGAACACGTACCACCAAGTGCGAATGTACAAAGAGAGATAGTGCAGAAATCTGAATCGGATTCCTCAATTGAGGTCCTCCCAACTGCGGGACAAATGCTTGATGCTCAGGCATCACCAGTTCAGAAGAAAACAGAGCTAGAAAGTGGACAAGCCCCAAGAGAAATAAGTGTTCTTGATACGCCTGAAGTGGTTGGGCACGACAAATCGGTCCAGAATCAGGTTACAGAAGCAAGGAATACAGGCATAACTTCTAGTAACACACATCTGGTGCAACGTCTGCCCGAAGAGCATGCCGTCACACTAGATAGTGACATAGAAGATAGTGGCTTAGAAGCAGAACTAGACGCAGCGCTTCCTCCGGCCACTGATGTATCCGAAGAGGCAGAGAGCGACGGTCAATCACATCCACCTGAAATTGATACAGATGAAATTGCACGACAAGTTTATACACAGTTAAAGCGTCGTTTAGCGGTAGAGCAAGAGCGTATTGGCCGACGCTAGATATTTTTACAAGGAAATATAGTCTACAACGATAGCGTCCGCTCCAAAAGGAATTTTTGTATGGAAACTCGTGGAAACTTACAAGCAGCTCGAATTTATGCATCAACCGAAAAGGGCGGTGAGCTAGGCACTGTATCAGTCAGCTGCCATTTCAATCCGTTTGAATACACCATAGCCAAAACAAATTCATATAAAGAAGAAGCCAAGAATAAGTCTGAAGTTCCCCACGCAGAATTCCAAAAGGCTGGTGCCCAGAAGCTTAAAATGAGCCTCATCTTTGATACATATGAGGACAAGAAAGATGTCTCTAAAGTCACAAATGATCTTTGGAAGCTGATGGAAACCAAAACGAGACAAGAAGGTGATGAGACCAAAAAGGTTCCGCCGCCACACGTTACCTTTGAGTGGAAAGGGTTTAAATTTGTCTCAGTCGTTACCAATATGACTCAGAAATTTACGCTCTTTGACAAAAATGGGACACCCGTTCGTGCCAAGGTTGACATTACATTCCTGCAAGATACACATCCCGAGAAGCATGGAAAACAGAACCCTACATCGGGTGGGGGTCCAATAGAGCGCGTGTACAAAGTTGTCGGTAGCGATCGGCTAGACACAATTTCGGCCGAGGTGTATGGCGACGCGACAAAATGGCGCACGATCGCCGAGAGGAATGGTATTACAAATCCGTTGCAGCTAACAAGCGGCATGCTATTAGCAATTCCGCAGGAAAATTAAGTCATGGCCGAAAAAACTGAATTGGTTAGCCAAATCCAAATCAAGGTTGATGGCACCGTTGTACAGACCGAGGTGCTGAGCACGCTTGTTGAAGTTTCGGTTGAGCAGCACACTTCACTGCCCGACATGTTTACAATTCGCCTATTTGATACAAATCTGAAGCTGCTAGATGAAGGTCCATTCGAACTGGCAAAACTGATTGAAATTGGGGCAGAAACAGCAGACCATAAGCACATTATATTGCTAGAGGGTGAAATCACTGCGCTGGAACCAGAGTTTCGTAAAGGGATGACGGCTGAACTGGTCGTACGTGGATATGATAAATCGCACCGGCTCTTTCGAGAACTTAAGAGCAAGACTTTTTTGAATAGCAAAGATAGTGACTTGGTGGGCGAAATTGCCAGTACCGCTGGGTTGACCCCTAAGGCAGATACAACAACCGAGGTCTATGATCACATCTATCAGCACAACCAATCAGACTTGGCCTTCCTGATGCAGCGTGCATGGCGTATCGGCTACCAGTGTTTTGTCGAAGAAGGGAATCTCTATTTTCGCAAGCCACCAGCTAACCCCGAAAAAGTTGAGCTTACGTGGGGGCAAGAATTACTTTTATTTATGCCGCGCATGACGCTGGCAGAGCAGGTGGACGAGGTGAAAGTACAGGGATGGGATGTTATGAAGAAAGAGGCCATTGTAGGGGAAGCAAAAAAGGGTACGCTATATGCTGGTGTCAAGGAATCCAAGAATGGGGCTGAGTGGGCAACCTCTTTTGGCACAGGTAAACGCATTATTGTGAATCAGCCGGTAGTGAGCCAGGAGGAAGCGAACACTATGGCCGCGGCCCGCCTAGATGAGATCAGCGGTGCCTTTGTAGAAGCGGAGGGTGAGGCATTTCGCCGACCTGATATTCGTGCAGGCAAGATGGTGAGTTTACTCGGGCTAGGGAAGCGATTTAGCGGTGATTATCTTGTGACCAGCGCGACCCATCGCTATACCATGGCTGGATTAAGCACGACGTTCACAGTACGGGGTGCGCGTAATGGTCTACTGACAGAGCAGATGATACAGCAAGATCCGCTGACACGCTGGGGCGGCGTTGTTTCTGCGATTGTAACAAATACCGATGATCCAAAGGATTGGGGACGAGTGAAAGTCAAGTTCCCTTGGATGTCTGATGATGAAGAAAGTGACTGGGCAAGAGTTGTCTCAGCGGGCGCTGGACCAGAAGCTGGTTTCTATCTGATTCCCGATGTTGATGATGAAGTGATGGTCAGTTTTATCCATGGTGATTTTAGTCAGCCTATTGTTTTAGGCGGCGTATGGAATGGAAAAAACAAGTTGCCCGAAGAAGCCATTAGCGCAGCCAAAAGCGAAAAACCTCTTGTTCGTACGTGGCATTCTCGCACGGGTCATAAGATGACAATGTATGACAACTCGGACAATAAGATTGAAATCATCACAGCAGGTGGAAAGCTTAGCCTAGTCATGGACGAAGCTGGGGAAAAATTAACGATAGAGTGTAGTGGTGATATTCAGTTCAAAGCTGGCAGCAATTTGGCACTAGAGGCTGGCTCGGCTGTAACAATAAAATCTGGCTCAGATACAAAAATAGAAGCTGGTACCAGTGCACAGTTGAAGGCATCAGCAACCCTAGATCTTGAGGGCGGTCCGCAGACAAATGTCAAGGGCAAAATAATCAATCTGAATTAGGATATTATTTCAGAAAAGGAAACATCATATGCCACAGCAAGTTCGCATGGGGGCAACACTAAGCTGCTCTTTTGGCGTAGCGCCAAGCACACTAACGGTAATATCTAATCAGCAGACCATGGTAGAGGGTCCATTTGCCGCAACCATTATGGATCACGCTCCGATTGCCAATATTGCACCGTTTGGGATGTGTACAACACCAACCAATCCACAAGTCGCCGCCGCAACAACTGCTGCATTGGGTATATTGACGCCTCAGCCTTGCATACCAGTAACGACAGCACCCTGGACCCCAGGCTCATTAAAGGTGAAGATTGGCGGTCAGCTGGCATTAAATAGTACATGCCAACTCATGTGTCAATGGGGTGGTGTAATTGCCATTACGAATCCAGGGCAAGTGTCTGTTAACACTGCATAAAAAAGAATCATTGAAATCTATCTACTTTTATGAGGTTCTATGTCATCAACCACAGTCACAAAACCAACAAACCCCATTATCGGTCGAGGATGGTCTTTCCCGCTTGGCATAGGCGTTCAAGGTGGGGTCGCACTTACCTGTGATCGCAGCGAGTTGGACCAAGCAATTGTAATCATCCTGAGCACCTATCCTGGTGAACGTGTCATGCGGCCAGAATTTGGCTGTCGGCTACATGATCTTATTTTTGCACCCAATGATGAGCAAACCGCAGCCCAAGCACAACGTTTTGTACAAGATGCTCTTGGGATGTGGGAACCACGTATTGACGTAATGGAAGTAGATGTTGAACCAGTAGACAATATGTTGCGAATTGAAATCAAGTATAGGGTCAAGGTACTGCAGGATCAGCGTAGTTTAGTTTATCCCTTCTATCTCATTCCTGAAGAATAAGCACCCTACCTAAAATTGTAACCGTTCAGAAGCCTCCTTAGTTTTGATAAAGCCGCTACGCTTCCAAGCCTACAAACAGCTGCGGGCACACAACCGGCGTAAGGGGCTGAACGGTTACCAAAAATTTAACTCTCTGAACCCTAAACATCTGCAATCAAAGCGGAGTAACCCATGTCTTTACCCATACCTAAACTCGATGATCGACAGTTTCAAGATATCGTAGACGAAGCAAAAAAGCGCATCCCCCTCTACTGCCCTGAATGGACTGACCACAATGTCAGTGATCCAGGCGTTACGATGATCGAGCTATTTGCCTGGATGACCGACATTATTTTATATCGGCTCAATCAGGTGCCAGACCTGCACTACCGAAAATTTATGGAGATGTTTGGGGTTACACTCAAAGAGCCAACGCCAGCCACGACAAATATCAGTTTTTGGCTATCGGCCCCGCAAGAGATCAATGTTGTTATTCCAGATAACACTGAAGTTTCAAGCACTCAAACTGAAACGGATGTGCCAATTATTTTCTCAACGGATGAAGATTTCGAGATTCAAGTAGCTGAATTTGAGACCGTTTATACTCGTCAAAAGAACTTACTAAAAAAACAAAATCGAGGCCTTTTGGAATTAGGGTATGACAAAAACAAAGGGATTAGCATTTTTTCCGACGTGCCACAGGATGATGATGCACTCTATTTGGGGTTCAATAATAATTTGAGTCACCACATCCTTCGCATTGAGCTAGACTTTGATCATGCAGCTGCTGCAGGCATAAATCCAGAGTTTCCACCCTATATTTGGGAAGCAACAGCCGATGAAGCGCAGTCAAAAAAGAGAAGAAAGTGGGTTGAGTGTGATGTAGATTTAGACACCACTTTAGGCTTAAATAAATCAGGGCGTATTCAAATCCATATACCTAAAGTTGAAAGAGGTCTCGGTGGCACTAGCGCGGATAAGAGTAGTGATGATGAACAATTCTGGGTGCGGCTTAAGCTTAAAGAGATAACACCAAGCGAGAAAGAAAGTGGAATGATACCCTATACTAAATCACCAAAGTTGTTACGAATTCGGACGGTTGCATCAATCGGTGGGACGACGATGGCAACCCATGCCCGATTTGTGCAAGATGAGTTTCTTGGACAAAGTACAGGTGAACCAAATCAACGCTTTATGGTACAGCTGCCACCGCTCCTTGGCCGCCAAAAGGATAACAATGACTTATATGATAATCAAGATGGGGAGTATTTGTGCATAAAAGTCGAAGGGGAAGACGAGCAAATTTGGCAGGAGGTGGCTGACTTCTCCCGTTCTTCTTTTATTGATAACCATTATATTGTTGATCGCATCAATGGTGAGGTGCGATTTGGCCCAGCTGTGCGTACGCCAGATGGGACTATTAAACGATATGGAGCTACGCCCAAACGGGGTGCCTCAATCTTCTACGCTCTATATCGCCATGGTGGTGGCCTTATTGGTAATGTAGAAAAGGGTATGTTGAATACGCTGAAAACCTCGATTCCCTATGTGGATCGCGTTTCAAACTATGCGGCAGCTTGGGCAGGAAAAGATTCGGAATCTATTGAAGATGCCATCGTCCAAATGCCTGGCCTGTTGCGCTCGCAGCAGCGGGCAGTGACACAAGAAGATTTTGAGTTTCTGGCAAAAGAGATACTTTCCGAGAAGATTGCCCGTGTGAAGTGTGTACAGGTCTTACCAGAAACATCAGGGGCTGCTGGTCAGATTCATGTCGTTGTCATTCCTAAGATTCGTAACCCAGTTGGCTATATTGGACCGGAGCTCTTGAAACCCAGTCCACTTGATATGGCAAGGCTACGAGAATACCTCGATGAGCGCAGGTTGCTGACGGCACGCCTAAATCCGCCGAGTGAACCTGCTTATAATTGGGTATCCGTCACAGTAACGGTTGGGCCATTGCCAGGGATCGACCAGAAGAGCGTTGAAGATACACTTTTACGCCAGCTCTACCATTATCTAAATCCGCTAGTTGGTGGGGACGATGGGAAGGGATGGCCCTTTGGCAAAACATTACAAGTAGTGGATGTTCATCATTGTTTACGTGGTCTGCCATCTGCACAAGCGATTCGACGTATCGAATTGTTTGCCGCTGAACAAAATGGTGATCAGAGGGGTGGGCCAGTTGATGTGATTGAGCTGGTTGGACATGGAGTTATTGCCTCTGGTTATCATCATGTAGTGTTCCAATCGAGATAAAACGAGAAAACGGCTAAACGACAACAGTTAAATTCTATGACTCCAGAACAGATCTACCAACTACGTATAATAGATCAAGACGAAAACGAGCACGTCTTCCCGCTTGGGAACAAGCTGGTGAAGATTGGCAGTCTACCCGAGAGCGATCTTGTCCTGACAAACGAGTTTGTCTCGCGTAACCACGCGACGATCGAAAAAGATGAGAGTGGTTACCTGATTACCGATCCTGGCAGCAGCAACGGCACGTTTTTGAATGGGGAGGATATCCGCAAAAAGGGGGGCATCCCGCTTAAGCATGGCGATGAGCTAAAAATAGATGGCTATTTGCTTACCTTTGAAGTCATTACTTCGCAACCGCCACCTGTAAAACCACCGCCTCGTGAAACGAAACAGCCGCCACCTACAATCCCACCACCCCTTGATGAGGGGCTGCCAGCCTATTCGGGTGAAGTACCTCCGAGCCTAAATCGATACAGCACTCGTCTAATCAATTATCTGCCTGAAATTTATCAGGCAAACAAACTCTATACAAACGGTACGAGCAACTCTCAGAATGGACTGTACACAAATGGAGTTCGACAGAATGGGACGACACAAAACGGGCATTTTGCTTCGCATCATCAGCGAGATGAGCAAGATGCGTTCATGTCTCGTTATTTAGCCATCTTCGAATCGATCTTACTCCCCTTAGAGTGGACTGCGGACGGCTTTGATCTCTTTCTTGATCCCGCTACTGCCCCAGTTGGATTCTTGCCGTGGCTTGCGAGTTGGTTTGAACTCACTTTCGATCAGACATGGTCCGAGGAAAAACGTCGCGAATTACTTGCTTGTGCCTATTTTCTTTTCTTTCGGCGCGGTACAAAAGCCGCACTATCCCGCATTCTAAAGATCTATACCGGTCAAGTCCCTAGCATTGATGATGAAAGTAAAGGATTGGCCTCTCATACATTTGAGGTCACCGTGCCTGTCTCTGAAAATGAATTTGAACGAGAGTTGATTGAACGGATTATTAATGAATTTAAGCCGGCGCATACGGTGTATACGTTGAAATTTAAGAGATGAGCATTTTTGTAAGTTACTATGACAGATCTTACCAATAAGACGTTAGGAAATTTTAGCATCAGCCACACACTAGGTACCGGTGGTATGGGCACCGTCTATAAAGCGCGCGACACGATGTTGGATATCCCTGTGGCCATTAAGGTAATGCATCCGCAGTTTGCGCAACAAACTTCGCTCCAACAGCGCTTTCAGCAGGAAGCACGCAGCGCTGCTGCGGTTGAGCACCCGAATATCGTACGTGTGCGCCATTTTGATCAGCAGGGGCCACACCTGTACATGGTAATGGAGTACATTCCGGGGGATAATTTACGTGACATACTTAACGCGTTACTAGAAAAAAAAGAATGGTTGGTTCTTCCAGAGGCGCTTACACTTGTCCGCACCGTTTGTCTAGCAATCAGCCATGCGCATTGTAGTGGCGTGATTCACCGAGACATCAAGCCAGCCAACATCATGTTGAAACCCGATGAAGAAAGTGAGTACGGTTATCGTCCCGTAATTACCGACTTGGGGCTTGCAAAAATGATGGGTGCTGCAGGCATTACGCAAACGGATGAGATCATGGGGACACCGGCATACATGTCCCCAGAACAAGTGCTTGGACCAAACGAGGCAATTGGTGCTGCAAGTGATATTTATGCATTAGGCGTTCTCTTATATGAGCTCGCAACAAGTACCCCACCATTCAGAGCAACGCGTATCTCCGAGGTGATCAATTATCACACACAAGAACCAGCAACATACCCTGATCCGCAAACGCTACGTCCCGATCTGCCAGATGCCATTGAATCGATTATGCGCCGCGCGCTGATGCGCCAGCCATCTGAACGCTTTGCGTCCGCGAATGAAATGGGGATTGCGTTAGACAGGATGCTGCAACAGCGGTTGCCTCACACGCTACCGACTTCGGTCTCAACTGTACGAGGCCTTGCAACGGTCCATCAACAAAGCATTATTGCCCAACGTGGACACTCTTTGCTCGACCAATTCGAGCACGCACCACCCTCGCCAACTACACAAGATGGCATTCAGATTGTAACCCCATCTGGCAACGTTCAGTTTTTGCCAATCGACTTTATGCCAATAACGGTTGGGCGCGAAGAAGATAATCGGCTCGTCTTGCGCGATGATCCCAAGTTGTCGCGCTACCACGCATGTATCGAATACGAAGACGATGTCTTTTATGCCCTTGATAACGCAAGCACCAATGGTGTCTATTTGGATGAGCGGATACTGCCACCAAATCAACGTACAGAGTGGCCTGCCGGTTCGATCTTGCGTATTGGGAATCATCATCTGCGCATTATTGCGGCAAGAATTTCTACTCAGCCTGCATTTCTTCGTGCCAAACCCACAGGTTCATCAGATAAATTTAACGCTACCCTACCATACCCTTCGCCTCTGCCGAATGCACAAGATCAAGCGGGTGCAACACCTCGTCAACATTTCTTTTTTACCCGACTACCTATTTGGGCAAAAGGCTTATTCAGCTTAGCTTTATTCATTATCCTTGGGGGATTCATCTTCCTAAAAATTGAGTCCAATTTCTTTGACAAAGAGAACCCATTTGCAACTGTTGCAACATCTTTGACTCCAACTACCAGCGTATTAACTGTGCCCGACCCAATGATGACAGCAAACATTATTGAACCCACTGCTACTGTAATATCAGAGAGTGCAGCTATTGAGAACGGCATGGATAGCGATGCTGATGAACCACTCGAGAGCACGAATAATGTAACTCATACGAATACCACTCTAGTACACATAGAAACATCGACACCATCTACGCAGAGAAGTACAGACCTAATATCTACAACAACGGCCACGCCCAGACCCACACCTCTTATTGCTACGAGTACGGCAACCCCTCTCCCACCTGAGCCACAGAGCGGCGAACTCCAAGTGTTCGGAGAAATGAACTTGGTTTATGTTCCTAGTGGGGCATTTATCATGGGGAGTACTGACGCAGAAATGGAAAATTCGGCACAACTGTGTAGAAAATATTATGGCAGTGGTTGCCAACCAGATTGGACTAATGATGAGGGTCCACAATCTTCTGTATCGACATCTGCCTTTTGGATTATGCAAACCGAGGTAACGAATAATCAGTTTAGGCAATTTGTGGAGAGCGATGGTTATGCAGAACCATCTTATTGGTCGGCGTTAGGCTGGCAATGGAAGATCCGCGAAGGAATTATGTTTCCAGCGTACTGGGCTGACCCAAGTTTTAATGGTGGTTCTCATCCAGTCGTTGGGGTAAGTTGGTATGAAGCAACTGCTTATGCGACCTGGATAGCACGCAGGACAGGGCTTGAGTTTCGTTTGCCCACCGAGGCTGAATGGGAAAAGGCAGCTCGTGGCGTGAATGGTCATCGCTATCCATGGGGTCCCATTTGGGATCCGAATTTTGCGAACTACTGTGATGTTAATTGTGACCAAAAGTGGAAGGACATATCAGGGTTTAGTGATCAGTACCCATTTACTTCGCCGGTGGGTCAATTCCCATCCGGGAAGAGTCCATATAATGTATATGATATGGCCGGTAACGTATGGGAATGGACAGCCAGTATTTACGGTCCGTACCCATATGCTCAGACAGGGCGTGAATCAGTGGACGATGGCTCGCGTCGTACGTTGCGCGGAGGATCTTGGCGTAGCGCTGAGCTAGGGCTTCGTTCGGCTGATCGGGCGTGGAAAGAACCTACTGTACGTACAGACCGATTTGGAATACGATTGGTATTATCAACGGAATAGCAGGAAATAAGTATTTGTTTAACTATTGAAAATTAATTTATGACAGACTTAACCAATAAAACGTTAGGCAACTTTCGTATCCGCTATACATTGGGTACCGGTGGCATGGGGACCGTCTATAAAGCGCGCGATACGATGCTGAACATAGATGTTGCTATCAAGGTAATGCATCCGCAATTTGCGCAACAAAAAGAGTTTCAGCAAAGGTTTCAGCAAGAAGCCCGCAGTGCAGCCGCCGTCAAACATCCAAATATTGTTGGTGTGCGTTACCTTGGCGAAGAAGGGTCACATTTATATATGGTAATGGAGTATATCTCTGGCGACGATTTGCGTAAACGTCTTAACAGATTGGTGCGAAAAGGCGAACGCTTACTGCTAGAAGAAGCCCTTCAATTGGTACAAATTATCTGCCAAGCCATTGGGCATGCACATCAAAGTGGCGTTATTCACCGTGATATAAAGCCTGCCAATATTATGTTACAGCCTGATGAGCAAAGCGCTTTTGGCTATCAACCCATCATCACAGATTTAGGGCTTGCCAAAATAGTGGGCATGGCAAGCGTTACGCAAGCCGAGGGGCCTATGGGAACACCAGCTTATATGTCTCCCGAACAGGTGCTGGGGCCACGCAAAAGCGTTGGTGCAGCAAGCGATATTTATACGCTGGGTGTACTGCTTTTCGAGCTTGTCACAAGTGCGCCTCCATTTGTAACGAACAGTATTTCTGAAATTGTGCAATATCATACGAATGAGTCGGTGCTGGTTCCTGATCTAAAAGCATTGCGTCCCGATCTGTCCGCAGAAGTCAATTGGATTATTCGTAAAGCGTTAATGCGAAAGCCAGAGGAGCGCTTCGCTTCAGCACAGGAAATGGCTTTTGCCCTAGAGGAAGCGCTTCGGCAGGTAATACTTAAAGAGTCAGCCGTTCATCCTGCTGTTGAAGAGACCTTTTTATGGCAAGAGGATGGCGGTCTTAAACATGAGGACTCTGAGGCTGAACCAGCTGAGCAAAATCAAGTTGAGAAAAATCAAGTCGAGACTCAGCGTATACCAGATCGCATACAGATTATGTTGCCAGCAGGCGACCTTATGTTTATGGATATTCATACCACGCCATTAACGGTTGGGCGCGAGGAAGATAATCTGTTATCGCTCTCCAATGACCCAAAACTTTCGCGTTACCATGCGCAGGTTGAATATGAAAACGAGACATTTTTTGTAACTGATAATAATAGTACAAACGGCGTCTATTTGGGTGAACGGTTGTTGCCACCAAATGAGCGCGTCGAATGGCCCAAGGGTACAACAATACGAATCGGCACCCATCAGTTACTCATTCTTTCCGCTGATATTACTGGTATCAAATCGCAAGACAGCGCAACTTCTAATGCGAAAAGCAACCAAGGAAGTTAAACCTAGCATAAGCTCAAATAAGCTGTACAACTATGACAGATTTAGCCAACAAAACTTTAGGTAATTTTCGCATCGGTAAAGCACTGGGGATAGGCAGCATGGGAACCGTCTATAAAGCCCGCGACATGATGCTGCATATTGACGTTGCCGTAAAGGTAATGCATCCACAGTTTGCGCAAAAACCCGAGTTCCAAAAGAGGTTTCGACTTGAGGCTCGCAGTGCCGCGGCGGTAAAACATCCAAATATTGTTGGCGTTCGCCATTTTGCACAGGAAGAGCAGCATCTTTATATGGTGATGGACTACATTCCTGGCGATAATTTGCGCGATCTACTTAACAATTTGTTACGCAAAAGTGAGTGGCTACCGCTGCCAGAAGCGCTGGCTTTGGTTCGAGTCATTTGTCAAGCAATTGAACACGCGCACCAGAGCAATGTCATCCATCGCGACATAAAGCCAGCTAATATCATGCTGCAGCCCGATAAAAATAGCGAGTTTGGCTATCAACCGATTGTTACAGATCTAGGCCTAGCCAAGATAGTGGGGGTGGCTGGCATTACTCAATCTGATTCAATTATGGGCACGCCTGCCTATATGTCACCAGAACAGGTGCTTGGCCCCAACGAAGCCATTGGAGCGGCAAGCGATATTTATGCATTGGGCGTTTTGCTCTACGAACTTGTGATCAGCAAGCCACCCATCGAGGTGAACAGCCTCACCGAGATCATGCGCTACCATGCACAAGAGCCACAATCTTTTCCTGATCCGCAACATGTTCGCCCCGATTTACCTGATGCTATTGCACTGATTATTCGTAAAGCATTAAGGCGCTATCCAGCAGAGCGTCATGCTTCTGCCGGAGAAATGGCGGCTGCTTTAGAGATGGCGCTCAAGCAGAAATTGCCTAAAACGTTGCCCGAATCTGCGATTGCATCGGCTGGACTTGCCACGCTGCACCAAGAGAGTATCGTTGTGCAACGAGGTCATTCCCTAGCCGAACAATTCGAGCGAACGGAGTCCGCACCACCAAGTACACAGGATCAAATACAGGTGGTTGCACCAAATGGCAACATAACGTCTATTAGTGTGCCGCTTGCGTCTATTACGATTGGTCGGGAAGAAGATAATATTCTGACATTACAAAATGATCCAAAGCTTTCGCGCCACCACGCCCTGATTGAGCGTGAGGGTGGATGCTTTTATGTGACGGATCTGGATAGTACAAATGGTCTCTATATTGAGGGTCAGCTGCTTGAGTCAAATCAGCGCGCAAGGTGGCATCCGCATGAAACGCTGCGTGTGGGGAACCATTATTTACGCATTATTCCAGCAGAGATTGCTGAGCAGAATCCTGAAGAGTATATGGGTGCTACTGCAAGTTGGTCACAGGCAGGTAGAGCAGATAGTGGTAAGAACACCCTCCCTTATCCACCAAAAGATACCCTACTCAATGACGCAGAGATTCCCTATGAAGCATTTGTGGAGGGCTTTAAGTACCAACCACGTCAACGCGTTAACAGACGCTTCCCTATTTGGGCGACCGTGCTCGGATCCTTATTTTTGCTGACGGTAGTTAGTGTCTTGGCCTTGAGCGCGTTTCTGAATTGGCAGGGTGGAGCCGATGGCGGGGTAGAGGCAAATGGTGCAGTTGTAGCTGTGTCCCAATCACACACCGCCACACCCGAAACGCCCATCACGACAAGCACTGAGCCATCACCAGCACGGGCAGAAGTCAGCCAAGTTGTGACACCTGAACCAACGGCGGCACTAGCGGTAAGAACCACTACACTACCAACAGCGGTCTCTTTTCTCGTTGCGCAAGATATCGTTAATATACGTAAAGGGCCTGGGGTTATCCATCCAATTATTGATGAACTGGTCGAGGGGCAGCAAGAGCGCGTGATAGGAAGTGACCAAGAGCAGGGTTGGTTCCAGATCGAAGTGCAGGCGGACGATGGCACTGCAGAAGTGGGTTGGGTATCAGGAACATTTGTCGAGATTCAAAATGGCTCGTTGGTACCCATTGCAAAAGGTATCCCCACATCGCCACCAACGAAGCTACCTACATCAACGGCACAGCCGACGAATACGCCGCCAGCAGCAGTTGTCATAAATAGGGCTGTCGCGCCAGCAACATCGACAAATATAACGCAAGCATTTGCCCCAATTGAACTGCTCAAACCTGATGACAGATCGCTGCTGATGGAGACGGTAACTTTCAGATGGAAACCCATCGCGCTGTCCAGCACCTTGCGCTACGAAGCCGTTTTTTGGAAGGATGGACAGGCCGCCACCGGATTAGCAGATAAAACTACGGAAACGTTTGTAACGGTAAATCTTGATCAATTAAATGATCAGCGCGGCAATGAGTTTAACCCTGATGACTATAGCTGGGGTGTCCGACTCATTAGGGCCGACACAAGCGAGCCAATTCCAAACAGTATTAGCCAATCTAGAACGTTCACATTTAGTCGGGGCAGCCCTGATTGCGGGGCAGCGCGTTGCGATAGGAATTAGTAGTAATCCCAATGTTTGCACCGCTCCCGTTATCTAGAAGAAGTAGCTCCTTTATTACCAGCTAATTAGATTTGAGCATCCTATGCGCCTAAAAATCCAAACACCCACTGGCAAATCCAAAACAGTTGCCATCAGCCGAAGCCAGTACATCACGCTGGGGCGTGACAAAGAAAATGATGTCGTGCTTGAAAATGATAGCAAAGCGTCGGGTAGACACGCGCGCATTGAAGTTACGGATGCTCGCGTTCAAATCATCGATCTTGGCAGCACCAATGGCGTTTTTATAGACGAGAAGAAGATTACGGCTAATGAGCCAAAAGCGCTTTCCGCTCATCAATCAGCACGAATTGGGCTGCATGAAGTCCAGTTGATTGATGGACGCCGGTTTTCTGTAGCGAAGTTTGATTTTGGTCAGCTGACAAATTTAGCAAGGCTGCTACGGCAAAGACGGTTACGCGTCTACGGAGCAGTAGCCTTGTTGATTTTATCTGGATTTGTCGCCTTTTCTCTCTTTCTATCCCGCTATTTTTCTGACGAGCAGGGAGGGCCTATTGCAACGCCACAAGCGCAAGAGACGATACCAAGGACGCCGGTTGAGCAACCAGCAACGCCAACATCACCACCGCCAACGAGTACATTAGAATCAGCCGCGGCGGTGGCTTCACCGAGATTTATCCCGAGAGGATCCACAGATTGAGCAAACGTACCGATCAAACCGTTGCACACTACAAACTTATGCAGCATCTAGGCACAGGCAGCTTAGGTGAGATCTATGCTGCGCGTGATGAGGAAACGGGTAAGCCTGTTGCCATCAAACTCTTGTCTGCTTATCTCAGCCGCCTGACAGAATTTCGCAATCGATTTGTTCAAGAAGGGAGCAAGAGTGCACGCCTGAATCACCCTGCAATAATTCAGGTTCATCGTTTTGGTCAGCATGAATATGAAGATGCGGGCAAAGATGAACAGCTCTATGTTGTAATGGACTTGGTCAAAGGTCCCTCTTTAGCCAAGGCACTCTCTTACCTTCAATCCACACAACGTTGGCTGCTGCCATCAGAAGCGATCCAAATCGTGCGCCACGTTTGCATGGCCGTTGATTATGTCAATCGCTTGCAGGCGCTACGGCGTGATTATAGCCCAGCCAATATTATTTTGACGCGCGGTTCCAGCGAGACCCTACCCTATCAGCCACTCTTGACCGATTTAGGTCTGAAAACGCTACTCGGTGCAGCACGACTTTCTCAATCATCGCTCGTGATGCAGGCATTAGCATATATATCCCCCGAAGAACTCAGCGGGCGGCAAGCTGATGCAAGAAGCGATGTTTTTGCGATTGGCGTACTGTTGTATGAGTTACTGATTGGCTCGCCGCCCTTTTCCATCAATAAACGGTCTGAGACATACTATCAACACAGCGATGAACAAAGGGTATTGCAAGAAAAATTGTCTGCCCTGCCGCAGCCAATACAACAAATTCTGACAAAAGCACTGTCAAAAGATCCAACGCATCGACAAAATACGCCCGGTGATGTTGCAGCAGAGCTAGGCAACTATATCCGAGATGCCAATGCTGATGACAAGACCTTCTTCGTCGGTGGAGAAAACGCTGTCAGCTTGCAAAGTATCTTGGGCGAGTTAGAGGCCGTTGCGCCATCAGGCAATCACACGCCTCAGCCGCAGCCTAAGCCATCAAATGGTCAACATGCCGCAACAAAAACCATCATTTCTGTCCTAAAACCAGATGGTACAAAACAGACAGTCCCACTCAAAACACTCACAATGTCTATTGGGAGAGCGATAGACAACGATCTGATTTTGCAAAATGATGACAAGATTTCGCGCTACCATGCACAGGTCCAGTTGCTGGCCGATGGCTACCGCGTCACCGATTTGGGTAGCGAGAATGGCATCAAACTCAGTGGCAATAAAATTCCAAAAGATAAGGCTATCCCATGGCGTATCAAGGACCGTATGCAGATTGGCAAGCATATGCTTACGTTGGAGACAGATTCACTAAAAACTACCCCACCTTCGGGTGGTGCAGTTAACCAACAAATCGCAGTTACAACGGATAGTGGGCTGTACACGGTCGATCCTGGTACATCAACAAAAATCGTCGTTAACATCTTAAATCAGAGTGATCTGGTCGCCCATTTTGATATTGATGTAGAAGGCATCCCCAGTGCTTGGTGGTCGGCGGATCAACCAACTGTTGAGTTGTTGCCGCGAGATGAGGAGACTATTACGCTGACGGTCACCCCCCCACGTGCATCTCAAAGCAAAGCACAAGAGTACCCGCTGAAGATACAGGCCGCGAGCCAGAAGACTTTAGGATTGGGGGCAAAACAGAACGCGATGTTGCATGTGACACCATTTTATGAATTTGGCTCCTCGCTCTATCCAACGCGCATTCGTACCCGCCGCGATGCAAAGGTAACAATCGAAAATCAGGGCAACACAACGCAATCTTTCAACCTGACGTGGAAAGATGATAGTGGTGCGCTACGCTACATGCCGCCAGATGGAAAGATCACAATTCAGGGAGGCGATACAGGTGTAGTCCCTTTTCGGGCTTACCCAAACGAGCGACGCTGGTATGGACCAGAAGAAAATTACCAACTAACTATTGATGTGACTCCATCGCATCAACCCGACGACAAAAAAACGTTGCAAGGCTACGTTCATAGCAGTACGTTAATTTCAATACCAATGATTATGGGGTTTATTTTGTTGGTTGCAGCGCTGTTTGGTCTGCAAAGAGCATTTCCACCAACGGTAACCTCATCCAAGGTTAGGCTACAGAACCCTGCTGCTGGGACACCTATGGAACTTCAATTAGAAACGGAAAATGTGCGCTGGTTTGAGGTGGTTGTGGATGGTGGAGTTCCAGAAGATATTCCACGCGAGGCTGTCCAAAATATATTGTCTGGCACCCCATACCTGCTTAAGAGTGAGCTAGCAACAGCTGAGGCCACGCCAGAAGTAGTAATCCGTGCTCATGGTTGGTTTCCATTTAGTAAATCTACGGCAATTGCCTCCATTGCTACACCAGATCCATTAGCACCCGTTATTGAATCATTTGACATTGGAGAAACAGAGTTTACGGCAGGGGAAGAAGAACGGAAAATCAACTTTACGTGGCAAGTCAGTAATGTCACAGAGGCCATAATCAAGATCATTGCGGATGATGGTGAGGTTAATCAGATACCTGTACCTATTGCCAATCTTGAACTTAGGAAATTTCCTTTAGAGATTCCCCAAAAGCCAGGCACATATCAGTATCAATTAGTTGTAAAAAGTGAGACAGGCAAAGAGGTTTCATCGGAAGAAAAAACTGTCTCTGTTGAGGATCCGATTCTCATCGTACAAAACAACGGTGTAACTTTTCGTAATGGAAATAGTACGAATCATACTGAAATTAAGCGATTGCAACCCGGTGACCGATTGCGAGCACTTGCCAAACCAAGCAAAGGTGGTTGGATATACGCAAAAGATATAGATGATGCGGGTGAAGTTGGGTGGGTTAAAGATGATTTTGTTACATGGGGCGCAAATTTGACTGTTCTAGAGTCAGCTCCTAGTAATAGTGTTCTCCCTACGCCTGTTCCCCCCACACCTGAACCGACGCCAACAGCGCCACCTCCATTGCCAGGCGCAGCATCCGTGGCTGGTGGAGCGGCGGCTGTATCTGGCAACGTAGCGACAAGAGGTTCCGCTCCAGGCAATGTAGCTCCTGTCCCTCAAGCAAAACCAGAAAAACCACGCAAACTCGACCCGCGGCTTGAATTGCTGGGTGTCGGTCTGGAAGAGGCCACTGTCTCGCCGGAGTCACCATATTGGCGTTTGGTAGAAGTCAAATGGGAAAATGAGAAGGAAGCAGGAGGGAAACACAACATCTATGTCACGACATTAGACGAAAAAGGTGAGCGCGTCATAGATATTCCAGTTGAGGTCTTTTGGGCTGATGGTAAAGATGTACGTGTTACAGAGGAAAAACAACGCCCCGACTTTGAAGACGAATATTCTGATTATATGTTTGACTTCAATATGTTTAGCGCGGGATGGTCATACAATGTAAAGATAGCAGACGGTTCACCTACTGATATCCTGCGTGGTGCGGGTTTAGGATCTATTGAACAACGAGAGTTTACTATTCATACAAACTTTCTACTGACTTTCCAAAAAACGATCAAGTAAATCTACCCGAAAAAGTAGTGGCCCCCTAAACGAACAATGATAGAGAAAGAAGTCTAGCAAGAAGAGAAGATATCGTGATATATATACCAAACCGACTCAGTCACAGCGTATACATTGTAGTAGGCCTAGTATTTGTCTGCCTGCTTTTAACCACACAGCCACTGCTTGCACAGGAATCATCGATTACGATTACGGGCGTCAATATCGACAACTTGCCTGAAGTGTCTGTCTCGCTTGCGTATGAAAATTTACAGGAAGAGATTGATACCGAACGGTTGTCTCTCCAAGAGGATAGTGTACCTCAAGAGATAGTTTCGGTAAGCGCAGGCGAAGCGCAAATCGCATTTTTATTCGTAATGTCGTCTCAAACTTCTTACAAGGAGCCGACACAGAGTGCAATTCTGCGTTTATTAGGTGGCGAGGTTAAAGGTGTAATTCCAGATGAGATTGGGAAGATTGCTTTTTTTGCGCCTGATGCAGGTGGGTCCTTAAAAAGAATGGCGGATTGGTCAAATGATAATAATGCGACTTTTAGACAATTGAGAGATTCGTCATTAGAAGGGCCACCGACCAATGAGGTCAACGTGCCGCAGTTGGTTCTAGACACCATCGGTCAATTTGATCAATCACAAGCTGGTAAAAAGACGCTCTATGTCTTCTCTGATGGAACCGGCCCCACAAATCCAGAAACGATTCAACGTATTCGAACATCCAGCAAGGGTGTAATAACAATCCATACAATTCTGCTTCAGACCGCAAATGGAGGTAACCCAGAAGCCTTAAGCAATATTGCCGCAGCCGGCAGCGGTCGACAATACAATTTTAACTTCGAAGATCCGCCCGAAACGCTTGATACTCTATGGGTAGACACGCTGACCACCGGTGGGACACTTGTTGCTACTTATCAATCTACCAATTCTGACCCTCCATCAAAAATTCAAGTTGGATTAAGTAATGCAGGTACTGCGCTTAATACTGAAATTACTGTGGCAGATGATTCTATAATTACAGACACAACGACTCCTTCTGGCGCTTTGTTGATTACAATTCTAAACCCTCCTGAAGGTAGTGAGTATACGTTGCTGCGCTCCAGCGAAATCCCTCGCACACCAGATTCAGATTGCCCTAGAAGGATTGATGTTTCAATTGCTGCACAAACGCCAGAGAACGGCAGTCCGCCCACACTCCAAGCAGCTACTTACCAGCTATCGGGGTTAGGCTATACAATTGAACCCATTTCAAGTAGCGCTACCAGCGCCATCTTCTGTTTGAGTGACCTTCGCTTTCAGCCAGGGAATCATTATCTAGAGGTATCTGCTATTGACAATTTGGGACGCACTAGCCAAGAAGAAGAAGTTGTACTTGATATTAAACCTGCGCCACCGACACTGGTGGAACAAATTCTAGCCAATCTAGCACTGCTTATATCCATGCTTACTGCTTTTGCGGCCCTTGGCGTTGCACTTTACTTATTACGTAATCGGACTATTATACGCCCGGTTACAGAGATAATAGAGGGGGGAATCACCACCATAAAAACTGTGATATACAAGCCTAGGGCCAGCATGTCAGGAGCCTCAGTTGATCCATCACAGGCACCAGCGCGTTTGATCCGCACAACCGATCAGAGCCATTTGCCCTCCGATATTCCACTAGTAAAAGAAAATACATCTATCGGGCGTGATCGCACTTTTTCTGATATCGCCATTAAAGACAAGCACATCTCACGCATACACTGCCGAATTAACAACAAGGATAATACATTTACGATACTTGATGAGGGTAGTTCAAGTGGCGTCTACCTGAATGATTCACAAGAACGGATCCCGATGATGGGCCAAGTGTTAAACAATGGCGATATCATCCATCTTGGTCCAATCCAATATCGTTTTGAAGTTCTGTCTGCCTCTCCAGAACTAATTACCACTGCACAAGGTACAGAAATCTGGTCAAAAGATCGACAAGCACCAGCACCAGAGCCATGGCGTGCGGCATCGGCAAAGACAGAAAAAATGGCTCCTGGCCTCAATTACGATTCTGGACAAGCTGAGGCGAAGACAGTTAAAGAGACGGTTCCGCAACGCACCAAAGAGCAAAAACGAGATGAAGCACTAGTAGATGATGCTAGTTCGTTCAAAACTCAGGTTTACGACAACACGTCTGAAGATGCCAGCAAGATGAAAACCGAGCGCTATGATGATAATCAACATAGGGGCGTGTAGCAGATGTCTACATCAACGCTTCCGCCTGGGGCAACCATTGGCCCTTTTCCTTATGTTATCGAAAGCCGCATCGGCGCCGAACAAGGTGCAATGTCTGAGATTTACACCGCCTCCATCGGGTCAAAATCAACGGGTAATTCAGTTGTAATAAAGATCGCCAAATCGCTTGCAGAGAGTGGAGGCTTTTATGAAGAGAGTCTACGCAATGAAGTCACACATCTGCGTACGCTCAACCATCCAGGCATCGTTCACATTTATCCAATTATAGGGAAGGGCTTGCGCAGTTTACCATATAGCGCACGCACATCGCTGCCAAATGAGCCTTGGTTCTCCGTTATGGAATATCTCCCGCATGGTTCTTTACATGATCTGTTTGCTGAGTACAAAAATGGGCTGCCATTAGAGCTAGCATTGGAGACAGCCCGTTATCTGGCTTGCACGCTAGACTACATTCATGGTCGCGAAGTTGTCCACATGGATATTAAGCCACAGAATATCATGTTCCGACATTCTATAAAAAAGGGTCATGTTATTGAGCCTGTTTTGGTTGATTTTGGCATTTCTCGGTCAACGGGACAAGGTGGCTTAGAGGCTGGTACGCTTGAATATTCATCGCCTGAGCGGGTAGAGATTACCCATGCAACGACGCGCGCGCCAGAACGAACGCTAGCGCGCCCTGATCCAAGCATGGATATCTATTCATTAGGCATTATTCTGTATGAGATGGTCACCGGTCAAAAACCCTACGAAACACGATCTCGCACATCAATTATCTCGGATATTTTGGCGGGTCAGCCTACGGCACCCTCCCAACATTACAGCAACCAGCAGGGACGGGAAGCCATTGCGGCGGAACTCGATGAGCTGATTTTGCGTATGTTGAGCAAGAAACCTGATGACCGACCCCAAGCACAAGAGTTAGCAAACTCGCTGGAGCAGACGGTGTTTCGACTTGGGCTAGCGCACCGAAATTTTCAAAGTGCACCAGCAACAAATCGCATTGAGCCTATCCAACCGGCAAAGCGCTCAACATCTTGGCGCATTGCACTGCCGCTAATTCTAACTGCACTCTTGATTGGTGGGGTATTAGGCTACTGGCTTAATTCAATTTTGGGTGAGCCAGTCAATGAACCAACTGCTGTCGCGACAGGTACACCAGTTTCCGTTGCCGCTATTTCGACTACATCTACAGATCAAGTAACCGTCTCGCCATCGCCAGTAGATACAATAAGTACGCAGATAGAAACAGCAACTGCCATCACTGACGCGACACTTGCTATGGGTGATAGTACCCCGCTACCAAGCGATTTTCAACAAGATGAGCCGACACTCCTTGGTGAAATCTCGACAGCGGCAGCGCTAACCCAAACAGGTGAGCTTACCACTACAATCGAACTAAACAATACAGTTATCTTAACCGAGGTGCCACCCACAGTTGTTCAAGAATTCCCCACACAGGTACCACCAACGCAGGTACCGCCAACGCCAATACCACCAACGCCAAGGCCTACTATTCCGGCTACATTATCAGTATCCTTAAATAAACCTGTAGCCGGTGCAGAGGGGGAACCTGGGTTGATAAAGTTTAGCTGGTCTTTCAACCGAATCCCGTATCCAGACGAACAATTCAAGATTACTTTCTGCAAAAAGAACGACTCAGAGTCCAAATCCGGTTTATGTACAGCTCCCGGAGAGCTAGATGCCAATGGTCTTGATCTTCGGGGCGCTACAGCACAGGACTTTGTATCACCAAATACGATGGAAATACCACTAAATGCAATGGAAATACTGAAAGGAATCAATTCTCAACTATACAAAACTAGTGACACATTTTATTGGGGCATTCGCCTAGTCAGTCCTAGACAATCAGGAGAGAAAGTAATCAGTGAAGCACGTGAGATTATTTTAAATTAATATGCTAACAACAGAGCGAAAACTCAATCAATTTATAATCGGTGAATCTAGCGATAAGGGCCGTTCACGAACGCATAACGAAGATTCTTCTGTGATCTTTGAGGCGATGGCGACGGCCGAAAGTGGCCAGACCATACCGCTGACCGTTGCGGTCGTAGCGGATGGCATCGGCGGAAATGTTGCGGGTGGCAAGGCGAGCAGTTTGGCCGCGGCTGAAATTGAGGCAGCACTCACCGAAGATGCAACTCTCGCCGTTACGGAACGGCTGCTTAAGGCTGTGCGCCGTGCCAATGCCCGCGTCTACCAATCCTCGATTCAGGATGAGGCATTGCAAGGGATGGGCACAACTGTCGTCGTAGCGGCAATTGCTGATGATCAACTCCACCTAGTCCACGCTGGGGATAGTCGAGCTTATCTGATTCGGGCAAACAAAATCTATCAGCTAACCAAAGATCATACCTGGGCGCAAGATGCACTAGACTCGGGGCGCTTGACGCCAGAACAGGCTGCAAAGCACCCCAATCGCCATGTGATCAAGCGTTATCTCGGCGTCGCGCAAGGCTTAATACCAGATTTAGAGATTCTGTTGCCTTCTCTGTATTGGGGGGAGGGCGAAGAGTCACCACCGCCCACAGTTGAATCGCTTACGCTTGAAGAAGAGGATGTGATTCTGCTCTGTTCGGATGGTTTAACGGACGTTGTGGATGATGCAACGATTCAAGAGGTTGTGGATCATAACCCTGCTCAGTTTGCAACCGAGAAGCTGGTCGATTTAGCAAATGAAGAGGGCGGGCCAGATAATATCACGGTCGCAATTTTGGCTTGGCGCAAGAAGGAACCCGCGGCCATTGTGCCCAAGCAAGCTACTCTGGCCCCGTCTGAAGTTCAGGCTGTTGCAGCCGAGAGTGCAGAAGCCGCATCTATCGGTAAAAGCATATTTAGCCCGCTTGGTTTAGTGGCAGCGTTACTCGTAATAGGATTTTTGAGTATTAGCACTTACGGGTTAATGAATCTACGTAGTGTACAACCTAAATCTATAAACGAAGATGCTGCAGTTGCAATTTCGATAGAGCCAACAACTGAAGAAAACCTTTCGACAGAAATTGTGCCCGGTAGCGTAACAGATACATCCCCACCAGCACCAACACAAACAATTCCTCCTACATCATTGACCCCTATACCGACTTCGACTCTGGATCAGTCAACTGCGACAGCACAACCACCAACATCAATACCAGAGCCAACACCAACACCTACATTAGCTGAAGTTAGTCAAGGAGCTATAGTTCCCCCAACTATAGCTCCAGTGAGCGACCAAGAGATTGATAACGCTCCACCGGCACCTGTTGAACAATCAAATCAGGTCGAACCAACTTCCGAATCTGCAGAAACAACGGCTTCCTTGCCTACAATTACATCTGCCCCGACTACGGTAGTATCCGTTCAAACAGCCCCAACAAATACAAATACACAGCCTGTATTAGCCGTTACAACAACACCAGACTCATCTCCAGATCTATCGCAACGAACGGTCGTAGAAGAAGCAGTTGTAGAGTCTCTAACGATAAAAATTGGAGATGTCGAACTTATTGTTCCTGACAATAAAGCCAATGGTGGTCAAAACAAAAATGGCCAACAATTTTGTTGGCGGTCAAGCTCAGGGTTCACTCTTGAACAAGATCAACTCTATGAGCTAATTTTTTGGCTGGAAGGCCAAGATCCAGATCAAAACAAAGACGTGGCATTTGGATTAGTAGGCTCAGATAAAGAAACCTGTAAAAATGTTACGAGCAATCTCGCCAAAGATGGAGGCTTACCGATGAACACCCTTGTCAATTGGGGCGTGCGTTTAGTAGTGGAAGTACAACAAGAAGTGTACCAACCACAAAGTTTGTTGAGTGAGTCACGAAAGTTTCAGTTTAACGAGGGTCGTGGTTGCGGTGAAGCGATTTGTGAACGAGATTAATGATAATTTTCGGGATTTTCTATGCTAACTTCAAAAAAACAAGCACTTTCATATTTGTTAATAAGCACAATCGTTACTAGCTTGATGATTGTAGTATTATTCAACCCTGATTTATCCAACGCAAAAGAGGCAACACAAAATATAGTCTTACTTCAAGACACATATGTTGCAGCGGGCAATGATAACGATAGTTTTTCAGGTGAAGAGGGTCTATATGTTGGGTATCGAAGAAGGAACGCGCAGGGTAGACAGCGTTCACTTCTAAAATTTTCCATCGATGATAACCAGCTACGGAATTCCCACCCGGATTCTAACATCACTGTTACATCTGCTACACTTAAACTCCATATGTGGAATGCATCTGATGATAATGATGAACTTAAGCTTAGAATAGAGCGAATGCTAGTCGATTGGGAACCGACCATTACGTGGAACCAATTAGTGAGTATACCGCTGCCTACGGAGCCTGACGTTGAATTTGGTGTTCGTTGGGTTGATCTAGGTGAAATTTCGGTCAATATTGCACCAATCTTACAATCATGGATGGATGATCGTGAGTTTAATACACCATTGAGTTTATTACTGTCGTCTGAAGATGGAGAAAATACGGAGAGATTTCGGGCATTTGTGGCAAAAGATTGCGCACGTGATATATGTAGCAACTTAGCACCATCCCTTGCCTTCACATATCAAATTGTCCCACCAACCCCAACCCCTATACCACCCACGCCAACACCACCTATAGCCCTACAGGTCAATACAGAAGTACGACCCTCTCCGGCTACAACCGACACGAATCAAGTTTATGTCGATGATGAAATTGACGTCGCGCTAATCACAAGCAACATTCCTAGTACGACTACAACCCCTATCCTAATCAGTACCTTTCCATCGGGTTTCGAATTAGTCCCTGATTCGGCATCAGACAACCCGATTATCGATGTGACAGCTTCTTTGACCCAAACTCAAACTATTACCTGGAGTACTCCTTGGATGAATAGCGATCTGAGCATCGATACCATAAATATCGTCACCCAAACATATACGATTCGGCGAGCGACCATTAATCAAAGTTTTCAACCTAACAAACCTCCAACTCAAAGTAGACCCAAAACAAACATAACCTTTGAGTTGAAGGATCCGCCAAGTGAGGATGGTTATTGCTATAAATGGGACTTTGGTGATGGCGACGACTCAGTATTCCAGTTGAAGGATAAAAGGAAGATAGAGTATGTTTACGAAAATAGCGACGAGTCACCATTTACGGTTTCGGTTACAATAACTGAGCCAAAAGATGCGAACTCTTCGTCCGGCATTCCTCAGTTTTTCCGTGCCGCGGTCACAACCGAAATCGAAATTAAGGGCCGATCTGGGCAGACTTCTGCACAAACCTATAAATCCGACTGCGGAATCCAAGAGGGCATACAGGATATAGTAATTACCGTCCAATTACAAAATGATCTGTCTGAGCCTGTTTCTGCAAGTGCGCTGATAGCGCCATCAAAACATACTTATATGCCTATCATCTGTTACCCGTGTGGTGATGAGGAATAGACGCTTGCAAATTGTCTGTACTCAAAAAAAATGAACTGTACAGCATGGCTGCAAGCTATTTCAGAAAAGCTACTAAACCCTATTCCTAAATTATCCTGGTTCAACCGGATCTCATGTGGTTGACAGAGTGCGATGCACTGTTCAGAGAATTGTTCGAGCCAGAATCCACTATTGAACAGTGCAACGCACTCAACATGGAGGACCCACGATGATTCATCTCCATGTCAACCACATGAGATCCCGAAGAGCCATTATCCTCAGTGTATCTTCTCAATATTTAGGGGAGGCCGTTTCGGCTTCGACCATTTGGTGTGCAAAGCTCAGCCTGCACTATCTGCCCCTTTTATCGAGAAGATATTCCTCAGTCCTTTTAAAAATCTACGGTTCCAGTTTTCAAACCACACAACAAAAAAGGGGAGGTGCGAGAATCACAATTCTCGCCGCTCCCCTTTTAAAAAACAAGACTCTTGCTGGCTCGCAGCAACTTCACTTGTTCGTGTTCTAGCTCTGCCCGTTTTTCTGCATTGCGGACCAGACTGTCTCGCCCCGAACCGGTGTCTCTGTGATCGTCACGCCCGTTGCGTCGCGGATTGCGGATGCCAGTGCGGGCATTCCGGCGCAGAGGGGTGGCTCGGCCAT
>ENA-ORXM01000762-ORXM01000762.1-marine-metagenome-genome-assembly--contig:-NODE-762-length-51050-cov-13.498009_pt1 | contig 51050 bp, 51 predicted proteins | sample MGYA00237867_ERZ511480 | MGnify/ENA primary metagenome ERZ511480 (study PRJEB26309, sample SAMN06266103) | marine metagenome | isolation source: Algal blade | place: United Kingdom:Sidmouth, United...
CTTACCATGGTCAATATGACCCATCGTCCCGATATTCACATGCGGCTTATTCCGCTCAAACTTCGTCTTGCTCATTGGCTTTCCTCTACTCCTGAGGTGTGTTGCTTGGATTGATGTTGGTAGCGGCGGTCGGACTTGAACCGACGACCTTCCGATTATGAGCCGGATGCTCTGACCAACTGAGCTACGCCGCCATGCGAACCCGATCTTCTGGGTGATGTGCTTGTGGCACGCGAACGGGTTTCCCCGACCACTTGGTCGAGCCCTCTGTGAGAATCGAACTCACGACAACAGCCTTACCATGGCTGTGCTCTACCAACTGAGCTAAGAGGGCGTCACGGGTGCGATCGGAATTTTCTGGTTTCCGGGCACCCTTCGGGAACGGCCGAGGCCGCAACCGAGGCACGAGTGTACCGGCCGCGTTTGCACAACCACCCTGGCTTTGCGCGCGTTCCGCAGACCGTTTCGGCGGGAGTCACTGCGGGCACGGCACCCACCCGCTACCTTCGGCGTCGATGGCTGGACCACACGCTACGGGGGCAATCCCTGCCGGAACCGGCCCGATGGTCTCGATCCGGCTCGCAGCACGGGATGATGCCGAGGCGATCCTGTCGATCTACAACCACGAGGTCGAGAACCACACCACCACCTTCGACATCGTGGCGCGCACGCTCGAGGATCAGCGGGCGTGGCTCGCAGACCGCACAGGCGCCTTTGCCGCCGTCGTGGCCACGATGCCGAATCGCGATGGCGTGGCCAAGGTCGTCGGCTTCGCATCGTTGTCGCCGTACAAGGAACGCGCCGCGTACCGCACGACGGTCGAGAACTCGGTTTACGTCTCGCGCGACCACGGGGGCCTCGGCATTGGTCGGCAACTCATGGAGCACCTGATCGAGGTGGCACGCGACAGTGGGTTCCACTCGATGGTGGCGCGCATCGAGGCGAGCTCGTCCGCGTCGCGTGCGCTGCACGAGGCGTGTGGCTTCGTGCTCGTCGGCGTCGAGACCGAAGTGGGTCGCAAGTTCAATCGCTGGCTGAGCACCGCCGTGATGCAACTGATGCTCTGACTGCCGATCAGGCCGGGCGTTCGGCGACGCGGAAGCTGATGTCGCCGGCGAACTGCTCGTCGACTTCCACCTGCAGGTCGTACTCCCCCGGTGCAGGAAACGACACCGCTGCGAGTGGCACCACGATCGGCACCTGCCGACCCTCGCCAGGTTGCAGGCCGGCAGGCGGTGCGGTCTCGTGCAGCGCGACCTTGACCGTTGCGGTGAGCGTCGCGGTGGCTGCGTTCTTCACCTTCATCACGATCTCGTGCGCTGAGGCCGCTTGGTGTGGCGGGAGCCAGATGAGCGTGGCGACGTGGCACGCGAACTTGGCCGGGAACTTCGGGGCGACGAGCCGTGTCAGCCCGCCGGACTGCACGAAGAGCAGACCTTCACGGATCTGTGCGAAGTCACAGAGAATCAACGACTTGAGTTCTGCTGCCATCCAGCCAAGCTACCGAGGCCGCTCCGAACACTTCCCAGCCAGCGGAGCACTGCAGCGGACGACCTGTTCGACCAGCTCGAGATGCGCGTCGATCGGCCGATGTCGACCCACGCGAGCAACACGTCGCGCGCCGCTGACTCAGTTCGCCGGATCGCCGGTGTCTATGTCGGGTCGTTGCGACGGTCATCGAGGTAGCCGAGGAAGGAGCCGTCGGCCGGACCACGGAACTGAACCGCCTCCAGAACGAGCAGCTTTCCGGGGAGCCCCGTCGGAAACTCGCGACTGGGCTCCTGAGGGTGCCCTTCGGCGAACCGGCAAAGAAACTCCTGCCCGCAACGGTCGCAGCGGTAGTAGTTGAGACGCACCTGGGGAACGGCGTAGATCGGCGCGCTCGAGTTCCGGAAGCCGGCATCGGTCAGAAAGGTGTACGGACCCGTGTCGGGCTTGAATACGCCAGTGGACGTCAAGAGCGAGTCGATCGTTCTCAGCGCCTCAAGGTTGTAGTACCTGTCGAACAACCGATCGATGTGGTGCCAGTTCAGCTGAGGTTCACGAGAGAAGCCGAGCGTCGAGTCGGGACACCCGCACGGATGCGAGATCTCCCAGGGGCCGACGCAGGCCATGTCGATCGGAAGCCTGAGCTCGTTGGACGTGCCATCGACGGCGAGCGTCAAGGTGCTGATCGACCGAGTTCTCTTGACGCCATGATCGAGGAGGAACTCATTCGACCTCGTTGGGCCCGATCGATCGGTGAGCTTGCGCAACAGCTGCAGGTCGTCTTTGCACTCCCGCACGAAGGCAGCAGTTACCGTCGCGAACTCTTCACTCGAAATCCTTGCTTCCAGCGCGGAGAGTCGACGCTCGTTTCCTGGATCGTGTTTCCACAGGTCTTCGGCCTCAGCAGCTTCACCCGCATGCCCGGTTGCCCGGAGCACATGCAAGAGACCGTTTCGGTAGGCGATCAACCGATCGTTTTCCTCCACGCAGGCATCGATGACGACCTGTTCGGCGCGCTCGATCTGCTTCTGGATGGCGAGAGCATCGGGGTCGTCGAGTTCGAAGTTGGCAAGATCGAACTTGGCGTACCCCAGCGTGGCTGACATCTCGTTGGCTGCTGCCTGAGCGTCGACAGTCGCTTGCCAGCGGGCGTTGTCGAGCGACTCATCTGCGAGTTGCCAGAAAACCCCGTCGTCGAAGTATTCGACGATGTTCGGCAGTCGGTCGAGGGCAAGGACCGACTCCGGCAAAGCGACACTCAACTGGAGTTCACGGATGCGGTCCAGGTGCTCACGAAGGAAGCCGTGAAGGTACTGGAGGTCTAGGTGCTGATCGGTGACTTCGAAATAGGTCTCGGGGAGCGATTTCATAGGCGTTGAGCCCAGTGTGGCGGTGACCGGCGGCGTTGCACAAGTAGTAGTCGTCGTCGTGGACCTGCTCGCCGTCCTTCGAAGCGCCACGAATCGTCTGACCCCGGATCCTCCAGGAATCCCGGGGTCACTCATTCCGCCATACCAACCCAGAGTTGACCAATCCGCACCACACGGAGAACCAGGTCGAAACAACGAGAGCCCGCCGACCGAAGTCGACGGGCTCCCGATTCTCGAGGGTGTCGCGGTCAGAACACATCTGACTCGCGATCACCCCGCTGGTGGGCCGAGAAGGATTTGAACCTTCGAAGGCAATGCCGGCAGATTTACAGTCTGCTCCCTTTGGCCGCTCGGGCACCGACCCATGTTCGCTGCACAATCTAGCTTCCGGCGGCGAAAACGAACACCCGGTATCGTCGTGCCATGGGAAGTTTTGACGTGGTATCCGAAGTCGACGATCAGGAAGTGAAGAACGCGGTCGATCAGGCGCAACGCGAGATCTCGCAGCGCTTCGACTTCAAGAACACCAACTCGACGATCGAACAGGCCGACAACGCCATCACCATGCACACCGTGAGCGAGGACCGCCTGAACGCGTTGCGCATCGTGCTCGAAGAGAAGCTCGTCAAGCGCGGCGTGTCGCTCAAAGGCGTCGACTATGGCGACGTACAGGAGGCCTCCGGTGGCACCGCACGTCAGGTCATGACGATCTCGTCGGGCATCTCGTCGGACAAGGCGAAGCTGATCAACAAGGCCATCAAGGACAAGGGTCCCAAGGGCGTGTCGAGCTCCAATCAGGGTGACTCGATCCGAGTGTCGGGCAAGAAGCGCGATCACCTGCAGGACGTCATCGCGATCCTCAAGGCCGAAGACATCGGCATTCCGCTGCAGTTCAACAACTTCCGCGACTGACCGACGCTCGCCCCGGTCGTCGCGCCGCGACGTCAGTCGTCGGTCGACGCAGCGGCCTTGGCTTGGAGTTCGTCCACGATCGAGGCATCGGCCAGCGTCGTCGTGTCACCGATCAGGCGACCCTCGGCGACATCGCGCAGCAAGCGGCGCATGATCTTTCCCGAACGCGTCTTCGGCAGATCAGGCGTGATGAAGACCTTGCGCGGCTTGGCGATCGCGCCGATCTCGGACGCGACGTGTGCGCGCAGGTCCTGCTCGCCGACGTCGGCACCACCACGCAGGATCACATACGCGATCACTGCCTGGCCGGTGGTCGCATCGGTCGCTCCGACCACGGCAGCTTCGGCCACCGCCGGATGCGACACCAGCGCCGATTCGACCTCGGTGGTCGAGATCCGGTGGCCCGACACGTTCATCACATCATCGACACGGCCCAGCAGCCAGAGGTAGCCGTTGTCGTCGAGCTTGGCACCGTCACCCGCGAAGTAGCGGCCCTCGAACCGTGACCAGTAGGTCTCCCGATAGCGGTCGGGGTCGCCCCAGATGCCGCGCAGCATCCCGGGCCACGGTCGAGTGAGCGTGAGATAGCCGCCGCCGACGGGCACCGGTTGCGCCTCGTCGTCGACCAACTCCGCAGTTACTCCGGGTAACGGGAACGTGGCGGAGCCCGGCTTGGTCGTCGTGGCGCCCGGCAGCGGGCTGATCATGATCCCACCCGTTTCGGTCTGCCACCAGGTGTCGACGATCGGACACCGCTCACCGCCGATGTGCTCGTGGTACCACATCCATGCCTCCGGGTTGATCGGTTCGCCGACCGTGCCCAGCAATCGCAGCGACGACAGATCGTGCTTGGCCGGCTCGTCCGCGCCCCACTTCATGAACGTCCGGATCGCCGTCGGAGCGGTGTAGAAGATCGTGACGCCGTACTTCTCGACGATCTCCCAGAACCGGTCGTTGCCCGGGTGGTTCGGCACACCTTCGTACATGACCTGCGTGCAGCCGTTGGAGAGCGGGCCGTACACGATGTAGCTGTGGCCGGTGATCCAGCCGACATCGGCAGTGCACCAGAACACGTCGGTCTCCGGTTGCAGATCGAAGACGTACTTGTGGGTGTAGGTGACCTGGGTGAGGTACCCGCCCGTCGTGTGCATGATGCCCTTCGGCTTGCCGGTGGTACCGGAGGTGTAGAGCAGGAAGAGAAGGTGCTCGGCTTCCATGGGTTCGGCCGGGCAGTCGGTCGATGCGCCGTCCATCAGGTCGTGGTACCAGTGATCACGCCCCTCGACCATCGTGACGTCGTTGCCGCCCCGTTTGACGACGATCATGTGCTCGATCGTCGGCGTGGACTCGCACGCTTCGTCGGCGGCGGGCTTGAGCGGGAACACCTCGCCGCGCCGGTAGCCGCCGTCAGCGGTGATCAACACCTTGGCCTCGGCATCGTTGATCCGGTCGCTGAGCGACTGGCTGGAGAATCCGCCGAACACGACGCTGTGCGCGGCGCCGATGCGCGCACACGCAAGCATGGCCACCGCAGCCTCGGGGATCATCGGGAGGTAGATGTTGACCCGGTCGCCCTTGTCGACACCCAGACCTTTCAGCACGTTCGAGAATTGCGACACCTCATCGAGCAGGTCCTGGTACGTGATCTTGCGGGTGTCGCCCGGCTCACCTTCCCAGTGGATCGCGACCTTGCCGCCCTTGCCCGCAGCGACGTGGCGATCGAGGCAGTTGTGAGCGACGTTCAGCGTGGCTCCTTCGAACCATTTGGCGTACGGCAACTGCCAGTCGAGCACCGTGTCCCACGGCTCGGACCAGTCGACCAGTTCGGTGGCCTGGCGAGCCCAGAAGGCCTCGTCGTCCTCGTTCGCTTCGTCGTAGAGCGACGTGTCGACGACCAGCGAGTCCGCCTTGAACGTCGCCGACGGTGGGAAGGTCCGATTCTCGGAGCTGAGTGCGTCGATGGTGTCGTGCGGTTCGTCGCTCATCGTTCGATCGTAGGCCAGACCGGCCCGCCGCCGTGATCCCGAGCTATGGGGCGAGGGCTTGGTCGGACGCACCGTCCGGAACGAAGGTCAATGCGCCGACATCGGAGCCGTCGCAACGTCGCGCCAGCAGATCCTGTTCGACCGAGGCGATGTCGATGATGATTAACTCGCCGGGCCCGATGTTGCCGTCCTCTGACACGAACAATTCGTAGTAGCTGGTGTCGATCGGGGCGACGCCGATCTCGCAGAGGTCGTCGTCGGTGTTGTTGACGAAGCTCTGGGCCACGGTGTCGGCACCGATCACGAACGTTGTTGCGTTGCCGATCTCGCTGCCGTCGTCGTTCGACGTGAACACCTGGTACGACCCGGCGGCGAGCGCTTCGCCGTCGTTGTCGATGCACGAACCGACACCCGGAGGCGATGCCGATCGCTCGTCGGCCTGCACGGTCTCACCGAGATAGTGCCAGGTGATCGTGAAGTCGAGCGGTGCGTCGACCGGAACACCTGCACAGATCGTCGACACCGCCGTCGGGTGGGCGACTGCCTCGACGGTGCGGTCAGCAATCAGCTGGTCGATCGCACGCCGCTGGGCTGCATCGTCGAGCGGTTCCTCGTCGAACGATGTCCATGCGAGCAGACCGTTGATGGTCGTGAACCCGTCGTCGTCGCTGGGTTCGGTCTCGGGCGGCGTGCTCTCCGGTGGCGAAGTCTCGGTCGGTTCTGTCTCGGTCGGTTCTGTCTCGGCCGGTTCTGTTTCGTCTGGCTCCGTCTCGGCCGGCGTATCTGGTTCGGTTGCAGCGGGTTCGGTTGCAGCGGGTTCGGTTGCAGCGGGTTCGGTTGCAGCGGTCGGCGGCGCCTCGGTGATCGCAACGGTGATCGCGATGTCCACATCGGGACTGTCGGACGAGTCGTCACCACCACCGACGACGAACACACTGATCACGCCGGCCAGGACAAGAGCCGCCACGACGAGTCCGACCAAGAGCTTGCGCGACCTTCCCCGGCTCGTTCCGGTCTGCTGCCCTGTAGCGATCGGCGGCACCGGCCCCGGTTCAGGGGTCGACCCCGGCGGTGGCGGCGGGAACGCAGGCAGCACCGGCTGGCCCACATGTGGGTCAGAACCCGGAAAGGACTGTTCGCCGCTCACTGATCCGACCCTAGGCGCGCCACTCCGCCACCAGGAATCCGCCGAGACCGGCGGGGTCGAGGAGTGCTTCGGCCTCGCTCACCCTGCTTCGCATCTTCATGGCTTCGAGACCCGGCCGGGCGGCTTGCTCCTCCCAGATTCGCTTGCCCTCCTCGACCAGTTGCTCGATCCCCCACCGCTGCAGGAATTGCGCCTGGGAGCGGATCGCGTCGGCCTCGGGAAGTTGATCGAACGGCACGTCGGTCGTGATGTCCTGCGAACCTGGCGCGCTGAGGTAGTGATCGCCTCGTTGGTTTCCCCGGTACGTGCGGAGCCACTCGCGCCACGGGCGATGCGCCAGCTCGGCGGTCAGCGCCACGCCGTAGTCGATGACGAGCATCGACCCACCGACCAGCAGTCCCCTGGCGGCGGCGACGAATGCCGAAGCCTCTTCGATCAGTGGAACCCGCGCACCGAACGGCGCCACCGCCAGCAGCTGCGTCGGTACCGGATCGAACGGCGCCGAGAGGACCTCGCTGCGGGCCGCTTCTGCGCCGACCGACGTCTCGGCCAGTACGAAAGCTTCGCGCCAGCCGTCGTCGTAGACCGCGAGCCGGAAGGGCAGGTTGTCGAGCAACTCGTTCGCGATGATCACCCCGAAGACGGGCTCTGTCGGCATGTCAGCGCGCGAGGTGATTCCAGCGGGATGGGCAGCGCGCTGCGACGCGGACACCTCGACGGCCACGTAGTCCAGTGCCGCAGTGCACGCCGGCTTCGCTGCCAGCACCGAACGCGCCAGCGTCCCCGGGCCGGCACCGGCATCGACGACGGTGAACCGGTCCGGTTCACCCAGCCGTTTCCACTCGGCGTCGAGATAGTTGGCAATGACCGCGCCGAACAGTGGACCGACCTCGGGCGAGGTGAGGAAGTCACCGCGCCGACCCGCATGGCCACCCTCCGGACGCGTGTAGAAACCCTCGGCCCCGTAGAGCGCCTCGCGCATGAACTCGTCGAAGGGCACCGGCTCGCTGATCACACCCCCATTCTCGCGGCAGATCTCCCCGGACACCCCTCACTGCGCGGCTCCGGTACGACAAGCGCAGTGACAGACGAGCCGAAGTGCGGCAAGCTGGTGGGGTGAGACGGGTGACGATCGCGGCGCTGACGGCAACCGCGCTCCTGGCGGCCTGCGGCGGCGAAGCGTCCGAGAGCGTCGGGATCCCCGGCGCTCCCCCGGGCGGCGACACTCGGCCGCCCATCAGCATCGCTACTCGCCCGACCGAGCCGGTGGCGGACTCGATCCCCACCGAACCAGCCACGACGACCAGCACGGAGCCCGCCCCCACGACGTCGGCCGCTCCGAGCACCACCACCGCGACGAGCGAACCGCCTGCCACCGAACCGACGAGCACAACGACGGTTCCGGCAACGACCACCACCGTTGCTCCGACCACGACCGAACTCGTCTATGAGGCCGAACCAGCCGAGGGGCCGTTGCGCGTCGGCGTCGAGGGGCCGCGCTCGCTGCTGGTTCAGCAGCAGCTGATCACCCTTGGCATTCTGCCGTCGACGGCGGCGGACTCGAAATACGGCCCGGGGACCGCCGGCGGTGTCCGACGTTTCCAGGAGTCCAAGGGACTCGTCGTCGACGGAGTAGCCGGCCCGAACACCCAGGCCGCTCTCGCTGAAGCAGTGGCCGCAGCATCAGCCCCGCCGGACACGGCTCCCACGACCGACGCCTGACACGGCGAAGCATTGCCGATCAGGGCAGGACGGCGCCCGTGAGATCTTGCAGTTCGCCGAAGCCCGCCACCAGGCGGGGGAACACACCGACGGCGAGCGTGCCGACCACGGTCAGCGACAGAGCCGCCATGACGGGGCTCGGTGTGACGATCGGTGTGGTGTCGCCATCAGGTGCTTCATCCATCCAGATCGTGCGCAGCACCTTCATGTAGTACGCCGCCGAGATCACGGTGTTGACCGCAGCGATCGAGGCAAGCACGTACGCCCAGTTGTTCTGTGCGTCGAGCACTGCTTTGAAGGCGTTGAACTTCGCGAACCAACCGCCGAGCGGCGGGATGCCGGCGAGTGAGGCGAAGAACATCGTTGCCAGCACTGCGAGGCCAGGGGCGTACCCGAACAGTCCCCCGAAGCTCGAGATCTCACCGCTGCGTGTCTTGCGGCTGACGGCGATCACCACCGCAAACGCACCGAGGTTCATGAAGCCGTACACCAGCAGGTAGACGACCACCGCGTTGAGCGACGAGCCAGCCGCTTCGGTCTCACCGGCGAAGGCGAGCGGCATCAAGATGAAGCCGCCCTGACTCACCGAGGAGTAGGCGAGCATCCGGACGATGTTGGTCTGGCGCAGCGCGAGCACGTTGCCGATCGTCATCGTCAGCGCCGCAAGGATCCAGATGAACGGCTGGTACACGTCGGACGCACTCGGGAATGCGAGGTAGATGATCGTCACCAGCGCAACGAAGCCCGCTGCCTTCGACGCCACCGACAAGAATGCCGTGACCGGCGTCGGAGCACCTTCGTAGGTGTCGGGCGCCCACGTATGGAACGGCACCGCCGAGATCTTGAACGCGAAGCCACAAATGATGAAGACAATGCCGACCACTTCGAGACCGTTCAAGCTGCCGTCGGTCAGGCTGGCGCCGATCTCGGTGAGCAACGTCGAGTTGGTCGACCCGAACAGCAGGCTCATGCCGTACAGCATGATCGCCGAAGCGAACACGCCGAGGAGGTAGTACTTGACGCCCGCCTCGTTCGACTTCCGGTTGCGCTTGTTCCAGGCCGCCATCATGTAGGCCGGAATCGACAGCAACTCGAGTGCGACGAAGATGCTGATCAGGTCGCGCGCCGAGGTCATCATCACCATGCCGAGCACGGAGCAGAGCATCAGCACGTAGAACTCGCCCTGGTAGTAACCGCCCTCTTCGAGCTCGGTCTGGCTCATCAGGATCACCACGTAGGCGACCAACAAGAAGAACGCCTTCATGATCAAGGCGTACTCGTCGATGACGTATCTCCCGCCGAACATCGACCGCGAATCGTCGCCGATGACGAACAGTGTCACGACCGGCACCAGGGCGCCGAGCATGACGAAGCCGGTCAGCGTCGCGAGCATCCACTTCTTGGCCTCTGCGATGTTGAGGTCGATGAGCAGCACGATGTTGATGCCGACGACCAGCACGAGCTCGGGCGCGACGGCATGCCAGTCGATCGTCGGAGACAACCACTCCGAGGTCTGGGCGAGCAAAGAAGCCAACATCAGCCGAGTGACGCCCCGAGGCGCTCGACCATCTGCGTGACCGCCGGGTCCATGACCTTGAACATCAGCTGCGGATACACACCGAACACGACGATTGCGACGAGGAACGGCGTCCACGCAATCCACTCGGTGGGCTGCACGTCCTTGATCTCTTCGTGGTCATCGGCAGCAGTATCGAGAGCGTCGTTGGCAGCCGAGCTCAGGCTGTGTGCCATGCCGTGAGAGTCAGCGCCATGACCCGCGTTCATCTCGGCAGTCGAGTGCCCCTTGAACTCGGCTCCCGGCTCACCGAAGGCGGTGCGCTGGTAGAGCCACAGCAGGTACGCAGCAGCGAGCACGGTACCGATCGCGGCGACAACCATGCAGATCCGGAAGAGCGCTTCGCTCATGCCGAACCCGGGGCTGTATGCCGACAGGATCGCAGGGAACTCGCCCCAGAAGCCAGCGAGGCCAGGCAGGCCCAACGACGCCATCGTCGCGAAGCCGAGGATCCAGCCCATCTTCGGCATCTGGATGAGCATGCCGCCCAACCGCTTGATCTCGAGGGTGTGGAACCGATGTTTGACCGAACCGGCCACGAAGAAGAGCATGCCGGTGATCAGCCCGTGGGCGACCATGCCGAACAGCGCAGCGTTGATGCCGAACGTCGTGAGCGTCGAGATGCCGAGCATCACGTAGCCCATATGCGCAACAGACGAGAACGCGATCAATCGCTTCATGTCGGTCTGGGCGAGGCAACCGAGCGCGCCGTAAATGATGCCGATCACGGCGAGGATCGCAATCGCCGGCGCCCAGGCCTTCGCTCCTTCGGGCAGCATCGGAATCGCGATGCGGACGAAGCCGTAGGTACCGAGCTTGAGAAGAATCGCAGCGAGGATCACCGATCCCTGCGTGGGTGCCTGGGTGTGGGCATCGGGCAGCCAGGTGTGGAACGGGAACATCGGCACCTTGACCGCGAAGCCGAGGAACATGCCAGCGAAGATCCAGATCTGGACGTCACGATCGACGCCGGCACCCAACTCGATGAGCGTGGCGAAGCCGAAGCTCTCTGCGCCGGTCTGGAAGAACAACGCGAGGAAGGCAACGAGCATGAAGGCCGAGCCGAACATCGTGTAGAGGAAGAACTTGAGCGACGCGTACTGGCGCTGCTCACCGCCCCACACACCGATCATGAAGTACATCGGCAGCAGGACGACTTCGAAGAAGACGAAGAACAAGATGAGGTCCTGGGAGATGAACGTGCCGGCCATACCGGTCTGCAGCACGAGCATCAGGATGTAGAACGCCTTGGGGTTGCCGGCGTCGGGCATGTTGTCCCAGGTGTAGACCATCACGAGGAACGTGACGCACATCGACAGGAAGTACAACGGCAAGCTGATGCCGTCGAGACCGATCGTGTATCCGGAACGGATCACTTCGATCCATTCGGCGTCGACGGCGAACTGCAGCTTCTCGCTCTGGCCGTAGTCGAACTGGATCAGTGTCCAGACACCGACGAGCAGTGTCGCCCCGGCGGTCGCGATACCGATGCTTTTGACACCGGACTCGTCGTCCTTGGGCCAGAGCATCATGACGAGCACGCCGACGAGCGGCAGGAACGTGCCGACGGTCAGCAACCAATTGTTGTCAGTGAGTGTTTCCATTGATCAGTTGTTCTTTCAGCTCACGTTGAGGATGACGAGGACGATGGCGCCAACGGTGGCGGCGCCGAAGAGCAGAGCGCCGTACTGGTTGACCTTGCCGGACTGCATGGGTTGCAGACCGTGACCGGTTTCCGAAGCAGCCTTGCCTGATGCGTTGACCGCACCGTCGACGAGACCCTGGTCGATGTACTTGTAGACCCAGTTGCCCGTGGCCTTGCCACCTGCACCGACACCGTTGACGGCACCGTCGATGACGTTCTGGTTGAACCAGTACGTGGCTTTGGCCAGCGGACGTGAGACGAAGAAGACGAAGACGTTCTGGTAGAGCGCATCGAGGTAGTACTTGTTCTTGAGGAACAGGTAGCCACCACGGGCGATCCGTGACCGCTCGGTCAGCCCGACGAGGCGCGAGTTGCGGTTGCGGTAGTACGCGATGCAGAAGCCGATCGCTGCGGCGTAGCCGATCGCGACGACAGCGAGCGACAGCAGGATCTTGCCCAACTCGGGGACGGCGTGCTTCACGTTCGGGAAGTAGCAGACGGTGCCCGGCTCCGGTGTGCCGCGGCCGCACTTGGCCTTGCCGTCGTCGGACTTGCCCTCGCCGCCGTCGTCTTCGACTGCGGGCAGCGTGCTCGCATCGATGAGCTGCACGCTCTCACCTGCGTGGCCGGCGGTCTCGTCGACGAACACCGGCTCGTAGCGCGGCTCGACATAGGTCTTGATCAGCTCGACGCCTTCGCCGAGGTTCGCGCCGAGCGCATCGCCGGCGAGCGGTGTCGGGTTCGCGAAGCCGGCGGTCAGCGCGAGGAACGCGAGGATCACGATCGGGACGACGATCAGCTTGCCGGACTCGTGCGGACCATGGTCACCGTGATCGCCATGATCATCACCGTGATCGTCATGATCATCACGATGATCGCCACGGTCGCCGGATTCATGCGTTGCAGCGGCTGCGCCGAGCGACTGCGGCGCGGGACCGGCCATGACGAGTTCGCGGTCGATGGTCGCAGCGGTGATCAGCGTCTCACGATGCTCCGTGGCGTACTCGTCGTGGCCACCGTCGTCGTGATGGATACCGGCAGCAGCGCCGCGAGCTTCGCCGAAGAAGGTGAGGTACGTCGCCCGAGTCATGTACATCGCCGTGAGCGCTGCACCACCGAGGCCGACCCAGAACAGGACCGTGTAGCCGTTGGCACCGACGTTGTCGATGATCTCGTCCTTGGACCAGAACCCAGCGAACGGGATCACGCCGGTCAGTGCCAGCGTGGACACGATCCACGCCCAGAACGTGATCGGCATCTTCTTACGCAAGCCGCCCATGTCCTTCTTCATGTCGAAGGAGTGGTGCGAACCGGAGTGGCTGATCGAGCCGGCGCACAGGAAGAGACAGCACTTGAAGAAGGCGTGCGTGAACACGTGGAAGACGGCCGGGAGCCAGGCACCGGTGCCGAGACCGAGCATCATGTAGCCCAACTGGGAGACCGTCGAATAGGCCAGCACCTTCTTGATGTCGTCCTGCACGAAGGCGAGGAGCGCAGCGATCACGATCGTGATGCCGCCGATGACCGCAATGAAGCTGAGCCCGCCGCTGGCGATGTTGAAGCCCTCCCAGAAGACCGGGTAGATCCGGGCGACGAGGAAGACGCCCGCGACGACCATGGTCGAGGAGTGCAGCAGCGACGAGACGGGCGTCGGGCCGGCCATGGCGTCGGGCAGCCAGGTGTGCAACGGGAACTGGCCGGACTTGCCGATACACGCGATGAACAACGCAATGGAGGCCATCAAGAGCGTCCAACTCGACCCTTCACCGGACAGTGCCCAGGCGCCGATGGCCCGGATGTCGAAGCCGTTCGAGTCGAGCGTGTTCACGGCGAAGTCGTTCGCACCGAAGTACAGGATCGCTGTACCGATCAGCAAGCCGACGTCGCCGACGCGCACGGTGAAGAACGCCTTGAGCGCCGAGTGACTGTTGTAGGCGTCCTCCCACCAGTGCCCGATCAACATGAACGAGCACAGGCCCATGATCTCCCAACCCAAGATGAGCTGAACCATGTTCGACGACATGACCATCACGAGCATGCCACTGGAGAACAGCGTCAACGCAGCAAAGAAGTGGGTGTATCGGCGGTCGCCGCGGACATAGTCGAGGCTGAAGATCTGGACGAGCAGCGAGATGAACGCGACCAGCCAGAGCAGCAGGACCGACAGCCCGTCGATGTGGGACCCGAGACCGAACTCGAGGCCCGAGTTCTGCCACCAGACCCACTGGGTGACGACCGGTTCGATGTACGGCGCAGCCTCAGCACCTTCGGCCGCGCGCACCGCCCCACGCACACCGGTGAACAACCCGCCGAGTGCTTCTTCGCCCCCCGGCGATGCAGAGTCGGTGCGCTGGATCCACTGGATGCCGGCACCGGTGGCGATGACGAGCGATGCGGCCATCGAGCTCAGACCGAACTCGGCGCCCTTGAACGGCATCTTCTTGCCGAACCCGATGATCAGCGCGAAGCCGATCGCCGGGATCAGCGCGATGAGCCAGGCGTTTTCCATGAACCAGCCGGAGCTGAGTTCGAGCGCCGTGTGTGTCTCTTCTACAGCGAGCACGTCAGCCCTTCATTTCCGAGAGTTCGTCGAGGGCGATCGACTTGCGGTTGCGGTAGATCATGAGGACCATTGCGAGGCCGACACCGACTTCGGCAGCGGCGATCGCAATGACGAACAGAGCGAAGACCTGACCTTCGATGTTGTTGTTCATCAGTGCGAACGCAACCAGGTTCAAGTTGACGGCGTTGAGGATCAGTTCGATCGACATCAGGACCAGAACGGCATTGCGTCGGGCGATGACCCCGAACACGCCGATGCAGAACAGCACGGCAGCGAGCAGGAGGAAGTTGACAGCGAGCATGGTTGCGACCCTCAGTCCTTCCGTGCCAGGACGATGGCGCCGATGGCGGCGGCGAGCAGGACGAACGACACCGCGAGGAACGGCACGAGGAACGGCGACAGGATCTGGTCGGACAGCTCCTCGGTCGGGAACGGCTGGCGTTCGCCGATCACGTCGTCTTCGTACGCGTCGATGATGACGTACGCCAACAGACCGAACAGAATCACGCCGACCGGAATGCCGAGCTGCCAGCCGGAGTTGTTCAAGCCGTCTTCGGCGCCGATCTGGGCGCGGGTGAGCATGATGCCGAACAGGAACAGCACCATCACGGCACCGATGTAGACCATCACCTGGGACACTGCGACGAACTCGGCGGCGGCCAAGATGTACTGCGCCGCGACCCCGGCCAGCACCAGCACGAGGTACAGCGCCGCGTGCACCACGTTCTTGGTCGTGACGACGCTGAAGGCGGCGAAGATCATCACGGTGGCGATGATGCCGAACCCGATGTTCATCGCCACGTTCACGTCGTTCGCGGCCAGCAACATTCCCGTCACGACCGGCAACCAATCTCATTCAGCAGACAAACACCCACGCCGGAGTGGAGTTTCGTCTCCACAGCGACAGCGCCCGACAACGGGAGACAAAAACCCACGCCCGAGTGGAGTTTCGTCTCCACAGCCGCGAGCGAGCGCGCGGTGGTGGGAGACGCGTTCACTTCCCGGCTCCCGCTTCGAGCTCGGGTGCCTCGGGCACGGTTTCCATCCATTCGCCGAGCTTGTCCTTGTCGTGCAGGAGGTCCGCGATCTTGGGCTCGGAGTACTCGTACTCCGGGCTCCAGAACAGGGCGTCGAACGGGCAGACCTCGACGCAGATGCCGCAGTACATGCACAGCGCGTAGTCGATGTCGAAACGGTCGAGGTGGTTGACCTGGCGCGGCTTGCCTCCGGCACGGCGCGGCGGAGCGAGCTGCTTGTGGCCTTCGATGTAGATGCACCAGTCCGGGCAGCTGCGCGAACACAGCATGCACGCCGTGCAGTTCTCCTCGTGGAGCGCGATGACGCCACGGGCGCGAATCGGTGGCGCTTCCTTCTCGTGCGGATACTGCACAGTGTCCGCGCCGTCCTTGAGCGTCTTGCCGAGGATCCCGGCAGTGACGCCCAGGCCCTTGAACAGTCCAGGAACCTTGGGCATCAGAAGACCACCTTGAGAATTGCCGTCACTGCGGTGTTGGCGAGTGCGAGCGGGATGAGCACCTTCCAGGCAAAGGTCTGGAGTTGATCCTCACGGAAACGCGGATAGCTGAACCGGACCCACATGATGACGCCGACGAGGGCGAACATCTTGGTGAACATGATCACCGGACCGACGAAGTTCATCCACCAGGCGACTTCGTCGATGCTGTCCCAGCCGAACCAGGTGAACGGGACGCCCCAGCCACCGAGGAACAGTGCAGCTGCGATGAAGCTGAACACGCCGGCGGTGGCGAACTCGGCGATGAAGAAGATCAGGAATCGGAAGCCGGAGTACTCGGTCATGTAGCCGGACACGAGCTCGGATTCGGCGATCGGCATGTCGAACGGCGCCTGGGTCAGTTCGGCCTGCACGGCAATCATGAAGATCAGGAATCCGAGGAACTGCGTGATGATGAACGGGTTGCCGATGATGCCGATGCCGAAGATCTCGCCGGTGTTCTGGACTTCGATGATCCGGTTGAGGTTCATCGAGCCGGCCTGGATGACGACGCCGAGGGTGGCGAGCACCATCGGCAGCTCGTAGGCAATGAGCTGGCCGCCGGCGCGCAGTCCGCCCAGCAGGGAGTACTTGTTGGCCGATGACCAACCGGCGATGAGGATGCCGAGCACGCTGACCGAACCCACCGCCAGGGCGTAGAAGATGCCGGTCTCGAAGTTCGTGAAGTAGGCACTCGGACCGAACGGCACGACGACGATCAACAGGAAGGTCGACACCAGCACGATGAGTGGAGCCATGCGGTAGATCCGAAGATCGGCGTTCTCGGGTGCGAGGTCTTCCTTCTGCATCCACTTGCCGACTTCGGCAAGCAACTGCATCGAGCCGTACGGGCCGGCTTCCATCGGGCCGAGACGGCTCTGCATGAACGACATCATCTTGAACAGGAACAGGTACACGATGCCGCCCGCAGGCAGGAGGACTGCGACCAGGCCACCGACCACGCGCAGCAGCGACGTGACCCAGTACGGCATGTTCCACTCCGGCCAGAAGTCCGGAAATTCAGCAGCGAGTTGAGCGAGCATCAGCGGTCGATGTCTCCGAGGATGAAGTAGAGCGACGCAAGGATCGTGATCACGTCAGGGACGTACACGCCCTTCAGCGCCCACGGCACGATCGAGATGTTGTTGAAGCTCGCCGAGCGGATCTTGACGCGGAACGGCCCGAGGCCACCCTTGCTGACGACGTAGTAGCCCATCTCGCCGAGCGGATTCTCGGTGGCCACCCACGCTTCGCCCTCGGGCACCTTGATGATGCGCGGGACCTTGGTCATGACCGGGCCGGCCGGGATCTGATCGAGGAGTTGGTTGACGATCTTGCAGGACTCGCGAGTCTCCTGCAGCCGGATCCAGCAGCGTGCCCACGAGTCGCCATCGGGGTGCGTCCACACCTTCCAATCGGCGAGGTCGTAGCTGAGCGGCAGGTCCTGGTCACGACGGAGGTCCCAGTCGATACCGGATGCCCGAGCATTCGGACCGGACAGCCCGTAGTCCTTGGCGATGTCAGCAGGGATGATGCCGATGCCGCGCATCCGGCTCTGGAAGATCTCGTTGCCGAAGAGGAGGTCGTCGATCGTGTCACAGAACTCCTCGAGCTTCTTGACCGCGCCGCGGGTCTCGGCGATCCAGCCCTTGGGCAGGTCGTCCTTGAGGCCGCCGATGCGGTCGAAGTTCGGGTGGAAGCGGCCGCCGGTCGCGCCTTCGATCAGGTTCAAGATGTACTCGCGGTCGCGGAACGCGAGGAACACCGGGGTGATGGCACCCATCTGCACGCCGAGGTCGCCCAGGAACAGCGAGACGTTCGCGATACGGGAGAGTTCGAACAAGATGGTGCGGATGACCTGAGCGCGCGGCGGCGCCTCGATCTCCATCAGCTTCTCTGCTGCGAGGATGAACGGGACTTCGTTGGCGAAGCTGCCCAGCCAGTCGATGCGGTTGACCAGCGTGGTGACCTGCGGGAACGTGCGGACTTCGGTCAACTTCTCGTAGCCGCGGTGCATGTACCCGGCGACCGGCTCGGCCCAGACGACCTGTTCGCCGTCGAGCCGGCAGATGATGCGCAGCGTGCCGTGCGTGGCGGGGTGCTGCGGACCGATGTTGAGGGTCATGCCCTCGGTCTCGAGTTCGACGTTGAGGCGCGCGTCGGCGGCCTGGCTGGCGATGTAGCTCAGCTGCTGGCGATCGGTGAGGGTCATGACGTCTCCTCTGCGGGCGGCGCTTCTTCTTCGTCCTGCGCCGGCATCGGCTCGACATCGACGATGCCTGGCCACGGCTTGACCATGCGGGCCAGCAGCGGGAAGTCCTTGCGGAGCGGGTACCCCTCGAAGTCGCCCGGCAGGTACATGTTGCGGAGATCCGGATGGTTGTCGAACCCGATCCCGAACATCTCGTGGCACTCGCGCTCGTGCCAGTTCGCCCCGGCGAAGAGGTGGCTCCACGACTCCATGACCGCACGATCGTCCGGGACGTCGGCCTTGAGCGTGACACCGACGTGGCGGTTGAGGTCGGTGACGCGGGCAAAGACCTGCAAGCGCGTGTCGCCACCCGTGTATCCCGGGACAATGGCAGTGTCCGGTTCCTTCTGTTCGGCGTCCGGATCGTTCTCACCGGTGCCGTACGGGGACGGCATCCAATCGATGGCCGACAGGAAACAGAAGTAGGTGAAGCCGGCCTCTTTCAACGCTTGACCGGCAGCGAGCCAACCATCGGTCGTGACACGGATCCACAGATCGTCGTTCGGCGTGATCTTGGTGTCGACGATCTGGTCGCCGATGTGGCTGCGCAGGTTGTCGATGATGCCCTCGCGTACACCGTCGCCAGGGAGTGCGGCCGGGGCGTCGTCCTGTGTTTCGTCCGTCGTTGCGTCACTCAATGGGGCCACCGCCCACGACGATCGGCTCAGGCGGGTACACCGGAACGGTCCGGGCTTCGTCCGGAGTCGGATCCTCGGAGATGCTGTGCGTCTCGCTGATCAACTCACCGTCGCGGTCGACTTCACCAGCGGCGACCGCTCGACTGCGTTGCAGCGTCGTGAACTCGTCGCCCCGCCACTTGGCGGCCATGTCTTCGTTCTTGATGCGCTGCTGCAAGAGCACGACACCTTCGAGCAGTGCTTCGGGCCGCGGTGGGCAGCCGGGCACGTACACGTCGATCGGGATGATCTGATCGACGCCCTTGGTGACCGAGTAGCTGTCCCAGTACGGGCCGCCACAGTTGGCGCACGAACCCATCGAGATCGCGTACTTCGGCTCGGGCATCTGCTCCCAGAGACGCTTCACAGCGGGGGCCATCTTGTCGGTGACCGTGCCGGACACACAGACGAAGTCGGCCTGGCGTGGACTTGCGGGCAGCGGGATGACGCCGAGACGCATCACGTCGTAGCGCGGCGACCCGAACGCAGCACCCATCTCGATCGCGCAGCACGCGAGACCCCATTGGTACACCCACAGGCTGTACGAGCGGCTGATGTTGAACAGCTTGGTGAGCGGGGCGGGAAGGCGCCCCTTGTCGACGAGACCCATGTCAGACCGTCTTTCTCCGCAAGTGCGGGTGTGCGGCGTTCGGGTGTACTGAAGTGATGGTGGCGGTGTTCGTGGTGTCGGTGCCGGCGTGCGTCAGACCCATCGGAGGAGCCCTCGTTTCCAGGCATAGACCAGGCCGTCGAGAAGCAGCACGATGAAGACCAGCATCGCGACGAGGCCGAAGGTGCCGTATCGCTCGATCGATGCAGCCCAGGGGAAGAGGAAGACTGCTTCGACGTCGAAGATGACGAAGAGCAGGGCGAACACGTAGTAGCGGATCTGGCTCTGGGACCAGCCCAGGCCCACCGGATCGACGCCGGATTCGTAGGCGATCGACTTGTCGTAGTTGGGTTTCGACGGCCGGATTGCGGCAGCCAGCCCGAGCAGCAGCCCACCGATGGCGAGCGCCGCGATACCGAACCAGACGACGTTGAGGTAATCGCGGAGAAAGAGCGACATGCGGGCCTGAAGATATCAGCCCCCGTGAATCGCTTCCCAACCTCAGCGGAGACTATTCCCGCCATGAGTCACGTTGCGGTCGGGCTTCTGACCGTTTCCGGCACATGCAACGGTCGGCTTGCCAGCGCGGTTCGACCGCGATGCGCTTCTTCGTCGCCATCCAGTTCCAGATCCAATCCGCCACTCCGACCGGGGAGTGCTCCCCGTCGCTGCCGCCTCGTCCTCCGCGTACGGTTCCGTCATGCCCACAGGTTCAGAGTTCCGCAGCGCGGCGACAAAGCTGCGCGGCGAGGCGATCCTTGCCGACATAGCGCAGCAGAACGTGCAGTCGACCAACACCGCTCCCAGCTGGTACGAGGGCCCCTACCTTGTACCGATCAACCAGGTGATGGACGCATCGATCATCAACCTCGGTCTCATCGCCGCCGAAGAGCGACGTCTGGCCGAGGAATATGATCGTCGAGCGGTGATCTGTGACGACTACACCGCAGCGATGAAGCAATGGCGAATCGATCTCGCTGATTGGGAGGAGCGCAAGGCCGACTACGACAAGTACTACAACGTCGCGACGGTCACCGTCGATCTGCCGGGAGCCAAGCCAGCCGAACCCGTTCGCTGGCCGATGTGGGTCGAGGAGGAGCGGTAATGAGCGATTTCATCGTGTCGATGAAGGTGCCGATGGCCAGAGATGTCGTGACCACTCTGCGTACCCAGGTCGACTCCGTCAACAGGAAATCCGATCGGTTGCCTGGGATCTCGGCGCAGGCCGACGATCCATTCGGCACGGCCACCCTGTTCACTCTCCTCGGCGAGGCGAGCGAGGAGACCGCCGGCCTCGCCACACTCATCGAGAATCTCGCGAATCTATCCGAAGCAGCCGACCTCGGCATGATCTCCCTCGAGGAGCTTTCGCGTCTGGAAGCGGAGGTGGTCAACTCCGCCAACACGGTGTCCGCATCCATCAACGATGGTTCCGGTGCCTCCGGAAGCGACGTCGAGCTCCTGATCGCGATCCATCTAGGACTGGTCGAGCCCAACGAGATCGACCAGGCGACCTATGACCTCGCGATCGGTCTGGCGACGGGGGACTTCGACCTCACCGACTCCTTCGTCGGCGGTCCGACGTTCCCCGATGGCACCCAGTGGAGCGACTCCAACATCATCTCGGATGGCACCGGCCCCATGACCGAACATGTCGGTGGTGGCGCCGTTCTCGGTCCCGATGGCCGCTACTACCCGATCGTCGTCCCGATTCAGACCGACGCCGACGGCAACCGATACACCACCGGATACCAAGAGGACGGTTGGACACAGATCGGCCACACCAACGGGACAGGCCAGTTCGTACGCGGCCTGCCGGCGATCGGGCCCCTCGTGATCGGTGCGGGTGTTGCCTCCGGGGCAGACTTTCCGGCCACGACGAACGACGACACGCTCCCCGGCATCCGATATCGCGACGGTCTGCCTCCCGTTCTCACGCAGGTCCCCGCCATCAACGATGCCGTCAGCGTTCCCGGCGACGACGGCTACCTCGAGGACGTCACCGGCTCACCGACCGCAGGCAACCTCTTCGATCTTTTCATCCAGGGTGCCAACGGTTATGACGCATTCCAGAACGCCGGCCAGAACGACGATCGCGCCTACGAGGTGGCGTTTGAGCAGCATGAAGAGACCGGCGAGATCCGAGCGATCGTCACGACTCACAGTGTCGGTGTCTCCATCGATGTACAGGGCAACGAGGATCCAACCCTTCGAGGGGACCACGTCTACCTGGACGACGACAATGAGTTGGCCCAGGTGCCCGCCGTCTATCGCGGACCCGACCAGCCGGTTGTGGCGCAGGGCGGCGTCCTCACCTCGGAGCCGATCGGCGATCTTCGTTCCGCCGCAGAGATTCGCAGCCGGCCGCTGGGTCTCGGCGACGGCGCCATCGACGTCCAGACCGACCACCTCGACGACTGAGTAACCCGAACGCTGGCACCGGCGACCGGTCGGCCGCGTCAGTGTTGGTCAGCGCTTCGTCGGTGCGGATTCTGCAGCGATGCGCTTCTTCGTGGCGGCCCAGGAGCAGATCGGGCATCCGGTCAGGTCGTGGTACTTGGCGGGGCAGTATTCGCGCCCGAAGTAGATGATCTGCAGGTGGCGTCGATCCCAAGTGTCTTCGGGGAACACGGCTTTGAGGTCGCGCTCGGTCTTGTCGACGTTCTTGCCATCGCTGAGACCCCACCGGTCGGCAAGACGATGGATGTGAGTGTCGACCGGGAACGCCGGGAACCCGAACGCTCCGGCCATCACGACGCCGGCGGTCTTGTGGCCGACACCAGCGAGGCTCTCCAAGAAGTCCCAGTCGCCGATGACCTCACCACCGGCATCCATGATCTGGTGGGCCATCGCCGACAGGTTCCGCGCCTTGGTCGGCGCGAGGCCGACCTGCTTGATGTAGCCGAGGATCTCCTCCGGAGACAGTCGCGCCATCTCTTCGGGCGTCGAGGCCGCGTCGAACAGTGCAGGCGTGACCTCGTTGACCTTCTTGTCAGTCGTCTGCGCCGACAGCGCTACCGCGACGAGCATCGTGTACGCGTTGCGGTGATCGAGCGGGACCGGCGGGTTCGGGTAGAGATCGTCGAGCAGTTCGCCGATCCGGTCGGCTTTGTCCTGTCGCTTCATCGCCGCCGAACCTACAGCCCAGCCGTGCCTCCGAATTCGCAGAGCAGGTTCCACGGCACCGATCGGTGACAACGAGACGGCCGATCCGGCCGGCGAGCGGTCAGTGAATCGCGAACCGCACGGACAGACGGCGAGCGGCGTCGACGACGAGCGCCTCGACGCGATCCTTGTCGCCGTCACCGGGGAACCGATAGCTCGGCGCGTTGACGTACAGCGCTCCTTCGACTTGCCCCGTGGCGCCACAAAACGGTACGTCGAGCGCGGTGATGCCGTCGCCAAGGTCATCGACTGACCAGACGAGCCCGTCGGCGACGATCTGACGAAGGTGCGATCGAAGTCGATCCGAATCGGTGATGGTCTGCTTGTTGATCCGCTCGAGCGGCTGAGCGAGGTAACTCTCGATCTCATCAGCGGGCAGATGCGCCAACAGTGCAAGACCAGCAGGCACCGAATGCATCGGCGCGTAGAAGCCGGTCCGATCCTGTACCTGGACCGCGACATCGTCCTGTTCGACGTTGTCGACCCAGTACACATTTCGACCCGAGCGGACCACGAAGCCGGCCGCCTCGCCGGTCTCTTCGCTCAGTTCGATGAGGAACGGCCGGACAACGGCTGCCATGTTCGCATCGTTGTTCGCCGCGTCTGCAAGTGCTGCGAGCCCTGCACCGAGTTCGTACGCCGTGCCGGCCTCGTGCTGTGCAACCGCACCCTCGGCCTCGAGTGCGGAGAGCAACCGCGACACCGTCGACTTCGGCAGGTCGACCCGTTCGGCGATGTCCGTGACGCCCGCCGGGCCGAGTGAGAGCTCGCGGAGAACGGTGAAGGCGCGTTCGATCGATTGGACACCGGCCATGCGTTCAGGTGTAGCAGCTTCCACCTGGTGCATGGTCATCACGTGACACCTGGCCATCATTTCATTGCATCCTGTGCGGTCGTTCGACAGCTGTTCCGGCACTGCGCCAGCACCGATACAGCATCAAGCCGGCATCAATTCGACATCAATACGGCATCGTCATTGCGGTCCGACGGTGTCCTCATTAGCCTGTCGTCATCGCTCGTCCCAGAGGGGCCTGGCGTACTGTTTCACCATACGGTACAGTTCCGCATTGCGGAACAACGGCAGCGGGGCCCACCCGTTCCGCACACTCTCTGGAGATCACGACATGAGCGACGACATCGACGCTGGCGAGTCAGGCGACGCGGAAGAGATCGACTTGGCATTGCTGAGCGACGAAGACCTCACCGCGCAGATGCATGACGACCTCTACGACGGCATGAAGGAAGAGATCCACGAGGGCACGACGATCTTGCTCGACCGCGGGTGGGCGCCTGATCGCGTCCTCAACGACGCACTCGTGGAAGGCATGCGAATCGTCGGTATCGACTTCCGGGACGGCATCCTGTTCGTCCCCGAGGTCCTGCTCGCGGCCAACGCGATGAAGGCCGGCATGGCCATCCTTCGCCCTCTGCTCGCGGAGACCGGAGCCGAGGCCGTCGGCAAGGTCGTGATCGGCACCGTCAAGGGCGACATCCACGACATCGGCAAGAACCTCGTCGCGATGATGCTCGAAGGCGCCGGCTTCGAAGTGATCGACCTCGGCATCAACACCGACGTCGACGAGTTTCTCGCAGCCCTCGACGAGCACAAGCCGGACATCTTGGGTATGTCAGCACTCCTCACGACCACGATGCCGTACATGAAGGTGGTCATCGACACGCTCGAGGCGAAGGGTCGGCGCGCTGACCAGATCATCCTCGTCGGCGGCGCGCCGCTCAACGAGGAGTTCGGTGACGCAATCGGCGCCGACGCCTACTGTCGTGACGCGGCCGTTGCATCGGAGCAGGCCAAAGCACTGGTCCTGGCGCGTCGAGGCAACCCTGAGCCTGCCGGCCCGTCGGTTCGGGGCTGACCGGTGGGCGCTCCACGGGTGCTCGTCATCGCGTGTGGCGCGCTCGCTCGTGAGCTCCTGGCGATCACCCAGCTCAACGGACTCGACAACGTGACTGTCGAGTGCCTGCCGGCATCGTTGCACAACCGCCCGAGTGAGATCCCCGAACTCGTCCGCGCCCGCATCCGCCGCGCCCGCAATGACGAGGCGGCGCCCGCAGTCACATCGCCAGTCACGGCGGGGCCAGGCACCGACGTGACGGAGACGGTGACTCGCGTGTCGTCGGATGCTGTTCTGGTCGACGACGGAACCGCGGCCGCAAGCGGCAGGTTCGACGAGATCCTCATCGGCTACGCCGACTGCGGCACCAGCGGCCTCCTGCAACAGGTCTGTATCGACGAAGGCGTCGAGATGCTGGCCGGGGCGCACTGCTATCAGTTCTTCGCAACCCACGACGGCTTCGACCGCCTGCAGGACCACGCCCTCGGCAGCTTCTATCTCACGGATTTCCTCGCTCGAAACTGGGAACGACTCATCTGGACAGGTCTTGGCATCGCGAAGCACCCGGAGCTGCGCGACATGTACTTCGGCAACTACACGCGGCTGGTGTACCTCGAGCAGACCGACGACCCCAAGGCGCGGGCCGCCGCGCAGGCGTGCTCGGATCGGTTGGGCCTCGAGCTGCACCTCGAGCACACGGGCTACGGCGAGCTCGAGACGACACTGGTCGACTTCACGCGCAAGGCTCGAGCATCATGAACGACAGCAACGAGATCCCCCAGCCGGAGACGGGCGACGAACTCGATCAAGGCGAGATGCGCGAGCGCCAGGCGGGTAAGCGCACCAACCGCCGCAGGCGCGGTACCCCATCGATCAACACGATCTCGTGGCGCGACATCCCGGCCCAACTCACTGCCAGGGGCGGCGACGAGCAGAGTAAAGTCTTGCTGCACGCCCGCTTCCAGCACGCAATCGACCGCGCCGCCGCAGTGGCAGGTCTCACGTCGACCGACGACTACGTGCGCGAGTGGCGCACCGTTGCAACGCCTCTCGGCGAGGGCGACGTGAGCGCGCAGCTCGACCAACTGTGCGCCGAAATCGAGAACGACTACCCACGGGACCGCCTCGAGGCCATCGTGGCCAACGGCGGACTCGACCCCGACACCTGAACCAGTCACATCGGGGACAGGCACCAGCGTGACTCAGTCACGTTCGTGCCTGTCCCCGATGTGACTGCCGATGTGACTGCAACGACCCGACTCATCAACAGAATCGACGAACGACATGACCGAGACCATCATCAGCTCCGCAACGAAGGAAGTCGTCATCGGCTTCGATCGTCCGTTCGTCATGATCGGCGAGCGCATCAACCCGACCGGCCGCAAGCTGCTCGCCGCCGAGATAAAGGAAGGCAACTTCGAGCGTGTGTCCGCTGACGCCATCGCCCAAGTGGCAGCGGGCGCACAGATGCTCGACGTCAACGCGGGCATCCCCCTCGCTGACGAGCCCGCCCTACTGGCGCAGGCCATTCAGCTCGTGCAGTCGGTGACCGACGTGCCGCTGTCGATCGACTCCTCGATCGTCGAGGCACTGGAGGCGGGGTGCGCCGTGTACCAGGGCAAGCCGCTCATCAACTCGGTGACCGGCGAGGACGAGCAGATGGAGCGTGTGCTGCCCCTCGTGAAGAAGTACGGCGCTGCAGTCGTCGCGATCTCCAACGACGAGACCGGTATCTCCGAGGACCCCGACGTCCGATTCGACGTGGCACGCAAGATCGTGAACCGAGCTGCGGACCACGGCATCCCCGCATCCGACGTCGTCGTCGACCCGTTGGTCATGCCGATCGGCGCCATGGGCCAGGCCGGCCAACAGGTGTTCAAGCTGCTCCGGCGCCTCCAGACCGAACTCAAGGTCAACACGACGTGCGGCGCCTCGAATGTCAGCTTCGGTCTGCCCGAACGACATGCGATCACGGGCACGTTTCTCGCCATGGCGATCTCGAACGGGATGACGTCGGCGATCATGAGCCCGCTGCACGACGAGGTCAAGAAAGCCGTCAAGGCTGCCGATGTGCTCGCCGGCCACGACCGCGACTGCGGCGCGTGGATCGCGACGTACCGCGAGGGTGGCGGCCAGGCCGCAGGCGATGCAGCAGGCGGCGCTCCGAAGCGTCGTGGCGGTCGCCGCGCTCGCGTGGAAGGCTGACGCAATGTCCAGCGTTCGTGTGGAGTTCGCTCCATCGGGACTGTCGGTCTCGGTCGAGCCGGGAACGACCGTGCTCGATGCGGCACGCACCGCAGGCGCTGACCTCGACTCGACGTGCGGAGGTCGCGGGTTGTGTGGCCGATGCCAGATCGTGCCGACCCGGACCGATGCCCTCACCGGCTGGGCTTCCACCGAAGCCGACTACGCCGGCCGCCGACCGATCCTGGACGGCCAGCGACTCGGTTGTGCCGCGCAGGTGTGCAGTGACGTCGTCGTCGAGATTCCCGCCGCCAGCCAGGTCCACAAGCAGGTCGTGCGCAAAGCCGTCGATGTCGGCGACATCGACGTCGATCCACTCGTCCGCCTCCACTACATCGAACTCCCCAAGGCCGAACTCGACTCCGAGCTCGGCGGGTTGAGCGAGCAGATCGGCGCGGCCCTGCTCGCCGACTACGACATCGCGATGGCTCACCTCGACGCCGCTGTCCTCCCCCTCATCGCACCAGCCGCGAAGCGCGGCGAGAACGCGATCACCGTTGCCGTCCGCCACGGGCGCGACGTGTGCGCGGTATACCCCGGCTACGTCGACCGAGCCTTCGGTGTTGCCGTCGATGTCGGCTCGACGACGGTTGCCGGACACCTCGTCGACTTGGCAACCGGCGAGGTCGTCGCGAGCAATGGTGTGATGAATCCGCAGATCAGGTTCGGTGACGATCTGATGTCGCGCGTGTCGTACGTGATGATGAATCCGGGCGGCGAGATCGAGCTGACCCGCTCGATCCGGACGGCGCTGGACACGATGATCGACGTACTGGTCGGCCAGGCCGCTGACGACCAGACCACCCACCACGATGCAGCAGAGCAGCGGCCGATCGACCGATCGTCGGTGCTCGACATGACCATTGTCGGCAATCCGATCATGCACCACGTCATCCTCGGCATCGACCCGACTCCGCTTGGCCAGGCACCGTTCCTGCTCGCCACCGACAGCGCCGTCACCGTTGACGCATCGGACCTCGAACTCGATGCTCCGTTCGCCAAGGTCTATTTGCTGCCCTGCATCGCGGGGCACGTCGGCGCCGACACCGCTGGCGCGATCCTTGCCGAGGGTCCGCATCGATGCGACGACCTCCAGCTGCTCGTCGACGTCGGCACGAACGCCGAGATCGTGTTCGGCAACAGCGCCCACGTTCTTGCGGCGTCGTCGCCGACCGGGCCGGCGTTCGAAGGTGCCCAGATCTCAGCCGGCATGCGCGCTACCGCAGGGGCGATCGAGCGGGTCCGTATCGACCGCGACACGTTGGAGCCGCGCATCAAGGTGATCGGCAGTGACCTGTGGTCCGACGATCCGTCCTTCGACATGGAGACCCGCAAGCTCGACATCGCAGGCATCTGCGGGTCGGGGATCATCGAAGTGATGGGTGAGCTGTACCTCGCCGGACTACTCGACGTCGACGGCACGATGCGCTCGGACGGGCCGTCGAAATCGTCGCGCGTGTTCGCCGACGGACGCACCTACTCCTACCGACTCTTCGGCAACTCAGACGACCCCGCGGAGAACATCAACGTGACCCAGGACGACGTGCGTGCGATCCAGTTGGCGAAGGCCGCGTTGCGCGCCGGGATCGACCTGCTCTGCGAACACGCCGGCCGGACCGACCCGAACGGCATCGGCTCGGTTCGCCTCGCCGGTGCGTTCGGCGCGCACATCGATCCGCTCTACGCAAAGGTGCTCGGCCTCGTTCCCGACGTGCCGGTCGCCAAGGTCGCATCAGTGGGCAACGCTGCAGGTGCTGGAGCGGTGCGCGCGCTCGTCTCGGCTGCGCAGCGAGCAGAGATCGAGGACGCTGTGCGGCGCGTCGAGAAGATCGAAACGGCAACCGAGCCACGCTTTCAGGAGCTGTTCGTCAACGCCATGGGATTCCCTCACACCAGCGAACCCACACCGAACCTGGCGACCGAGACCGCGCTTCCCGTTGCGCAGGCTCGCGCTGCGGGCGAGGGTGCACGCCAGCGCACCGGCCGTCGTCGCCGCCCCACCTGATCACCGACTCGCCTTCTCGGGGCCGGAACCACCATCGAGGTGTCACTCGGCGGCGCACGCTCGACCCGAGCGTGATCGTTCTGTATGATGGAACAGTTCCGCATCGTGGGACGACAACGACGGGCGACGTGATCGGGGATCGTGATGAGTGTCGAAGAACGACAGAGCCGCCGCTCGGGCGGACGCGCCGGACGTGCCGCCAGCCGCGCGTCGACAGCTGCGCCGATCCCCCCGTACCTGCAACGCCAGATCAGGCCGTTCGAACTCGTCACCGACGAACAACTTTCGATCATCGAGCACAACGCTGACCGCCTGCTCGAAACCGTCGGCATCGAGTTCCGCAATTACCCGTCGGCGCTCGAGATGTGGAAGAGCGCCGGCGCCGACGTCGACGGCGAACGCGTTCGTTTCCCGCTCGGGTTGTGCCGCAAGATCGTGCAGGACTCCGCTCCTGCGCAATACACCCAGCACGCCCGGAACTCGGCGCGCAGCGTCGAGATCGGTGGCAACAACACGGTGTTCGCACCGAACTACGGCTCGCCGTTCGTCTACGACCAGGACCAGGGTCGCCGCTACGCGACGATCACCGACTTCGAGAACTTCGTCAAGCTGGCCTACGCCTCACCCCACCTCCACCACTCCGGTGGCACGGTCTGCGAACCCGTCGACATTCCGGTCAACAAGCGCCATCTCGACATGGTGTACTCCCACCTCAAGTACAGCGACAAGGCGTTCATGGGGTCGGTCACTGCCAGCGAACGAGCTGCGGACTCGATCGAACTCGCCCGCATCGGCTTCGGTGGCGACCTGCGCGACGAGACAGGTGTACAGCGCACGGTGATGTCATCGTTGATCAACGCGTCGTCGCCGCTCGTCTGGGACGACACGATGCTCGCCGCAGCAGAGACCTACGCCGCTGCGAACCAGGCGTGCATCATCTCGCCGTTCATCCTCGCCGGAGCCATGGCACCGACCACGTCGGCCGGGGTGGCCACCCAGACGCTGGCCGAAGCACTCGCCGGGATGGCGTTCTGTCAGCTCGTCCGCCCCGGCGCACCCGTTGTCTTCGGTTCATTCGCATCATCGATGTCGATGGCCACCGGCGCCCCGACCTTCGGCACGCCCGAACCCGCAATCGTGCTGTACACCGTCGCCGCGCTCGCCCGCCGACTCGGTGTTCCGTTCCGCTCGGGCGGCTCGCTCAGCGCATCGAAGCTGCCCGATGCCCAAGCGGCATACGAGTCCGCGTCGACGATCATCCCGACCGTGCTGGCCGGCGTCAACTTCGTCCTCCATTCTGCCGGCTGGATGGAGGGCGGTCTTGCGATCGGCTACGAGAAGTTCATGATGGACGCCGATCAGCTCGGCATGATGATGACGCTCGGCCGTGGCCTCGACATGACCGAGAACGGCCAGGCCATCGACCAGCTGCTCGACCACGACCCGGGCAATCACTTTCTCGGCACGGCCCACACGCTTGTCAACTTCGAAACGGCGTTCTACCGGTCGACGCTCGCCGACAACTCGAGCTATGAACAGTGGCTCGAGGACGGATCAACGAGCGCCGCCGACCGTGCCAACACGGCCTGGAAGTCGTCGCTCGCCGCGTACGAACCGCCGCCGCTCGACGACGCGATCGACGCCGAGATGCTGGACTTCATCGGCCGCCGCAAAGCCGAGATGCCCGACGAGATCGGCTGACCAGTCACACCGACGTCACATCGAGTCACGTCGGGGACAGGCACGAACGTGACTGGCGTGGTGCTGTCCGACCCGACGGCGGCGCACCGCATCGACGACACTGCATCGATGGAGAACTCCGCAACCCAAGGGTCGGCCACCGTCGATGTTGCCGCCTCGGCGGCCGACGTGTACGCGTTCCTCACCGATCTCGAACGCCTGCCGACCCTCAGCCCGGAGAACCAGCGGTGCGAGTTCCTGGGCGACGCGACAGCGATCGAGGTCGGCGCACGATTCCGCGGCCACAACAAGGCTCGCGACTACGAGTGGCATGCCGACTGCGAGGTGACGGTCGCCGAGCCCGGTACAGCGTTCGCGTACGAGGTGCCGCCGAAGTTCGAGCACACGACGACGTGGAGCTACTCGATCGAGCCGACCGGCGGAGACTCCTGTCGAGTCACCGAGTCGTTCGATGCGCCGATGCTGGCACTGCCCGAGGTGTACCCCGGCAAGATCGAAGGCCGCCGAGACAATCTCGAGCAGGCCTGCCAGATCACGATGAACAACCTTCGCGCCGCGTTCGAAAATTGATCGGTCAGTCAGCGACGTTCGCGGCTCGCCGACCGTCCTGCCACCCAACAGAGAAGGCGCCGCTTCGCTCCCACGGACGAAGGGCGACCAGCAGGCACCCAAGGCCAAGCGCTCCGTAGACCAGCGACCCGAGCAGCATCGGGGTCACCGTCGTGTCGATCTGGGCGTCGATCACCGCCGCGAGGACTGCGCCGACACCGAGCTGGGCGACCCCGAGAATCGCCGCCGCGGTGCCCGCCTTGTCCGCCATGGGCTCGAGGGCCAGCGAGGCACTCAGCGGGCCCATGACGATGCCCATCGAATTGGTGATGAAGGCCCACCCGAACCAGAACCACACCGATGGCACACCGTCGGCGAGCAGCGTGCCGACGAAGCCGACCGCCCCGACGACGACGAACACCGACGCCGCCCGAAGCACCATGGTCGCTGCACCGAACTTCACGATCAGGCGCCGATTGAAGAGCAAGGTCGCTGCCATGCCGATCCCGGAGGCGCCAAAGAACAGGCTGAACTGCTCGTCACGGTCATAGATCCCGTCGATCACGGGCTGCGCACTGCCGAGCCACACGAAGAACGCGCCGCCGAAGAAGGCCTGCGCGATCAGGATCCACAGCGTCACACGTGTGCGAAGGACTGCCACGAAGGCCTCCCGGATCGGGGCGAATCGAATCGGGCGTTGTAGCTCGGGTTCGAGGGTCTCTCCGAAGACGAAGGTCCAGACGAGTGTGATCCCGGCCAGGATGAGCCCCGAGGCGAAAACGAGTCGCCAGTCACCGACGAGCAGGATCGCCTCGCCGACAAAGGGCATGAAGATCGGCCCGAGCAGGAAGAACGCGCTGAACGTGCTCACGACTCGGGCCATCTGGTCGCCGGCGAACAGGTCGCGCGCGATGGCCAGACGCATCACGGTCGGCGCCGCCGCGCCGAGGCCCCACACGAATCGAGCGATGAGGAGCAGTTCGAGGTTCGGCGACAATGCACTCGCCATCGCCCCTGCCGCGTAGACGGCGATGCCGCCGACCAGGATCGGCCGACGTCCGAAGCGGTCGGCGAGGATGCCGTAGAAGAGTTGACCGACCGCCATGCCACCGAAGTACACGGTGCCGGTGACGGCCGGACTGATCCCTCGTGCATCGAGGTCGAAGGTGTCGGAGAGTTGGTCGAAGGCCGGCAGCGCCGCGTCGATGCCGAACGCCATCAGAATGCCGATGAATGCGAGGAACGCGATCACAGATCGTTCTGTTCTCACCCGTCCGACGTCGTTCACTGCGGCACCATACCGACGCCGGAGGCAAGACGATCGAAGGCCGGACTGTACGGTGGCGAGATGACGACGAACGACATCGTGATGCTCGATGACGGCCCGCTGATCGATGCCGATGCGCTCGAATCAGCCCTGGGCTGGACGCTGAAACCGGAGGGCCTGTGCAAGGACGACACCTGCGTGATCGTGCCCGATCGCAGCGCGTTGATGAGCGGCGACCGGATCGACGTCACCGCAGTCGCCGAACTACTGGATCGTCCTGCAGCCCACGACGCCGAGTCCGGCCTCGTTGCGATCGGGGCGCCCCGTGAGCTTCGCCGCTCGGCGGTGAACGACATGAAGGCACCGGACTTCACGCTTCCGGACCTCGACGGGTTGCCGATGAACTTCTCGGACCATCGTTCCAAGAAGCGGCTGCTCGTCGCGTTCTCCTCGTGGTGAGGTTGCCTCCTCGATCTGCCAGGTTGGCAGGCACTCCAAGAAGAACTCGCTGATCACAACTTCCAGGTGATCGCAGTCGCCGTCGACGAAGACGTCGAAACCATCCGTGGCGCCGCTGACGGCATCACCTATCCCGTGCTGATCGACGCCGATCACGTCGTCACCGAGTTGTACGCGATCTCGAACGTGCCGACCGTGTTGATGATCGACGAGGGAGACAACATCGTGCAGCCGAACTGGAGCGCCTACGCGAGCGACACGTTCAAAGAGCTGACCGGCATCGACTCCGAAACCCAGAAGGATCACATTCGAGCTTGGGTGAAAGACGGCACGCTGCGGATGTCACCCGATGAAGCCAAAGGCGCAGTCGCCGACCTGAGCGCCGAGGAGGAACAGGCTCGACTGTTCTTCCGCATCGCGACGCGCCTGCGCAACGACGGCGACGCAGACGGTGCGGAACGAAACTTCGTCACTGCCATCGATCTCGCTCCGCACGACTGGACCGTGCAGCGAGCGGCCCAACCGCTGCGTGGCATCGACCCGTTCGGCGAGGCGTTCATGGAGTTGTACACCGCCTTCAACGAGGCGGGTCGGCCGTACCACGGCGTCACGGGGCACTGAGCTGGTGACACCACCTCGGTATGCACTGAATCGGTACGGTGCAGCACATGGCTGAGACGTTTCACCTGGGGCTCGACACTGCCGATGTGCGCGGCGCAACCTTGGCCATCGTGCCGGGCGACCCGGAGCGGGTGGCGCGAATCGCCGGGCTGCTCGACGAGCCGGTGGCACTGGCTGCGCACCGCGAGTTCACCTCCTGGCTCGGCCACCTCGACGACACCCCCGTGGTCGTCTGCTCGACCGGCATCGGTGGTCCGTCGACGTCGATAGCCGTCGAGGAACTCGCCCAGTTGGGGGTCCGCACATTTCTGCGGGTCGGAACGACAGGCGCGATCCAACCCGGCGTCGACCCCGGCGACATCATCGTCACAACTGCTGCGGTGCGCCTCGATGGTGCCAGCCTGCACTTCGCCCCACTCGAATTCCCCGCAGTTGCCAACTTCGACTGTGCCGCGGCGTTGGTCGATGCGGCTCGAGCGTCTGGCGCACAGGTCCACGTGGGTGTCACTGCATCCAGCGACACCTTCTACCCCGGCCAGGAGCGCTACGACACGACCAGCGGTCGGGTGGTCGAACGCTTCCGAGGGTCACTCGACGAATGGCAGTCGATGGGCGTCTTGAACTACGAGATGGAGTCCGCGACCTTGTTCACGATGTGCGCGTCGTCGGGCTGGCGTGCGGGTTGCGTTGCCGGGGTGCTCGTCAACCGGACGCAGCAGGAAACCCCTGACGCCGACGTCATCGCACGCGCCGAGTCCGGCGTGGTCGACGTGGTCGTCGAGGCAGCCCGCCAGCTGATCTGACGCTCACCTGATTCCCCTTAACGCCATACGGATCAAGCGTCGACGGATCAGGCGGGTCAGGAGTGTTCGTTGGCAGCGATGAAGGCGCGGTACACGTCGAGCAGTGATTGCTTCTGGGTATCGCTCAACGCATCGTCGGTGAGTATCGTTGCCTCGGTGCTGACCGGCTCAGTATCCGAACCTCGATCGCGGCCCAAAAAGTTCAGCAGCTTCTCAGCGGGTACGTTGAGCGCCGACGACAGCCCGTTGACGACACGGACCGACGGCTCGTGCAGGCCTCGTTCGAGTTGGCTCAGGTAGGCGTCGGACAGGTCAGCGAGCTTCGCGAGTTCGCGCTGGCTGAGTTCTGCGAGGCGGCGTTGGCTTCGGATGAAGTCGCCGAGGGCGCCGACGCCCAGGGGGTTGCCGGACTCTTGATCGCCGGAGTGCGTGTTCATGGCCTCATCCTCTCATCCGTATTGCGCTCATCCATCTCCGAGGAAGCTGATGCGGGACGGAGCGAAGACCGACAAGAGGGACGATGTCGTGTCGAGCACGCGCATCGTCCCTCTGTTTCGAACATGAGCGGCGCGCTGACGGTCGGGGGAACCGACGTTCACGCCGCTGCAGGTCACTTCTTGGCGGCAGCCTTGCGGGCCGATGCCTTCTTGGTGGACTTCTTTGCAGCAGCCTTGCGGGTCGGTGCCTTCTTGGTCTGGGTCTTGGTCTGGGTCTTGGTCTGGGTCCCAGTCTTGGCGACCGGCTTCACGCCCTCGACCTTGAGCATGTCGACGACGCGCTCGTTGAGGTCACGGTTGAGGTCAGCAGCACGCTCGACGAAGGAGAGGTAGCGCTTGCCGGCTTCTGCCGGTGTCGGGAATTCCGGCAGCTCGAAGCGGTCGGCGAAGGGGAATTCGACGGGCATCGCCGGCAGTGCGGGGATGTCGACGGCGCTGGTGATCGCGTCGACGGTCTTGACAGCGAAGTCGACAGCCTTGCGGTTGGCGTCGACGACAGCGTCGAGGACCTTGTCGTTGTTGCTCGTGTAGCTGGCGGTGGCCGTGTCGAGCTGTTCGTTGAACTTGGTGATGAATTCGTTGCGCATGGAATGCTCCGGTTCTGGGGGATTTGATGGGCGTCAGAGCCGGCGGGGGTTGCCTGCTCTGCTTTCGTACTGCGAACTTTACCACGCATCACACGAAATGCAAGGGGTTTGCTAGAAATACTTCGCACTCCCGACCCACCTCACACCCGACCCCCTCACACCCGACCCCTCACACCCGACCCCCTCACACCCGACCCCCTCACGCCCGACACCCTCGGCCGTTTGTGTCAGCGACAACGTCGACGGCTGATCTGTGTGCTGACACGAACTTCGTTTCGGGCGTCTGTCTCGGGCGTCTGTCTCGGGCATCTGTCTCGGGGATCTGTCTCGGGGATCTGTTTCGGCGAAGTCGCAATGCCATGGCAGCTTGTCCGGCGCCGCCCGAACATCGCCATCGGGATGCGTGGCAGCTCTACGATCACGGCCATGAATCAGATCACCGTCCTCGATGGCGGCATGGGCAAGTTCTTGCGCCGCATCGGGGCGCCGTTTCGCCAACCCGAGTGGTCCGCTCTTGCGCTCATCGAGAGCCCCGACCACGTGCTCGACGCACATTCCCAATTCATCGATGCGGGCGCCCAGGTGATCATCACGAACAACTACGCCGTCGTGCCGTACCACCTGGGCGATGAGCGTTTCGCCAGCGAGGGGCCGGCGTTGATCGCGTTGTCTGGGCGCATCGCCCGGCAGGCCGCTGACGTGGCGGGCCGATCGGTGCGCGTCGCCGGATCCTTACCCCCGCTGTTCGGCTCGTACGAGCCGGACCGCTTCGACGCCGACCGGGCGGGTGCGATGTATGACCTCATCGTGCAGCAGCTCGACCCGCACGTCGACGTGTGGGTCGCCGAGACCCTCAGCCTCGTCGCCGAACTCGACGTGATCGTCGAGGCCATCACGAGACACGGCTCCGGCCAACCGCTCTGGGCGTCGTTCGCGCTGCCCGACGCCTACGACGGGGAGATCGCGCTGCACTCCGGGGACACAGTCGACGACATCGTCGACGTGGTCGGTGAACATCTCGCCGAGACCGATGCGCCGATCGAGGCAGTCCTGTTCAACTGTGCGCTTCCCGAGCAGATCACCCCCGCCATCGCCGAACTCGCCGACAAGGTCGGATCCGCCGGATTGAACGTCCGAATCGGCGGCTATGCGAACGGCTTCCCCGACGCCCGGAAACCGGGCTACGAAGCCAACGAAGTCATCTTCGAACGGCGCGAAGATCTCGACGCAGGCGGCTACGCGGACATTGTTGCGCAGTGGATCGAATCGGGTGCGACCATCATCGGCGGTTGCTGCGACATGTACCCCGAGGACATCGAACAGTTGACGCACCGCTTCGTCTGATCGGCGTCATCGGCAGCGAAGCCCCACGCCGACAGTTGTCAGCCGGTCAGAGCGTGGCGACGACCTTGCCATGCGTCTTGCGGTCGGCGAGATCCTGCAGCGCTTGGGCCGCTTGATCGAAGGCGTACGGCGGGTACAACGGTGGGTCGATCGTGCCGTCCGCAGCCATGTCGAGGAGCTGGGTCATCTGCTGACGCAACGAGTCGGGGAACCGCGGCAGCGAAGCGCCCCAGTGCACGCCGACCACCGAGTAGCTCTTGAGCAGTGCGTGGTTGGTCTTGTACTCGGGGATGCCTGCGACGAACCCGATGACGAGTAACCGCCCGTCCCAGCCCATGCAACGGCGAACCTGGTGGAAGGTGTCACCGCCGACCGGGTCGTAGGCCACGTCGACACCACCGTTGCTGGCTTCGCGCACCGCATCGACCCAGTCCGGATTCTCCTGGTGATCGATCACCACGTCAGCGCCGACATCGTGGAGCACCTGGACCTTGGTCGCTCCACCTGCGATCGCGATCGTGGTCGCACCCATGGCCTTGGACAGCTGGATCGCGGCGGTGCCGGTGCCGCCGGCGGCACCGGTGATGAGTACCTGCTCGCCCGCTTGCAACTTGGCGCGCTCCTGCAGCGCGTAGAGGGTCGTGCAGTAGTTGATCGGAATCGCAGCAGCCGTCGCCGCCGACACGCCGTCAGGGACGGCGAAGACGGCATCGGCGGCATGCACGGTCTGCTCGGCGAGCCCCCCACTGCCGAGGTACACGACACGCTGGCCGACCTCCACCCCGGTGACATCTTCGCCGAGCGCCGCGATCGTCCCGCATGACTCGCCACCTGGAGTGTGCCCTGGGAACGACTTCACCTGGTACATGCCGCGGCAGGACAGGACGTCGGGGAAGGCCAGGCCGACCGCTTCCTGGTCGATCAGCACCTGCCCGGGACCTGGTTCGGGGGCATCCTCGTCGACCAGTTCGAGCTGTTCGAGTGGATCGCCGAGTTCTTTGAGTCGCCAGATCTTCATGGCCGCAGGGTAGGTCATCGACGCCGTTGCCCTGCAGCCGCAACCGCCGTGACGCAAGCGACGTCAGCCGTCGATCGTCAGCCGGTCAGCGTCCGATCGACGTCGCACGTTCACGATCGCGTCATCCAGATCCCGACGGCGCTCCGAAGAAGGTTCCAGACCCTGGAACGGCCAGCGGTCAACTGAAAGGACATTCCGTCATGAAGAAGATGCTCATCGGAGTCGCTGTGCTCGCGACGACCGCACTGCTCGCCCCAGCTGGAGCGAGCGCACAATCCGACGACGTCGAGGTAATGCTGCTGCATGGCATCCCCGGCGTGGACGTCGATGTCGTCGTCGATGGCGACATCGTCATCCCCGGCTTCGAGCCAGGAGCGATGCAGGACCTCTCAGGATTTGCGGGCGTCACCCTGGAGGACCTCGAAGTGCGCGTCGCCGGCACCGAAGATGTCGCCATTGGACCGATCGACGAATTCGAGGTGCCTGATTCGGGTAGCTGGACCGTTGTGGCTCACCTCGATGCCGATGGCAACCCGACCGTGACCCCGTTCGAGAACAACACGGCCGAGACCGCCGACGGACAAGGACGCGTGACCGTGCGCCACACCGCCGCTGCACCAGCAGTCGATCTCGTGGTCGGCGACGCCCGCCCGATCGAGGGCGCCGAGAACGGTGCGAGCGCCGACCTCGAGCTTCCTGCCGGCGAGATCGCCGGCGCGCAGATCGCTCCCGCCGGAGGCGACCCGATCGCCGATGTCCCGACGGTCAACCTCGGCGCAGGTCAGAACCTGATCGTGTACGCAGTCGGTTCCCTCGAGGACGACTCGTTTACTTTCTACGTGCAGGATCGCCAAGTCGGCGCTGCGGCAGCCGCTGACGGAAGTGCTGGCGACGGCACGCCTGCGCCCACACAGGTGAACACCGGTGACGCGGTGCCATCGAGCAACACCGGCGTGCTGCTCACCGCGGCGCTGGCTCTCTTTGCCATCGGTGGCGGAGCGGGCCTCGCCGCCAACCGTCGCTCGAGCACCATCTGAGCCCAACCACAGCAACCCGCTGCTGACGATCACAGAATGAGCACCCTGACCGACACCCCCTCCGAGCAGGACGCCGGCGCGCGCCCCGCCCGGGTCGGTCGGGTGCTCACTGTGGTCGCAGCCGTCAGCTTCTTGTTTGCGGCAACCCTGGCCACGCTGGCCGTCACCCGCTCGTCGAACTCGGATGTGATCGTCACCGAGGTCACCGACGTCCGCTCGGAGACGCTTCCTTCGACCGTCCCTCCGGTCCAGGAACCACCCACCACGACAATTCCTGCACCCATCACCGACGGAGAAACCGTGACCGGAGCGGAGACCGGGCAATCGGAGTCACCCGTCATCGACGTCGATGACGGCCTCTCCGAACTGGCCGACCTCCTCGGGCCGGCGTACTCGGTCATCCCGGAACCGCTGACGCCGCGCCCCGCCCCCGTCGGCTTGGCCACCTCGACCATCGGTGTCGACGGCTTCCCGATTCGGCCCATCGGTCTCGAAGACGACGGCCAACTCGAAATACCCGACGAGACCGAGATCGGCTGGTACCGATACGGCGCCACTGCGGGGCGACCCGGCGCAACCGTGCTGGCAGCCCACGTGTCGTGGAACGGCACGACCGGCCCGTTCTTCGAACTCGGCTCGATGGAACCCGGCGACGAGATCACCGTGACACTCGACGACGAGACACAGCGGCAGTATCTCGTCACCGAACGCACGATGTACGACAAGAACGAACTGCCTCGCGAACGAATCTGGCGCAACAGCGGCGACGAACAACTGGTGCTGATCACGTGCGGCGGAGACTTCAATCCGGAGATCCGCCGCTACCGCCAGAATATCGTCGTGTACGCGAGCCCGGTCGGCTGACCGTTCACGGCGCCCCCGCTGGGCGCGTCTCGACGCTTCGCCGCCCGTTCAGTAGCTGGCGCCGAGGCCCGCACGAGCATCGGTCTGGATGCCATATGGTGGGATCGGATAGCGCAGTCCATTCTTCGACAGCGCCTCCATGCCCTCGATCGCGGTGACCAACTGTGCACCGGTCAGCGCCATCAACATCTCGTCGTCCTGCACCCCGCCGTACCGGCGCTCGGCATAGCACGGGATCGACAGGCTCGGCTCGCCCGTCGACAGCGCCCGCCCCCACGAGTCGGCGCACGACGATTCGCCGACGCAGCCCCACTCGAGCTTCTTGTAGCCCGACCACTGCAACCCGTTGATCAGCAGGATCATCTGACCCGGAGTTGCGTAGACCATGCAGATGTCTGGGGGGTCGAGTCGCCCGGTGCTCAGCGGTGACACCGCCATTGCCTGATAGCGCCCGATCGGGACGATGTCCATGGCGGCCTGGTGAGCAGCCGAGTCCTCGATCGTGCTGAACCACACGCCCGCCATGTGCTTGCCCGAGAACCACTCGTCGTCCTGCGCACCGAGGCCGAGGACCGCTTGACATTGAGCACCGACGAGGTCGGCTCCGGTGATACCGACGGTCCAGTTCAACCGAGACGCCATCGAGACGATCTGATCAGCGGTGTGAATGTCCTTCGGCCGCCTGATCTTCGTGATGGCCTCCATCTCCTCGACGGTCTCGAACATCTTCATCCCGATCGGCGTGGTCCGAATCCGCAGCACCTTGTCCAGTCGCGCGAGCGTTGCGGACCAGTCGATGATGTCGGCGCCGTCGCTTCCCCGAACCTGAACCGGTTGGGTGCCGCGCTCGGTCACATCGGTGCCTGTCCCCGATGTGACTGGCTGCGCGTCCGGGTTGGTCGTGTCGGTCATGCGGTTGCCTCCAAGTGGTGGATCGCTGTCGCGATCCGGTCGATGATCTGGTCGAGAATCTGCGCCGAGGTCGCCACGTTGAGCCGGGCGAACCCTGCGCCCCCGGGCCCGAACTTCGGTCCGTTCGACAAGCTGACGCCCGCGTGTTCGAGCAGCCAGTCGGCAGGGTCGTGGCGAACAGCGCCACCGTCGACGTCACCGAAGTCGAGCCAGGCGAGGTAGGTCGCGTCGGGCGGATCGAAGCCGATCGCTGGAAGGTCTGCGGCGAGGCGACGGGTCAGCTGATCGCGACGCGCCGAGATCGTGCGCTGCATCGTCGCCATCCAGTCGTCGCACCGTGTCCACGCCGCGATCGTGCCGGCGATGCCCAGGGTGCTGGGCGAGCCCTGCTGATGACTCGCCATCGAGTCGAGCGCTGCCAGCAACGGCGGGTGATCGATGTGGGCAACGGCGGTGCGCAGGCCTGCGAGGTTGAACGTCTTGCTTGCTGACCCCAGGGTCACCAGTCGACCGGCGAAGCGGTCATCGCTGATCGCGAGCGGACGATGCGTCGCGCCGGGATGCAGCAGTTCGCCCCAGATCTCGTCAGCAATCACGAGGAGGTCGTGTCGTTCGGCGACCGCTGCGACCGCTGCGACCTCGTCTGCGTCGAACACGCGACCCGTCGGGTTGTGCGGGTTGCAGAACAGGATCACTCTGGTCGACTCGTCGATGACTGCATCGAGCCGCTCGGGATCGATACGCCAACCCTTGCGATCGAGCGGGCAATCCACCCGGCGACGGCCGCTGTCCGCAATGGCATCGAGGAACGGGTAGTAGATCGGGCTGAACACGACAACTCCGTCGTTACGGTCGGTCGTGTTCCAGAGCGCGATCTCGAGCGCGTGCAACGCACTGGTGAACGGTCGAATCCGCTCCTCGTCGGGCCGCCAGCCGTGCTGGCGTTCCTGCCAGTCGGCGTACACCGGTGCCAGCTCGCTCGAGAACGGCCCGTACCCCAGATCGCCGCGATCAAGATGACCGCGAAGTGCTTCGACCACCGGGGGCGGCGGGTCGAAGTCCATGTCGGCGACAAAGGATGGGATGACGTCGGGCCCGTACTTGGTCCACTTGACGCCGACGCGACTGCGGGCGCGTGCCTCGCTGACCGTGAGGAGGTCGTCGGCGGGTGTACTCATGCACGAACGGTAGCGGTCGGCCCGAGCTGCTCGATCAGCGAGGTGTCCCCTGCGCCGGCGATGTCGTGCGTGTTACCTCTGTGCACCTTCCGACACGCCAACGAACGCATCACCGAACGAGTGGCGCGGCTCTGCTCGCCGCATCAGTGTTGACTGCCCTCTGCCTCGCCGGATGTTCGGTCGAGGATTCGGCTGAGGCCGGCGCGGCGCCCGCTGTCACCATCCCGAGTTCCACAACCTCGACTGCTGCGGCATCGACTGCCGCCCTGTCGACTGCACGCACGCCGACGGCGCCGGCGGCCGTCGTCCTCACCAGCTTCGACGCGACACCGCCGAGCTCGTCGTGGTCCAAGCCGCAGCTCGGCGAGCCGATCGACGACCCGGTGTACGGCACGAGCGTTCGACGCGTCACGTCAGCCGAGGGGACGCGGTTCGATCGCAACACCTACAGCCGCCGCCAACCGGAGAGCCCCGACGGCACCCGGTTCCTCACCTATCACGGCAACGCCGAGTACCGCGTGTACGACCGATCCTCGGGCGACATCGTCAGCACGCTCCCCATCCATCCCGATGCCGAGCCGCAGTGGCACCCGACCGACTCGAGCGTCATTCGCCACATCCTCGGCCCCGACAGCTCCGAGGGCGACCTGCGGCTGTACGCGACCGACGTCGAGTCCGGCGAGACGATCGTCATTGCCGACCTCGCGGACCGCATCCAGGACGCGCTTCCCGGTGCGCTCTACATGAAGGATCGGGCCGAGGGTTCTCCCAGCGCCGACGGCAATCGATCGGCATGGATCGTCTACGACGCCGACGACAACGTGATCGGCGCCGTCAGCTACGACCTGTCGAGCGACTCGGTGCTCGGCGCCCGAGCCATCGACCCCGATGATTCCTCCACCGGCGAACTCGACTGGATCTCGATGTCTCCCACAGGTGACTACGTGGTCGCGGGATACACGAGAGCTACCGTCGTGATGGACTCGGATCTCACCAACGACCGACGCGTGAACGACAAGGCAGACCACAGTGACATCGCACTCAGTGCCGCGGGGTTCGACAGCTACGTGTACATCGACTTCTCCGACGACAGGGATGCAGGTTGGCTCGTGTCGGTCGACCTCAGGACGCTCGACCGCACTCGGCTCGTCGACCTCTACGACGACGCCAACACCAGTATTCACATCTCCGGCAAGGGCTACGACCGGCCAGGCTGGGTGGTCGTGTCCACGTACAACTGCAAGGTTCCCGGTGCGTGGTCGTGCGACAAGGTGATGCTCGTCGACATCGACACGCCGGACAAGATCTTCGACCTCGCCCACACCTACAACTGCGGGAACGACTACTGGACCGAGCCGCATGCTGCGGTGAACCGCAGTTTCACCCGGGTCTACTTCAACTCAGACGGCGGCTCGTGCGGCATCGACGCCGAGGTCTTTGAGCTGACGTTGCCTCCGTTCGGGCGATGCGCCTGACCGAACAGCATCGACGACAACTCTCCTTGACCGCCTCGCTGTGTCGCTACGGTTCCGTCGTGGACCGCAAGCTGATCGCACTCGACCTCGACGGAACACTGCTCGGCCGAACGGGCGACGTGTCGGAACGAAACGTCGCAGCGGTTCGTGCGGCCGCAGCGGCCGGTCACCATGTCGTGATCGCCACTGGGCGTCCATTGCATCTCGTTGCCGACCTCGCAGACCAACTCGGCGATGCCGTCTCCTACATCGTCGGGACCAACGGTTCGATGATCGGCACCTTTCCGGACGCCGCACTGGTCCGTCTGATGGGATTCGACTTCGCTCTGGCCCACGAAGCAATCGTGAGCGTCCGTGCGGCGCTGCCCGGGACCGGATTCGCGCTGGCGACGGACGCAGGCCTCGCCCACGAGCCCGGCTTCGCAGAACGGATGCCCGCTGTCGTCGACGCCGATCCGATCGACGACGTGCTGACGCTCGGAGGAGGCGAGGCATACAAGCTCTTCGCGTTCCACGACGACGTGTCGGTCGCCGAACTCCTCGCTGAGGTGCCGGCGCATCTGCCGACCGGACTGTCGGCCAACCACATGGGTGCAGACGCGATCGACATCGGTCTGGACACGATCGACAAGTGCTCGGGCCTTCGTTGGGTCTGCAACGAACTCGGCGTCGAGGCAGCCGACGTGATCGCTTTCGGCGACGAGTGGAACGACCTCACCATGCTCAAGTGGGCCGGACGCGGCGTTGCGATGGCCAATGCCGACGCTCGTGTCCGCGCCGCCGCCGATGAGGTCGCTCCGGCCAACACTGCCGACGGCGTGGCCGTCGTGCTGGAACGGTTGCTCGCCTGACCGGCTGACGGACCGCCCGCCTGAACGGCTACGGCCGGATCGGGTTCTTGTACGTGTCGAGGTACGTGATCTCCGCGACATCGTCACGCTTGGCAGCCTTGAAGTCGGTGCCCTTCGTGTACGCAACGGGGAGCAGCCCTGCCTGGGTCATGTGGTCGGGGATTCCCAACAGCTCAGCGGCTTCGGCTTCCTTGCCCAGGTGCAGAGTCGTCAGGCAGCTGCCCAGGCCTCGACTCCGCAACGCCAGCTGAAAGCTCCACATCGCCGGCATGATCGAACCCATCAATCCGGCCGCGGCATTCGCGCTGTTGTCCGGCAGTCGACCGATGATCAGCGGGATCAGCAGGACCGGCACCTTGTCCAGATTCTGGGCGAGGAAGTTCGCCGAGTCGATCACTCGTCCCTGCTGAGTGCCGCCGTCGGCAGCTTCGGCGGCGGATGCGAGGTACTCGCCGCCCGCTTCGCGGTACAGCTCAGCGAGTGCGGCCTTCTTGTCTGCATCGCGCACGACCATCCAGCGCCAACCCTGCTGGTTCGAGCCGGTCGGTGCCTGCACTGCGAGCTGGAGACATTCGAGCAGAACATCGTCGGGGACCTCGCGTTCCAAGTCGAGGCGCTTGCGCACCGCTCGTGTGGTCGAGAGCAGTGCGTCGGTCTGTGCGAGGTCGAAGTCCATCCCCCATGTTGGCCGATCGGCCACGTCCCGACCGATTCAGCACCATGGCGGGTCTCCGGCACGGTCTGGATGGTGGACCGGCGGCTGGTTCGGGCATGCTGGAGACGTGACGATTCCGAAGTCCACTCCGCTGTCCATCTTGGACCTGGCGATCATCGGCCAGGACGAGACCGCCGCCGATGCCTTCGCCGCGAGCGTCGCACTCGCCCAGACCGCCGAACGCCGTGGCTATCAGCGCGTGTGGTACGCCGAACACCACAACATGGCATCGATCGCCTCGTCGGCGACGAGCGTGCTGATCGCTCACGTCGCTGCTCACACCTCGACGATCCGGCTCGGTGCCGGCGGGGTCATGCTCCCCAACCACTCCCCGCTCACCATTGCCGAACAGTTCGGCACGCTGGCCACCCTCCACCCTGGTCGCATCGATCTCGGCCTCGGGCGGGCGCCTGGCAGCGACCAGAACACCATGCGTGCCATGCGCACCGATCCTCGCAGCTCGGATCGCTTTCCCGACGACATCCGCGAGTTGCAGGGCTACCTCGGCACCACGTCGAGCGTGCCGGGCGTGGTCGCGGTTCCCGGTGCCGGCACCAACGTGCCGCTGTACATCCTCGGGTCGTCGCTGTTCGGAGCACGCCTCGCTGCAGCGTTCGGGCTGCCCTTCGCATTCGCCTCACACTTCGCTCCGGCACACCTGCTCGACGCCGTTGCGACCTATCGCGCCGAGTTCCAGCCATCTGAGCAACTCGCCGAGCCCCATGTGATGGCCGGGGTGAACGTACTCGCGGCCGAGTCAGAGGCCGACGCTGAACGACAGCGGGCGACCGTGGCGCGTCGACGCATCGCCCGCTTCGTGACACCGCGCCGTGACCTGTCCGACGACGAGGCCGACGCGTTGCTCGCCTCGCCGCAGGGTCAGCAGATCGCGCAGATGATGCACTACACCGCAGCCGGTACACCACTGATGGTCAAGGAATACCTCGACACGTTCGCCGAAGCAGTCGGGGTCGACGAGTTGATGACCGTGCACCCTGCCCCGACGGTTGCCGAGCGACTGACGTCGGTCGAACTCCTCGCCGACGTCAACGACCCCGTCACTGTCTGATTCCGGGCAGCGAACTCTCGGTCTCGGGTTGCACCATGGGTGCGAACGGGTCGACACACAACGTCGGTGCCGGTCGGGCGTAGTGATAGCCCTGCACGACGCGAATCCCCGCAGCCGCGACCGCCTCGGCCACTTCGGCATTCTCGACACCCTCCGCGACGAGACGCACGCCGAGGCGCTGGGCCAATCCGACGACAGAGTCGACAATCGCCGCGCCACGCCGTTGGTCGACCATCCGTGCGATGAAGCGCTTGTCGATCTTCAGTTCATCGACGTCGAACAGATCCAGCCGGGCCAGCGAGGACGACGCCTGCCCGAAGTCGTCGAGAGCCAGTGACACACCCGATGCGCGAATGCGCTGCGTCAACTGCACGACACGCTCGGGGCGCACGTCGGCGTCGTACTCGACGATCTCGAGCGTGAGGCGTAGCGGGTCGAAGTCCAGCGTCTCCAAGAGTGACTCCAGCTCGGCGACGAAAACGTCGTTCTGGACGTCGCTGAGCGTCACGTTGACCGAGAGTCGGATCCGCTTGGGCCACGACGCTGCCACGAGCAGCGACCGGCGCACCATCTCCATGGAGAGCTCGCACTGCAGCCCCGCCAGATCGATGTGCTCGAGGAGTTCGTCAGCACTCACGATCCCGAAACGCGGATGATCCCATCGCGCAAGCGCTTCGCCACCGACGACCTGGCCGGTCTCGATGTCGATTTGGGGTTGGAACCACGGTCGTACCTGGCCCTTTTCGATTGCCGCCGGGAGGTCCTGCATCAGCACGATGCGCCGTTCGCCATGCGGGTCGTCCTCGGCCCGATACCAATTGGGGCCGACCCCTTCGCGTTTGGCGCGGTACATGGCGATGTCGGCAAACCTGAGCAGCGAACGGCCCGGAACCGTTGACGTGTGCACCATGCCGAGTGATGCTCGTACCGAGAGGGACACGTCGCTCACTCGTACCGCGGGTTGCAGGCACGCCACCACCTCCTTCGCGAACGCACTCGCCTGATCGGACTCGCCGGGTACGACGACGGCGAACTCATCACCACCGAGCCGGACGACCAACACCGAATCGTCAATGCCGGCGAGGCGCTCCGCGACCTGGCACAGGACCTGGTCACCGATGTCATGGCCGAGGCTGTCGTTGATCTCCTTGAAGTTGTTGATGTCGAGCAGGAGCAAGGTGGCTGGGCGCGCAGCGGCGTCGAGGTCGTCCAATACGGCGCGCAACACACGTCGATTCGCCAACCCGGTGAGCGAGTCGTGGTCCGCCTGGTGGCGTGCCGACGTCGCGACCTCCTCTGCGAGGATCAACGTGCCGCTGCGGTTCAACGCGATGTGGGCCACCATCATCAAACCGGCGCCCACCGCCATTGGACCCGCTGCGATGTCGTGGAGCAACGCCGGCACCACCAGCGTCGCCGCCGTGAGAATGGCCAGGGCCCGATGCCAACGAGGCGGCAAGTACGGACTGTTCGACCCGAGTGAGCCGATCGCGACGATACTGACCCCCAGGTACCCCGTTGGAGCGACCAGTGCCAGGACGAACATCAAGGCGTGTTCGACGACGAGGTAGTGCGCGAGTTCCTCGGTCAACGACAGCTTGCGAAGCCGGACCACGGCCGTCCACCCGGCCTGCACGACCGCAATCATGAGTGCGAGCCAGAGCCGGTAGGGCCCGAACGGCAGCAGCGCGACGAGCGCGCACGACACGAGTGTCAAGACGATGCGCTGTCCCAACGGGTCAGGTCGCCGCCACGGAGGCGGTAGCTCAGAGGACCCGGCAGGCGGTTCCGACGTCACGTCGGCCGATTCGGGTGATGACAGCACATCACAGTATCGGAAAGATCCAGCCACCCGTCAACCACATCGACGTGCCAAGACGAGTTCTTGATGAAGCAGCTGCGGGGCAGCCTGATCGCTGAGCGGGCAATCGGAGCTGGTCTCAGCCTTGCTCGATCGCGGGCAGCACCTCGAAGAGATCTCCGATGACCGCGTAGTCGGCCTTGACCACCATGTTGGCCGCCGGGTCGGTGTTGATCGCAAGGATCTTCTTCGCCGCCTTCGCACCCACCCAGTGTTGGATGGCGCCGCTGATACCGCAAGCGATGTAGAGCTGCGGAGCGATGCGGGTTCCGGTCTGGCCGACCTGATCGCTGTGCGGCCGCCACCCGTTGTTCGTCACGGCACGACTACAGCCGACGACACCGCCGAGCTTCGCAGCCAACGCTTCGAGCACGTCGAAGCCCTCCGCTGACCCGACACCGCGGCCACCGCCGATCACGACCGGCGAAGTCGCGAGCGTCAAACCCTCCGACAGCACCACGCGATCCTGGATCACCGAACGAGTCACCCAGTCCGGCAGTTCCACGACGTGCTCGGTCACCACCGCGGTTGCTCCTGGGGACACCTCTTCCGCTTCGACGGCGTGATGGGCCACCGACACGATCGGCAGCCGCGACGTCAGGCGGGTCTCTTCGTTGAGCGAACCGCCCCATTGCACCCGGGTCATCTCCCATTCGTCGGCGGTCTTCACCGACAGGCAGTTCGCGACGAACGGCAGGCCGAGCTCGGCTGCGGCGTTCGCCAGCACCTCGTTGCCACGGTCGGTGCCGCTGGCGACGATGCCACTCGGCGAGAGCACGGGAGCGAGCGACGCCACCGTGAGGCCATACGCCTCCGGGCCGTAGTCCACAGCGCCATCGCCGGAGATCTGGCAGAGGTGCACGGCGGTTGCGCCGTGCGCTGCGCACGAATCGGCGAGCCCGGCGGCATCGGCGCCGATGAGAGCGGCCTCGACCGACTCACCGAGCTGCTCGGCGATCGATCGGGCGAATGCGAACGCTTCGAGCGAGGCGTCGGCAAGCACACCCCGGTCGTGTTCGACGACAACGAGAACGCTCACGACGCCGCCACTCGCACTCGACTGAGCGTTTTCATGAGCTTCTTGCGCACAGTCTCTGCAGCAAGCTCATGAAAAGCCTGGATGGTGGCATGGCTCATGATGCGCTCCCTTGCGACCAGAGGCCGAGTTCTTTCAATAGTTCGACGACGGCGGGCGCAGCCGCTGCACCTTCGCCGAGGATCACCGTCTCGGAGACCTTCTCCTCGGGCCGATTGAGGCGGACCATCGTCTGACCTCCGGGTGCAGCGTGCGAGGCCGCCACATCGACGGCCAACTTCTTGGAAGCAAGACGTCCCCGCATCGTTGGATAGCGTGGCCAGGTGATGCCCTCCTTCACGCCGATTGCGCACGGCATCGGCAGTCGGTAGACCTCCATCCCCGAGTCGGTCTCGCGCTGTGCTTCGAGCGTTGCACCGGCGCCATCACTTCCGGCGTCGATCGTGACAGCCTTGATCGCGTTGACCATCGGCCGGCCGAGTGCGCGAGCGACACGGATACCGACCTGGAACCCGCCGCTGTCCGCGGACTCGTTGCCGAAGATCATCACGTCGAACGCACCGTCTGCTTCCTCGATCGAACGAATCGCGTCGGTCAGTGCGGTGGCCGTCTGCTGCGGATCCCAGCTCTGCGTGCCGACGTCGACCAGCGTTGCCTTGTTGATGCCGATGGATGCAGCCCAGCGGCACTGCTCGTCGGCCTCGCTGACCCCGAGCGTCAGCACGTGCGACTCGCCGCCGTGTGCTTCGACCAACTGCACCGCCAGTTCGAGCGCACATTCTTCGTGCGGGCTCATCGTGTGGCCGAGATTGGTCGCGTCGACCGCTTGCCCATCGTCGGTGATGTTGATCTTCGCACCGGGCGCCGGCACCCGTTTCACGCAGACAAGCACTCTCATCGCGCCACTCCGTTCGACTTTACCGTGAGCTTGTTGCGCACAGTGTTCGCCACAAGCTCATGAAAACGGGCGGGGCGGGGCGGGCAGGAGCAGGTGGGTGTCATGGTGGTCCCGATCAGCCCTTGAGGCGGGAGTTGTCGGGGTCGAACGGGCCGTCGGTGCCGACCACGGTCACCGGGAAGAACTCGTTCATGTACATGACCTGCAGCTTGGTGCCCGGCTCGGCCATGGCGGCGGGGACGTACCCCATCAGGACCATCTTGCCGACCGACGGGCCGTAGCCCGCGGTGGTCACCCGGGCCGGGCGGCCGTGGGAATCCACGAGCGTGTTGCCGTCCAGGTCGCACAGCGGCTCGTTGCCACCCTGCATCCAGCGCTGGCGGCCTTGCGAGTCGGTGAGGTCGTCGACGGTCATCGTCACCATCAACACTTCGGGTAGGCCTGCCTCACGCGCTTGTACGTAGGCATCCTTGCCGATGAAGTCGGCCGACTTGACCTTCGGGCGGGCAAGGCCGGCTTCGAGCGGGTTGTACTCGCTCTCCAACTCGGCGCCCTGCAAGCGGTACCCCTTCTCGATGCGACCCGACGTGCCGTACACGCCACCACCGGTCGCGCGGATACCGAGTTCCGCACCCGCTTCCATGAGGGCGTCCCACAGCTTCGGTGCGTTGTCCCACGCCACGTAGATCTCCCAGCCGGTGTCGCCGACGTAGGAGATGCGGAACAGCGTGGCGTCGACTTCTTCGCCGCCGAGGTTCAGCTTGACCTCGACGAGCGAGCCGTACGACGAGCCTTCGTGGGACAGATCGGCGTCGGTCAGCTTGGCGAGCGTGGCCGGGGCGTTCGGGCCCCACAGGCCGAGGGTCGAGACATCGAGCGTCTTGTCGGTCACCGTGACCGAGCCGTCCTTGGGCATGTACTTCTTCATCCACGCCAGGTCACGACCACCGTCGAACACGCCGGTCACGACGACCACGACATCTTCAGCGGTGCGGTGCATCGTGAGGTCGGAGTGGAAGCCACCATCGGGGGTGAGCCATGGGGTGTAGGTCGCGCGGCCGACCGGGCCGATCTTGTTCACGCACAGGTAGTCGGCGAACTCGACGGCGCCGGGGCCGGAGATCTCGAACTCCTGGAAGGCCGAGAGGTCGACGAGGCCGACGTTCTCGCGCATGTTGAGGTGTTCGCCCACGGTGATCGGGCTCCACCAGCGGTTGTCCCATTCGACTTCCCGATTGGCTACTTCGTAGCGAGCGACCAAATCCTCATTGGCGCCGTACCACTGCGGGCGCTCCCAGGTGCGGGCCTGGAAGAAGAACGCGTCGAGGGCTTGCTGGCGTTCGAAGAGTGGCGACACCTGCAGGTTGCGACGGTGCTCCCACTGCTCGGCGGGGTGGACGATGCCGTAGGTCTTGTTGAAGTGCTCTTCGGCGCGAGACCAGATGTGGTCATCGTTGCGCTCCTGGTCGTAGAAGCGGGCGATGTCGGCGCCGTGGGCGTCGATGACTCGCGGGTAGCCGTAGGTCATCCACTCGGCCACGACCTGGGCCATGCCCGGGCCTTCCTTCACCCACACCGCGGCGGC
>ENA-ORXM01000764-ORXM01000764.1-marine-metagenome-genome-assembly--contig:-NODE-764-length-50830-cov-99.444506_pt1 | contig 50830 bp, 38 predicted proteins | sample MGYA00237867_ERZ511480 | MGnify/ENA primary metagenome ERZ511480 (study PRJEB26309, sample SAMN06266103) | marine metagenome | isolation source: Algal blade | place: United Kingdom:Sidmouth, United...
CTGGCATAGCATTTTTGCTTACTTTTTTTGCAATTGAAAAAAGTAAGGCCCGCACGGCGAGTGCAAGTTAGCTTTGCTTCTATAGAAAATGTGTTTATGCTTTACTTCTGAATACCCCCATTTACTAAAGAAGCAGCGGCCACATAAAGTGCACACTCTTTTTTGGATCCTTATTGAGCAAGATATGGTCAGAGAACGCTTTATTATTTTTCGCAGATACCCCAGCTCTTAGTTACAATGTATACTGAAGACCGAATGAGCTACTAAATACATTGGGCATCAAGCGTAATCGAAAATGACTACTTACGTCAGTAAGTGATCTAATATGATTAATATCTAAAAGAAGGCTGCTCTTTTGATTGAGTGAAAATCGTATTCCTGCTGCGATAATAGAGCTTAAAAAGTGCTTATTGGTATGGGTATTATCCATCTTTATAATCTGATTCTGGTCATTAAAATCGGTAGACGATTGATTACTGATGAAACGGCCTTTTGTTGAAAATACATAGCCATACTCCACACCAAGGCGTAGGAGTACGTCCCAGCGTCTTGATACTGAAATATTTCGACTGACGGTGACGGGCATCCCTATGTATTGAAGTTGATTAGTATAATCAATTTTAGACCATTTCGTTACACGATTATTTACTGTAGAGGACCTTTCTTCTATGACTTTTCCATTTAGTTTATTAATTATCTGCTTGGACACATACTCAGTTTGAACAATTGTGTCTTTTTCTTCATAATAGTTAGTTCGGCTATGTAACATTGTGTATTTTAATCCCGCTTGAATAGACCATTTGTCATTAATTGAGCTGCTGAGACCAGCATATGTATTTAAAGCAAAATTATCAGTGTAATTGAGATTGGTATTATCAATATTAGAAATAGAGACTGAATTGTTCCAAAGTCCAAATCCTTGTTTCACTTCTAACTTAAGGGGTGAAAATAAAGAGGTTCGACCTTGGTCTTCCTCATGTGCAGCTATAATGGGGACGGCTGCCTGTAGTCGACTAGAAGTTATCGGAATTGATCCAGGCAGCAGTTTAGATAATGCAGGCAACAACCTTATAGGAGAGTAATCCTTCTGACGTCCATTTAAAGTTGGCAATGGTTTGCTCTGCTTTTTGTGGGTAGATTCAGTAAAGAGATTGATGTCGCCAGTAGTCTGATCTAAAGCCGCTAGTCTTTTATCCTCAGAAGCATCATTAGCTATATCCGTAGTTATGTTTGGTATGAGAGGTTTCAAGTGATGTGCTACATGTTCTTTATTTAAGTTTTGATTTTGATCTGAGAGCTTGGATGCTTCACTATTAGCCTGTCTAGATAATGAGTCATTAGATAACAAACTAAATAGAGAATTATCAACATCTTTGGAAGATTTAGATTGATAAATTGTGCCTTGGTAGCTTGTAATAGAATCTTCGTTGACTGTTTCAATTGCGCTTTTAATTTTAAGTCCACTTGTTTCAATATGTTCTCCATGTTCACCTGTGATGGATACTTCTGAATTTATCGATAAATTAAGTTCCTCTTCAATTATATTATTTGATGCGTAATCGACATCCTGGCCAGTCTTATCTGGGATCGACTCATTTTCATACGTCACATATACGCAGGTAGAAAGAAGAAATATTAAAATTAGGATACTCCATCTGAGTAAATTTCTGACAGGCTTGCCTTCAGGAATCTCGTCCATTATTTCGTATATGCCATCCTTCATGACGTCCCACTCCAAGTAATCTGGAATTTCTACTTCTTTTCTAAATTTATCCGAATACTTATTATTATCCATGAGTGTATTCTTTTAGATGTTGTGACACATTCTTCTTCAACCATACCAATCCTCTATGCAATTGTGATTTTGAAGTATTTATAGATATATCTAGCTTGGATGCGATTTCCTTATGCGTGAATCCTTCTAAATAAAATAATAGGATGCTGGTCCTATAGCCGGTGGGCATGTCAGCGATTAGCTCATTAAAATTATCTGCATTTAAGCTATATATATCAGCGCTTACTGGCTGGTATATATTTTGATTTTCATTGAGAGGACTTAGGTCTAAAGTACTCATATGTCTACGCAGCACATTGATGCTCTGTCTGACAGCTATAGTGGATAGCCATGATTTGAAACTACCTCGTGACTTCTCATATTTATCAATAGATAAGAATACTTGGGCGTATGTTTCTTGCATGGCATCTTTTATAAAATCCTTATTTTTAATGTACTGACTGATAATTGAGTAAACATAAGGAGCCGTTTTTTTATAGCATTCACTATAAGCAACTTGCTCCTTACGTTTACATCCATCTATTGTTGATTCAGATATCAATCCTTCAATACTGTTTAGCGATTATTGACAGTTATCTATTATAGTCAAATACGACTCTGCATTCTCGATAGTTACTACAGTGTCATCGTTTGTAACATATATATCGAAAGGGTATATAACTCTGTAAAAGTCTTCTATAGCTCTTAGTTCACTAAGGTTATTGACTGTGATGGTATCATCGTTTAGCTCACCGTATCCGCTCAGTGGAAAGATAAGGTCATAACAGCTCACGTCTACGAATTGCTCTTGATTTGACTGCAGCAGTATGGTCAATAGATCAATTTCAAAGTTGAACCCAACACATGAAGTAAAAATTGATTCGAATTCAGCAGTTGAATTAACTGTCGTTTTCACATTTTCTTCATCTACAATGACTATGGGAAATATAAAATTTTCAAATTCCCCTCTGAAGATACTTTCTTCGAATTCAATTTGGGAATTCGCTACTATCGTACTTCCAGTTATAGTATTATAAGACAAAGGAAAGTCTAGATTGAAACAGTCAAAGAGAATTAGAACTTCTCCAATGATGCCACTATATAATGAATCTGTGTGCGTCAGCTCATGACATGATAATAAAGTGCCGATAAGGTCATCATCACTAGTAACTTCTATGAGGGCTTCATTCTGATCAACCAGAGAAATAGGAAATTCGAAGAAATACAAATCTGAAGATATATATGCGTTAAATTCTTCGTCAGAAGTCACTACTACTTCATTTAAGTCTATATCATAAAGAGTCAATGGATAGCTCAGGTTAAAACATGGGTTATCATAACTCACATTATAGGCCGGTAATTCATCTGTCCATTCGTCTAATAGGACGCAGCCAGCAAACAATTCAGATAATTCTTCATTATTGTTAATAATCGTTTCCTCACCTGAGCTCACGATGATCGTTATGGGGAAATTGAAGTCCACTATTATATTATCAGAATTATCCTCGAGCACTTCAATATCTTCGAATGAATTTATTGTGACAACAGAGCCATCTTCTATTATCATACTGAAGGGGTAGATTATCTCAAAACAGCCAAGGTCTAGAGACGTATCAGTTTTAGTTTTCTTTATTCGAGTCACTAAAGGGTTGACAGACGTAACTTGGGTCTCTAATTCTGACGTTATGATGCCTGATTCTTCTACATTTTCTTTTTGACAAGAGATCAGAAACATGAGACACAACGTGCTTATAAATAACAAATTTTTAGTCATGGTAATGGTTTAGGTTTAAAAATAGATCTAAGGAATTCCTTACTCCTATTATTCGAACTTTTTTCGGAAAGGTTGCACGCAGTTTGGAATATTTATGGCAAAATCCACTTTTAGCTGATATTTAAGCTTGGGATACAGCTTAGAATGGAAGGTACTACATGTACTCATCATCCCTACAAGTAGTAGGGTATTACGTGATTTGGCATTTTGGGGAAGTCTGCAGTTCGGTACTATTCTGCACTTTTAGGTGCAGAGATACTTGTAGGCACTTTCAGATTACAATAGTAATATGATCTCAGGTTTTCTATTTAACTGCTAGCTAAACTAAAAGCTTTGCCTAATATACATAAGCATTTACATTCCATGCTATATCATGCAATTACGTTGAATTGACTTTAGTACATAAGCTCTATATGTATATTCATCGATATGTCAGAAAAGAGCGGCTGTCATCAGAGTCAGAGAATGGAGGTTGTCAATTGGAATATTCTACCGATGGATCTATAACAAAGCAAGTATAGGACTATGGCAGTCGTTTTGCTTTCCTGAAGGCTATGGAAACAAAGTTTTTGCCTGAGGATTTAAAGTATTTCTTACAGCTTCTCATTCCTATTCGGCATCACTCATTATGTTAATATAGTCGTAGAATTGAGTTAGGACGTTAAATAATTCTATATTCTACCTGTATAAAGCGACAACCAATTGAGATGAAGAACCTTATAATTCTACTACTGCTAGCGATTTTTCTATCACTTCAGAGTATTGGACAGATTGTAATTCCAAATGATTCAGATTGCGATCCAGCATTATTGCCGATGCTAAATACTGCTCAGGCCGTTAACATTTCTCAGGATTCAGCAGTATTTTATTTAGATATCAGCAATTGTGATGAGGCATGTACTTTAACTTTGGTGCCATCCAATGGAGGGGAGGCGATAACGACGGGGTCAGGTACATCAGTAACATTCATATATCCTGAAGATTATCAAATAAATGTTCAATTTCAATTAGAATATATTGTAATCGTAAATAACGGAATTTGTGAACCCACTTCCATTCCATTTTCTTTCTTTTTACCTTTTGCAGAGCCTGATGAAGTAGTAACATCAGTTGAAGAGCTGCCAATAATTCTTCCTGGAGTTTCTGAGTCTACTGAAATCCCTACTCTCGGCCAATGGGGTTTATTTTGTACTTTTTTAATTCTTTTGATTATACCAATTGTCACCATAAGGTCTTCATCGATTGCAATAAGTGATCCACTGATCTGAAGTCATACAGGTTCTAAGCCAAAAACATTGGTAATGCTTGAATTGAGCTATGAATTCAAAGAAGTTATGCTCTTTAGGGCTAAATTTACCAGATCCTTGTTATGTAAAAGACAATCGAAGACTGAAATTGGTCTGCGAAAATAAGGATTGTAAGATCTACTCAGAAGTAGTATACAGTGAAGGTCTAAATAGAAAGATATGTGTAGCTTTTGTGGAGCACTTTATGACAGGCAAATTAATCAAGACGATCTGCTTAACTTTGGTAAAATCGCAGCTTAATTCTTTACCGAAACCATTGTAAATATAAGCCAAAAAATAAAGGAGGAACTATTCTAATATTCTCATAACGACACCTAATTCTATAGGTCATTGATTACAAGTTGTCAAAGTACCGAAGGCGGGACTATCCGCATACTTTACAGTTGATTTCGGTCATGTATAAATCACTGATAATCAGATATACTATTACACAGTTATAGCCCATTATACACCACCTTATAATAAAAAACGACACCCAAATGACAAATAGGTGTCGGGGGTGTCGTTTATTGCTTATCTTTATAAGCGTAATTTATAAGTATGGGTAAAGATAAGTCATTAGACAATACCGTCAAGGTTAAGTCCCCCAATAGGGTACAGAATGAAGTGAAGTTCAATCTCAAATCTCGATCAGATAAGCATAAGCCTACATTGATCAGAGCCGTCTTCAGGTATCCGGGTGACAACAGGTTGATCTATTCTACACAAATGAAGATCGAGCCTAAGTTCTGGAATGATAAGAAGCAACTGCCAAAATCCACCTATCAACATTATAAGCTGCTCAAGACTACTTTAGATGAAATTGCTGGTGCGATCATCGAAAATCATAATCAGCATGGTAACATACCAGTAATAGAATTTAGAGATATACTTGATCTGAAGCTTAGGCGAAATGAAATAGATCTTTCTGGAAACTCATTTCTAAGGTATTACGAGAAGTTCATACAGACTCGAAAGCTTAGACCCAATGCAAATGAAAACACGCTAAAGAAGATGGGGACTACCTATAACCATCTTTTGAACTTTGCTAATGGTAAAGACATAAAATTCGATGATGTGAATTGGATATTCAGAGAGGAGTTTTTACGATGGTCCTATTCAGAGCCTCGCAATCATTCACAGAATACAGCTGCTAAGAATATTCAAATGATCATTCAGGCTATGAGGGATTCATACAGGAATAATTTACACACCAATACTATTATAGAAGACCCAAAATTCAAGGTTAAAAGAGTCAAGACCTCTAAGATAGCTTTAACTGAAGATGAGGTGCAAAGGCTTTATGATTTTGATTTCAGTAAAAACTTGCGATTAGACAAAACGAGGGATTTGTTTTTGATTAGCTGCTATTCTTCTTTAAGAATCTCTGATTTCAAAAGAATAGAACCAGATAATTTAGTCATGATGGATGGTGACTACTATCTGAACATGATTACTGATAAGACGAAAGAAGAAGTATACATTCCTGTAAATGAGAATCTTTTGACAATCCTAAAGAAGTATGACTATAAAAGCCCAATATTAAGCGATCAAAGATTCAATGAATATATCAAGGAGGTCTGCAGGGAAGTAGGTATCAATAGCAAAGTGATGAAGCTTTATAATAAGGCAGGTGCTTCTATAACTGAATTCGTAGATAAGTCAACTTTAGTATCAGCTCATACAGGACGGCGTACGTGGGCAAGTTTCAAGTATTCTCAGGGATTCCCTATCCTATTATTAATGCAGTGTACAGGCCATATGAAAGAATCAACCTTCCTGAAGTATATAGGTATTAGCAAGAAAGAACAGGCTAAAGCTCTTATGAGACAGATGAAGGAGCGACAAAGTCAGATTGCTCAAGAAGCTAAAGTTGTGAACTTATGATCAATAACGAAGATTATGCAGCAATATCTAAATATGCAGAGTGTACAAAAATTAGTAATGATGAACGAGTTGGCCAACTGCTTAATGACCTACATCTAAAAGGTCAAAATATCTGCGAATCTATAAATCAGGACTTAAGAAACTGGATAGAGTTTCAGCCAAAAATCAGAGAGCTTATCGAATCTATTTCCTTTGATGACGAAGCTATCAAGAATTATATAACTTGGGATGGGACTTTTGAATCACTAAATATTGACAAAGGTCAACGTATAAGTAAACCTGATGATACACAAAGCGAGTTACTTTTCCTCAGCTATAATGAAGTCTTACAAGAGTATACAGTAAGTAAGAAAGACTTTAATTCGATAGGAAAGCACGCCCATTTTGATGTTTTTCACGATGAAGTGAAAATTGATTTAGTTAGAGCAGTATGTAAAAGTATTTTGGAGTCAATATTAGAAGCAATCCCAAAGGCCCAAAAATCTAAACTTCCCAAACTAGAAGAATTAGCCACCAAAGAAGAATATAAATTGATACTTAGGGCAAAGGAAAATCTAATTCATCTACTTACAAGCGATTGGAAGAAGATCGCATTTATTGTATTATTATTTGATGTTTTTACATTTCAAGAAGACCTCAGATTTTATGCCGCGAGCGTTAAAGAACGAAACAAAATATTTGATACTGGATTGAAACTTAAAATCAGATCACAAATTAATAGAAATTGTGAAAGTATCCACAGTTCTAAATGCGAAGAGTTTAAACAGGAAATGAAAAGCAAGCTAATGAATGCCAAGTTGATCATTTAGAGTTCACACAACTTCACACAACTTCACACAACATTCACACAACTATCATTTCTATAGTGAAATGCGAATAAGTGAGAAGCTAGCACCTTCTCTTGAACTGATATTTGCTGAAAATTATATATCACTATGAAAGTTATAGTATCATCAGCAGAAGAGTTTAAATCAATCTTGGAAGAAGAGTTAAAGAAAATACTTCCCGAGATAATCAATCAAATTAGCCAACATTCATCTAAAAAGTCCGAGTGGCTAACCGTTAAACAAAAGGCAGATCAACAGAACATATCAGTCAGTATGGTCTACAAGCTTTTAGCGCAAGGCAAGCTTGAAACAAAGACTATCGGCAGGAAACGATTAATTAAAGCGTAATGGCTTCTGATCATCCAAAACCAGAACACCTATTGCTTAAGGCACCTAAAAACTTTATACCGGATGCATTGATTGCAGAATTTGGACATCCAACAGAAGAACTAAAAGGCAAGCCTTACCAACACAGGGATAGACTGTATTACTTAATTCATCTAATGTCTAGGCATTATCAAGATGGAAAGCATCCAGATACTTATATCAATACGTGTTCGGAGGCACTTAAGAATGTCTTCCGAAGTTATAAGACCTATTTAAATTATTTAACTGAGCATGGGGTTATCGAGTCAGATGACTCTTATAGCAACTTTAAAGGCTACGAAAAATGTAAAGGATACAGATTGACAATACCATACAGGGAATCTCCGATTATGAGGGTTATCATATTTGATGAAGATATAGTAAGAAAGATAGAAAAAAATAAAGCTCGAAAAACTCAAGAGGCACGCGAAAAGTACCCGCAATTATGTGATCAATTTGATTTACTTGATGTAGACGAAAAGGAGGCTAAAGCAATTTTAGACAATTTATATAAAGACACCGAAGAAGATATTATGAACAGAGCGCAGCAGCAGAATCTGCTAAACAAAGTACAAAATAAAACTGGAAGCTTTAAGGTTGGTAGAACGGGGCGACTATATAACCCAATATCAAACTTAAGAAAGGAGCTAAGACCAGCATTAAGAGTAAACGGGGAGAAGCTAGTAGAACTAGATATAAAAGCATCGATACCAACGATACTTGAGATACTACTAAGCAGAGAAGGAGCGAAGAGATTCGATAAGAAAATAAGAAAGTATAGTAACTATAGGAAGTTAAAAGGAGGAAACAATGAAAAGAAAACCCAGCAAGGCCTTGGGAGAGGCCAACAGGGAAACAAGGAAACAAGGAGGAATCTTAACCGAGCCAGCAAGGACAACCCATATATGTGGGCAAATTTTGGGGGGTTACTGACTGAACCTGATGTAATACAATTTAGAGAAGATATTAGCAAAGATGACAATGACATCTATGACATATACACGGAGAAATTTAATGAAGTATTTGATAAGGAAATTGAAAGAGGGGACGCAAAAAAAATTGTACTAAGTATTATTAACTCTCCTAAATATTGCGAAAGCGGCCATAAAGACCTCTTACAAACTATGTACCCAAATGTGATAGAGATCATCGATAAGATTAACGGTTATTTCAAAATATCGCAGAATGGAGTGATAAATGACGATGTAGCCCCAATAGCCTACATAACACAAGAGATTGAGAGCGATTTCGTTTTAGGTATAGTCTGCTCCAAAATAGTAGAGCAATACCCTGATATACCAATTTACACCATACATGATGCTATCTATACTACTAATGAATTCGCTGATAATGTGCACGATATTATATTGGAGGAGGCGAAAGCCTTTTATGGTGTAGATATAAGCGTGAAGAAGAAGCCACTATAGCCGCTTTTGTTGCGAAAATCTATCTTTATCTGTAGAATCAATTGCTTATCTATAAACCCCTGTTTTCGTGTAATATGACAGCTTAGATTATACTATTATTATTACTACCATAGTAAAAGAAAATGTATGGTCCTCTAATAAAATATTAAATATAATATTTATAAGTGTTTATTGATAGATTCCGAAGGTGTATTCCCCTATTTGGCCACTACTATAGATTGATTTCCAGAAGTACCCCCAGCCTATGATTTTGACTCATCTTCCTCTCTCGGAGGGAGTTGCCCCGTCCCTATCTTGAACTGTCTGATTAAGTCTTTGCGTGAATAGGGTACTTTTGATAAAAATTTTACCTCCTCTTCGGTAACCCCTCTGCTCTGAATCTTGATATCTCCTGAAATTATCTTATCTCGTGTCAGTTTATCTGGCATAGTTTTCAATTACTAAGAATCGTTAAAAGTTTAAAAGTATTGAATTTTACTCATTTAGGACATAGAAGACAATCATACTATTTCCTATATTTAGATTAAGAACACTCCCACCAAACAGAATAGACTATGAAATTTTACTGTTTTCTACTTTTGTATGTTCTCTGCGTTGGTCAACTTGTTAGTCAATCGGGTGACACCTATTGCGTAGATGTCGATTACTTCAACCCTAAGACTGGAACGGCATCATCTTATAGATTAGATGCTATAATTGATTCGGAGGTGCTTATAAGGCTTAATTTTCCCAGCGGCGGCTATCTGGATGATACCGACTTTGGTAAAGTGATATTCAAAAATGGCGCAGCCGTTGCGGTCATAAAAGGAGGCAAGAGTTACAGAGTTAAAATTTTGAAGAAAGGGCCTCATTGTTTTGACGGGATAGCCAGAACCAAACAATGCTTTGGGAGGACAAAACATAGAGAGCGATGTAAGAATGAAACAGACAACAAATCTGGTTTATGTTGGAAACATTCAAAATTGTAATTATAAAAAAAAATGATAAAATTTCTGTTAGTTTTTCCTACTGTATTTGTAATGAATTTGGGGTTGTCATATTGCCAAGCATTAAGCATACTTGACGAACTTGACTGGACGGAGAACTATGATCAGATTTATAGAAAAGCTATCAATGATGATCTTAAATTCCTACCTGATGATTCTGATGAAAATGAACTACATTTTCATTGCTATTTCAAAAGCTATACTTTAAGATATATTTTTAAGATTAATGATGAAACGGAATTGTTTGAAAGCTTGCATTTTAAAAGTGATGACAGTAAAGAATGGCGTAGATTAATACGTAAGCATGGATTGAGAAATTTACGAGATGCATCTCGTGAGGCTAGGTTGAAATCGCCAATTGGTGAAGAATTCAATAGATATGCCAATATACTATTAGAATTCGGAGGCTCTATAGCTGAAGCTCATACAGGGGATTATCCTTTTGAGCAAATTGAATTTGACTTAAATGAAGCATTACAAGTTATAAATCCTAAAGAGTACTTTGAAAAAATTAGATTAGACTATTATAAAAGTAGGGGACTAACACAAGCACAATACGAATTAAATGAAGATGAATGGGGAGTAATAGTTCAATTATATAATAATGGTATTGTCATGGATGCTAAATTAGACCAAGGACACCGAGGTAGTTATTTCAACATTAAAATTTATCAAAACTAAAATATGAAAAAGGAAATTTTCAATTTTATTTTCTCTATTGGTATATCATTATTTATTCTAGCAAGTTACGGGAAATCAGATAGTTGCGGCCTTAATAATCTCTGTGAGTTAGAAGGATATACTCTTTTACGTTGCACTAGAACCTCAGGAGATTTCGATGGAGATACAGGCGAGTTTGTAGAGTTAGATAATGGCTGGGTTGTAAAAATTACTGGTGGTTATGGGATAGGTATCTACTCATCTTATGAAGATGTTCTGATATTCATAAATAGTTTTACTCATGAAGGAAAGGATTATACTATTTACAAAATGATAGTTGATGATGCTATTTTTGATGTTAAGAGAATTGAATAGCTCTTTGTTTTAGTCGCTCCAACAAGACGCTCTGTTTCAATTCCACTGCCAGTGCGATCATACATCCCTTTTCGTCCTGATCCTGCGTCTTAGCAATCCTTAGCATTCTATTTTATTTAAATCCTTTGATAACTTAATGTTAATGTACATCCGTTTGTGGGTACTGATGCAACTAAGTTATTGCCATTCATCGTAAAGTCAGTGCAATCACCAGGAAAACATAATGTCACAATATTACCGTTAGCCACATAAGTGCCAGAACCATCTATACTAAATAAATCACCCAGTGCAGGTGCAGTTAATCTTATTACCATAAACTACAATTCAAACCCTATCTATGTGGGATCAGTATTTTCAAGAGTCTATAAATTATGAAATACATAATACTTTCTATTCTTCTTACCTTCTGTATTCCATCTTCTTCTACAGCACAGCTAACTTGTGAAGATATATTAGAAGCTGTTCAAACTCATGGAACTTTAACTACTTCATATTGTTGTTTCAACAGTTCATTTCTAACTGGCGTGAAATTCTATACGTATACCGAGAACTATAAAACTCTATATTTTGCTGCTGTACAATTTAATCTTGGGAAATGGTATATCTATCAAGTAGCTAACAACGTCCAATCAGACTTTGGTATCTACGCTTTTTCTGATAATGCAGGAGATGCATTTCATCAGTATATACATTCTTATCGAGATGTTTTAGGTTGCGCACCGAGAATAAGGAGATAAATAACAATTTCTATATGATTAGTATTATACGACCGCTATAAAAGCGTTTTAAAACATAACCAATTGATAGAGAAATATTTAACAAGTCTATATTAGGTCTCAGTTTTTTTACTTTAAGCTCTCTCAATTTCAGAAGGATATTTTTAGTCATTAGATCTTGTGAATGGCAAGTTCTATAGATCAATTCTAATTGAACCCCTAAACATGATTTATAATACTAATTTCGAGTAATAAAAATCAAAGCCTTAACATTTCAATCACAGACTCACAACCGTTATTAGTTTGCGTAAAGATTAATTTGTCTCCTGAGAGTGTCCAATCCTCGCAAAATTGAGCACAAACGGTTAGATTACTTCCATTAGCAACATATGTCCCAGTGCTATTAAATGAAAATATATCTCCTAAAGCAGGAGCATTTAGTCGGAGAGTACTGGTAAAATTACCATCTGCTGAAAAATTAATTGTTCCTGATTCGCATACTTCAATTCCACTTAAAGTATCACATCCGTCATCTTCTAAATTCAAGTCATAATTTTCAGCTGGATTATTACAATTGCTATTTGTGATTGAAGCTATTTTATATGTGCCAGAAATAGAATCATCATCATCTGAACATGCGGCTAAAAGTAATACGGAAAAGATTAAAGTTAGTCTTAATAAAGTCATAGTCATAAAATTTAAAGTAAATATAGTTAAAGTTAAAAAATGTGTTTAGTGTTAATAGGTATGATTCAAAACAAAAATTAAATCTATTGCAAATTTTTAATCAGAAAAGATAATTCGACACCCAAAATGACACCAAAAATTGTAAGTCGTTGATTGTCAGGGGCCAAAGTACCGAAGGCGGGAATCGAACCCGCACTCTCGTGAAAGAACTGGATTTTGAATCCAGCGTGTCTACCAATTCCACCACTTCGGCAAATGAAATACTTTATAGATCAAATCTAATGCTTTTTGGGGTCTGATATATTATTAAAAGACCCAAATTTCTAATTAACTTGTTATGATGATAAGCTCAGTCTGTAGCTTGATTATTTATCTAACATGATGCGCAAGGCGAGGCCGCCATGGTCTCCAATATTCAGACTGACAGTATCACTCTTTATTTTATGTAGCGCAGGTATTAGGCACCCGATAGCTGCTCCGACAATATAGCCAACTGATACATCACTCACAAAGTGCTTGCCCGCACTCACCCGAGCATAACCAACTACCGCAGGCAGTACCGCAGCTCCTACCCAAACGAAGGGTTTCAGGGGCGATTCGGGATGTATGTCATTAAATATTTTAGCTGTAAAAAATGATAAAGTGGCGCTATTAGACGTGTGTCCTGAAAAAAATGAAAGCCGTCCATTTTTAGCGAGTTTATCCTCGATGGGAACTTGCGGATTGTATAACAAAGGCCTGTTTCTTCTGAAGGAGACTTTCGATAATCCAGTCAATACAGCATTGAGCGCCATAGTCTCAACAAGCATCACTACGACAGCGCCAGCCTCTTGCCTGATCCGATTATCTAATAATGATATGAGAGGGAGGGTGAATGCAGTGAGGTGCGTGACATCGCTCAGTTTGTCAAGGGAAAGAGAGCGCTTATTAGTGACAAAGCGATCAAATCCTATGATATCTTCTCTATTTAGAGCATTGATCTGTTCTACGGTGAGCCCTTCAAGTCGATTATAAAGATAGATATCTGCTGAGCCAATGCCAGCAATGGTCATCAATATAGGCTTCTCTTTTCCCCAATTAACCTCGTACACCTGAGCAGCTACAAGATTAACTGTAAGGCAAATGAGAATAATCGCTGAGAATTGTCTTACTGTAGATTTGTATAGACCAAGCTTAGCAACTAGTTGAGCAGCTACGGGAAAAATTGTCATTACTGAGCTTCCACTTCGCATAGCTCTGCTCTGAGGTCCGTATCAGGCACATATTTCTCCACGGCATTGGCGCAAGTGATGGCTTTTATAGCAGTGATGGAACTTACCTGCGGGCACCATGTGATCTCTATGAAGTAGTTAGCGTACGAATATAGAGTGATAAATCTGTCCTTATACCTCCAAGACTCTATGTGCTCTCCGAAACTGAACACTTCCTCAGCTTTGACAAAGAAGTGGGATGTATTGAAATCACTGAGACTGTAGTATTCCATGAGTTCTAATTTAGATTATATGAATACTAATGCAATTGATAGTTGAAAACCAAAGCATATCTGAATTATCATAATGCGTTATGCGTTGATCTTGAATGAGCTAAACATAATTAAATTATTTAACATAAGATATATAAATCAGTAAAATAATATAGAAACAAGAGTATCCTCTCCTATATATGTTTCGGTGCGACAGACTTACCTTTTATAAATCAGGGCAAGATATTTAAATGACATCGTTGGCAAAAAGAGGATGTCAGTGTCCGGCTATACGTAATGTAAAGAGACAAGTCATATCAATCACTTACCCCATGAGCTGATAGATTATCCATGACTTCTTGAGCGATGGCGTAGGCCGTTTCTTTTTGTTTATCCTCGGTAATATCCATGTTATAGGCTAGCATCACCAAGAGATCATTTTTGATTCTCCAATAGTATTTTCCTAACTCATAGCTGTAAGACGCATCGGTGCCCACACCTGGCCACATCTTATATATAGTCGGTGCAGCGTCCCCCATGATTGTCTCCCCTGTAGTCCTTTTATTAGCTACCGCGTAGGCGGGCCAGTCGGGTACTTCTTCTACCATAGGATTAGACTGTATCTGTATTAATATACCAGCATTAGGATAGTTTGGGTCATCCCACTTGAAGAAGCATGATCGGCTTTCTTCTCCTTGAGGATTGCCATCTATGACGTTGACATAGATTAATTCTACACCAAATTCTTTGGCGACACTCTCTCTCGAAAGTAAGGTGCAGGCATCTGGAAGAGCTACGTCAGGACTAAAGCTGTAAGTCGATGTGATCTTATTAGACTCATCGAGATCAGCTGAACTATAGGCTGATGATGTGGCTTTCTTTGATTCACATGATAGTATTGTTACCAATACCAGTGCTAAGAAGGATATGTATATCGTATTTCTCATTTTGTTAGGTTTTTACGATTGACTCTACAGCTAAAATTAATTCGTCTAAATCGCTTAATAACGTATAAATCTGCGGTGTTATTCTGACGCCTTTTACATTATTATAGTCTATGGCTACAGTATGAATACCAAAATCATTGTTGAGTGTAGATGTCAGCTCCAGTGGTAATAAGGTCTCTACTTGCAGTAGAGCTATGCCACAAGAATGATTTTTTTGTAGGGAGGTGCCTACGTGGATGCCATCTATGTTACGCAGGGTGTCACACCAATAATGCTTTAAATACCTCAATCGAGCTTCCATCTTTTCTATTCCAATCACATTGTGAAAATTGATGGCTTGGCCAATTCCTTGCTCTATAGCTATAGATCTAGTGCCCAGATGTTCAAACTTTCTGATATCAGAAGCTAGTGGCTTAGGAGCTGCCATCAGTGGATAGATTTTATTTATTTTAGACTGCTTAACATAGAGCATGCCCGTTCCAAATGGGGCGCACAGCCACTTGTGCAGGCTCGTGCCATAATAGTCACAGTCTAAGTCGGGGATAGTATGTTGGAAATGGCAGAAACTCTGCGCGGCGTCGAGCACGACTTCTATATCGTGCTCATGAGCTAGATCCGCTAGCCGCCTTGCGGGTAGTATGCGTCCATTCCAATTGACTACATGCGTGATGTGCATGATTTTGGTCCGAGCGGTGATGGCAGCCTGATAGGCATTGAAGATCTCCTCGTCATCATCAATTGGGTAGCTGAGATCCACCCATTTTAGTTGGATGCCATCTCTCTGAGCCCTTTGCTTCCAAGCATTCTTCATAGATGGATAATCTTGCTTACTTAAGACTACCTCATCCCCAGGTGCCAGCGTCAGCCCAAATATGATACACTCTAACGCTTCTGTCGCGTTACGCTGAATAGCGATCTCCTCAGTTGAACAGCCAGCTAGATCGGCTAATTTCTCCCTAATGGCCTCTTTACCTTTATCGAGAATGTGCCACATATTTTTAGTGGGTATCTCATTGGAGAATCTATTGTATTCCTCTACGGCTTGTTGTACCACTAATGGTTGTGGGCTTACACCTCCATTATTAAGGTTAATAAAATCAGGAGAATGGGAATAGGCCGCATTGATGATCTTCCAATAATCCTCCTCCTGTGCGAGCTCTAAAGCTGACATATCTCGGTAGGTATGATTAATTTGACTGATCGATGCCTGAATATCATCTGAGATAAGTCGATTGGACACAGCCATGGCGGATGCCATCGTTATAGACCTTAAGAATTGTCGTCTTCGGTGCTTCATGTCCTCTGAAAGGTAACTGATTTGCGGAGATTAAGTACGTCTGATCAGTGCTATTCGGACATCAGGCTGATGTAGGCCCTGAGATCTTCTATCTGCTGATCACTCATCTTTTCTTTAGGGAATCGAGGCATATAAGATGCTTTCCCATGTTTAGAGAATGTTCCATTCCTGATGACTTCATAAATAGAATAGCGAGAATATTTGTCGGCCTTCCTCTCAAGGAAGGAAAAGGTTAATTTAGAATTATCCAGATTAAAATAGCTGTATTGATTTCGATAGTGACAATGAAAGCAGCTGGTTTCATAGACTTTACGTCCGTTTTCAGCGTCTCCCAGGATGTTGAATTTATTCAATCCTCTGGACATAGGCTCTACGAAGTGTGCAGGAGAGTATTTAAGGTATTTAGACTCCAAGATTTGTATTGCGTCTATCTCCATGCCTTTTCCACTTACTGCAGTACTTACCGTTCTTTTTTCTGAATCGGTCAGGATGAGGTCATTCAGCTTCAAGTCTATTGTCCATAGATAAGCTAAGACTGACTCGACTTCCCAGTCATGAAGCTTACGCCCCTGAGCACATTCTACAGCACATAGCTGTATAGCCTCCCTGATATCATCCCTGGCAGGTTTCACCAGATCGCCGTATTTTTTTTCATAATCCCCATTATAGAAGCTAGTCCGATTCACGGCTCCATATAGCGTAGTGGCGGGGAGCAGAGGTATGCCTTTTTCTAAAGTAAATGCCAATCGAGCCTCAGGATCTGAGACACTCAGATCGGGATCTTCTCTCTCTAAGTTATGACAGGATGTGCAGACGAAGTGTTTGCTTTGGCGTTTAGAATTTTGTTCACCTTCACGCTTAGAGACGCCGTACTTGACTATATCCTCACCCACAATGGCGGATACCCCATCTATAGAAAGATCAGGCAGATGATCCACTGATCGATATCCAATGGTCGCTAATGCTTTATAGAGGCGCATATCACCATTGTCATCATATACCTGCTCCACATCGAATGATAGACCTACGATCAGGGCCACAATGCAAGTAATAATAAGGCTGATTCTACTCATTATAGACTGAATAATCTTGAAATAGTAAATCCTAATCTAAACTCTCCCTCTCCGATATTAGACTGGGAGTATGGTATGTAGTCTGTTTCTGATAATCCTTCCACATTGGTAAAATTCATCTGAAAGCTATGTCCGCCACCGGTGGTGAATTCTACACCCAAGCCAAGGACAGGATAGAAACCATTATCTCGAGTCCTTAAAGATGACATAGGGTATGACGTGTCAAGAATTATTCCAATCGCTTTAGTTAGTTGTGCCCTTCCGGCTAACCCTAATGAGATGATGGTGTTCTCGTCATTAGCTGGAACAATATTTCTGTAAGTCCACGTGGTGGATACCTGTGCAGAGTATCGCTCTCCAAATTTTCGCGCTGCATGCACGCCTAAGTGGTAGTTCCACCTGTGCAACGGACTGTCGAAGAAGTGCAACACACCTTCTGTTTCGCTCTTTTGCATGGTAGAAGCTGAGGTCATCCCAACTACAGCCAGGCTGACAGGCATATTATTATAGCCCTGGGCCAGCACTTTTTGTTTGACGAATATATTGATGAGCTGCTTGAGCGGTCCAGCGCCTTTAGTCCTACCCAGACCTATAGTCAGGTTGTCAGTCACTCCGTACTCAAAGCCGATGAGGACATCTGCTGCATTCTCTAGACCGTAGAATGTGGGCCATCCGCCCGCATCTCCAGCCAAATCGCCGAATCTATGTGCTATTCTAAAATCTAATTTTCTTGCTGGTAATGTCTCGATGGACTGTGTATTTATGATTCGTCTATCTCCGAATGTACCGTACACCGCTCCATCTTGCGCCAGTGCAGCTCCACTGAGGCACATTATCAGGCTGATGAATATATATCTTATCTCCATTTAGTTTTTGTAATCATTTTCAATCCAGCAAATGAGGAGGTCTAAGTCTTCTTGCAGCAGGGACTTAGGTCCTTCAGAATAATTAGGAGGCATATCCCTGACAATAATGGTCCGATCTTCGAAGAGGTCCTCTGTCAATGATCGCTCCATTCGTTCATAGCTTGTATAATTGCCAGGGGCACTTCCAGAGCCATCATGACATCCGCTGTATGCACAGTATGTATCTATGATGGGCTTGATTTGGCCAGTATAAGCGACATCTCCACTACAATCACTTTCGATCACCTCGAGTTTGTCTCCTGAACATTGTGACAATAGGAGGGTTATACAGGCACAGATCGAGTATCTGACTATTATTTTAAAAGGCATAGATCATAATATAGCTCGCGAAAGTAACGATAATAGATATTTGAACAGTATTTATATTATTTTTGATTTCATAAAATTCTTAAAAAATGTATCCTGCAGAACTAGTAGCCCCGATGTCCAAAGAACTAACAGATTTTGGATTCACTGGATTGACCTCGCCAGAAGAAGTTATCAATGTCATAGACAACATGAAAGGCACCGCTCTCTTAGTGGTGAATTCAGTATGTGGCTGTGCCGCAGCTAATGCTCGACCTGGTGCGAGAATGGCTGTTCAACACAACAAATTGCCCGATCAGCTATACACGGTATTTGCGGGTGTCAATGGGGCAGCTACTGAGAAGGCGCGAGAATATTTATTGCCTTATCCACCTAGCTCACCATCAATAGCTTTATTCAAAGATGGAAATGTGGTGCATATGATTGAAAGACACCACATAGAAGGCAGAACGGCTCAGATGATCGCAGACAGTCTCAAGCAGGCGTTCGACCAATACTGCTAATTGACGCCGTAGTATTATATTTTTTTCCCAGTATGGTAGTAACATAATTGATTACTTATGTGATTTTATTATCTACTACTATAGCTGATTCTTCGGATTAATCATCATTAATTACCTCTTAGCCTTTAGCGTATGAGTTCGGAATCATTACCAGGTGACACCAGTCTGCCCAGTAGCCAGTCAGACATCGATGCACTCATAGCATTAGACGACAGGAGTCATCAATATAGCGTAGAGGACTTCTTTAAGATACCTGAGAAGTCTGATTACAAGATTTCTCCAGACGGGGACTTCATCTCTTACCAGGGGCCATTCGAGCGGAGGCGCAATATTTTTGTACAGGACAGAGCCTCAGGCGAGACCATTAGAATCACCAGCGAAAGAGAACGCGATATTTCAGGTTACGCATGGGCTAATAGCCGTCGGCTGATTTTTATTAAAGATTCTGGTGGAGATGAAAACTTTAAGCTATTCGCTGTCGATAGAGATGGACAAAATAGCAAGGATTTGACACCCTTTGACCAGGTCAGAATTCAACTGATTGATGCCCTGAGGGATCAAGAAGATTTTATGATCATCGGGATGAATAAGAATAACCCCATGCTCTTTGATCCCTATAGAATCAATGTCATCACGGGTGAATTAGTACAGATCGCTGTTAATGATAATCCTGCGGAACCCTTAGAGGGTTGGATGTGTGATCATGCTGGAAAATTGAGGATCTGCATGAAAACTATTGAAGGAGTTAATCAAGCCGTCATGTACCGAGATAACGAAGATCAGCCTTTCCAGGAGGTCATCAGGACTAATTTTAAAGACTCTATTTCTCCAGTGCAATTTGATGCAGATAATAGTCACGTGCTCTACTGCCTTTCAAATGTGAATCGAGATAAAACAGTATTACTCAAGTACGATATGCGGGCTAATGTGGAGGTAGGCGAAGTTATATTTGCTCATGATGAATATGACGTGTCTGGAGTCCACTGGTCCAAGAAGCGGCAGAAATTACTGGCAGTATCCTATACAGGCTGGAAGTCGGAGTTCATCTATTTTGATCAAGCAGCTGAGTCTTTAAGTGATCGCTGGAAGGCATTGTTGCCCGAAGTAGAAGTGAGAGGCGTCAGTGTAGATTATCAGGAAGAGGTATATATAGTTAGGACGTTTACCGATCGATCATTAGGCGCTTATTATATATATGATAAGGCTGAGGATAGCCTGGAAAAGATCGCAGACGTGAGTCCATGGCTGGATGATGATGACCTGATGCCAATGAAACCAATGAGCTATCAATCCAGAGATGGCGTCACTATTCACGGCTACCTGACCCTTCCTAAGGGCTATGATGGTGGCTCAGTACCTTTAGTCGTGAATCCACATGGAGGTCCCTGGGTACGGGATAGCTGGGGCTTCAACCCAGAAGTACAGCTGATGGCTAGTAGAGGATATGCAGTTTTCCAGATGAACTACCGATCCAGTACTGGATATGGGAAGGCTTTTTGGGAGTTAGGCTTTAAGCAATGGGGTAAGACTATGCAGGACGACATCACGGATGGGGTACAACATCTGGTGGATGAGGGCATTGTCCTCAGTGATAAGATCGCCATATACGGTGGTAGCTACGGTGGATACGCTACTTTAGCTGGCATTTGTTTCACGCCGGAGCTATATGCATGTGCCATAGATTTCGTGGGTGTGTCTAATCTTTTCACATTTATGAATACCATTCCACCGTATTGGAAGCCCTATCTCGATATGCTGCATGAAATGGTAGGTGACCCGACGGTGGATAAAGCGCGCATGACGGAGGCTTCCCCAGTCTTCCATGTTGATAAAATTAAGACGCCACTTTTGGTCGTTCAAGGAGCGAATGATCCTCGAGTCAATATTGATGAGTCTGACCAGATCGTTAGCTCTCTTAGGTCAAGAGGTATTGATGTGCCGTATCTAGTAAAGTATGATGAGGGTCATGGTTTCATGAAAGAAGAAAACAAATTTGAATTCTACCAGACTATGCTGGGCTTTTTGTGGAAGTATTTGAAATAGCTGCTCAGCATTTTGCCTCTACCACTTTTTGATGTAGAAGTTTCCTTCTGTGCATGATAGCACTCCTGCGACTGCATACTAAGCTACTAATGAATGCGTCCTAGATAACGTCGTGCATCAAAAGGACGTCAGATGCAGCTTCTGATATTTGAGGAGACTGGTTTATTCTGAGTCCGCGCTATACTATACACGTTAGAGCGTGTGCCAAGGACAAGCCCTCATCAGCTTCGCCTATGCCATGCGCCTAAGACTTTAAGAGGCATAGATGATCATCAAGCTACTGATCGCTGCCGCATAGCTTTCGGATATTGTATTAATCAGACACTATTAGTAGGAAGGCTTGCAAGGCCAATATCTGATTGTGCTGAAGGGTCGCGTGTCATACTATCACTCATCTACTGGCATTGCCTCGAATGCTTTTTTCTTCTCATCTAACCATTGCTGCATAGCATCAGGTTGATGCATTAGGTCACGCATTTTGTGCATCGCTTGAAGATGAGCTTTGTCTCCTTTCTGAAACATCTCATTTCCATGAGCTTTGCTCATAGCTGCTATCTCTTCGAAAGTTTCAGCTTGGAATGCGGCTTCACAGGCTCCGCCTAATTGTGAGCAGGTCATTGTTTTCATAGTTATAAAGTTTGATGGTAATTCGAATAAGGCTGCTAAGCATCTTTTCTTGATATTCTAAATTAAATATTGGTCGTAGATAAACTCAGCTTTAAGTTATAAAATACAAGCTATGCTACTATGAGTACTACTATAGGTGAAATACTAACTAAACACAATATCAAAATAAAATATGGGACCTCTTAAAATATAATTTGTGCTCTTTGGTCTCTTGGATATAGCACAAATATCTGACTATCAGGGATATATATAATAATTAGCCTAATTCTAATGAGTTTTCTTTATATAGATTTAGAACAACTAATATTCTAAATGTGTGCACTAAATCAGAGATATATTTTATATGTTTGTATAATACTACCATAGTGTAGTATAGCTTAAACATGAAGAATCTCTCATATTTTCTATATTAATAGAAGCCATATGAATACTGTCTACAATAAAATACAGGAGCTCCTGGAAGTGACTGCATATTCTAAGCATGAGCAAATAGTAAATGGAGTGATCAATGCCATTGATGAGCGCATTGTTATTCAGGGCAGCATGCTTCCATCTGTGAATAGTATGGTGAGAGAGTTGGGTTTTGCAAGTAAAACAATAGTCAAAGCTTATAAGGAGCTGAAAGATAGAGGTATTGTAGACTCAAAAAATAGACTGGGTTATTTTGTGGTGAACGAGGATACGGACCAAATCAAGAAGGTAGCCCTGTTAATTTACGCCTTTCATCCCTTTCAAGAAGAATTTTACAACTCCTTCCGAGATACATTGGGTGAAAATATCCAAGTAGACGTATTTTTTCATCACAATAATTTAGAAATATTCGAGACCATTCTGGGAAACATCAGCGGACGCTATGGTATGTATGTCGTAGCGCCAATAGTCCATCCTAGAGTAAAAAAAATATTAAGCAAAATACCAAGCCGTAAGTTGCTCATAGTAGATAGATATGAAGAGCTTGATGGCGAATTTTCTCACATCACTCAAGAGTTTGAAATATCTACATACATGATGCTAAAGGCCCTTTTAGATAAGATCAGAGCTTATGATGGTATGACGCTTTACTTCCTTCCAGAATCAGACCATCCTGTAGAAATATTGCGGGCCTTCAAAAAATTCTTGCAAGACTACGAGATCACCGGATCAGTAGAGACACACTACAAACCAGGTCAACTGATAAGGGGTCATCTCTACTTCACCGTAGGAGACGGAGATCTTTGGAAGTTACTTAAGGATGTAAAAAAAGAAGGGCTAGTAGTGGGAGAAGATGTCGGCGTATTGTCTAATGATAATAGCCCTGTCAAAGAAATTATTTGTGGAGGTATCACCACATTTTCTACAGACTTCGAACTAATGGGAAGCCGTGCCGCTGAGTTTGTCTTAGAGGGCAAAAGTATACAAGAGGTGATCCCCACAGTGCTCATACAGAGAAAATCAATATGAAAATTCTATCACACTCCTAAATATGAAACAATGAAAACATAATCCTGAACTGCTCTAAAATGAAAGCCAAGACCTGATCACATAAATGACATCAGGCTGAAAAAATTATTAACAAAAAAGTTTAAGTTGCGATGAATAATAAATATTTACAATTGCTCAAACGATATAACACAGTCGTTTCAGCGTTTTCTTCGCCTACACAGTTGCTTTATTCCTGTCTGTTTGTTCTGGGTCTTTGTACCATGGGCACTGCTCAAGTGACGGGAGTCGTGACGGACGATACAGGCGAAGCACTTATAGGTGTCAACATTTTAGTTAAGGGTACCTCCAATGGTACAACCTCAGATTTAGACGGTAGCTTCTCAATTAACCTTCCAGATGATGCCAATACACTGGTCTTTTCCTATACGGGATTCGAAACTACAGAAATCAATGTCGATGGCAGAACGACCGTGGATGTCATCATGGGTCAGGATTCAGAATTGCTGGATGAGGTCGTAGTCATCGGGTACGGTACAGTGAAGAAAAGTGACCTGACTGGCTCTGTAGCTTCTATCGGAGGTAGCGAGCTGACGGCGATCGTGGCTGGTAATCCGACCTCGGCACTACAAGGCAAAGTATCCGGTGTTCAGATAGAGAATAATGGTGGTGAGCCAGGAGGAGCTTCTAATGTTTTCGTTAGAGGAGTCAGCTCACTGACTAATTCATTTCCACTCTACGTGATAGACGGGACTTTTGCTGACAATATGAACTACATTAATCCCAAGGACATCGACAGAATAGAAGTCCTAAAAGATGCTTCCTCAGCAGCAATCTATGGTTCGCGTGCGGCTAATGGTGTCGTCATCGTCACCACTAAGCGTGGATCAAGTGACGGAAGGCCCAGAATTAGTCTTGATGTCAGAGGAGGTACAGAGTCACCTGCAAGAACACTTGACTTCTTGAATGGTCAAGAATTCGTAGCCTACAGAAATCAGAGAGAGGCTAACGACGGTACAGGATTTGTACTTCCAGATAATGGTGTGAGCACAGATTGGCAAGACCTATCGCTTAATAGTGGCGGCATCCAAGACTACGGTCTGTCAGTATCAGGAGGCGGTGATAATTCCAAATATTACATTTCTGGTAACTGGTTTAAGCAAGATGGTATTCTAGTAGGATCAGGCTTTGACCGAACTAACCTAAGGGCAAATTCAGAATTCACATTAGGTAAATTTAAGATACAACAGTCACTGGGTATTACGCGCTCTGCATTAGAGCGGAATACACGATTTGGAATTGATGGCTCTTCTTCGGCACCTAACCTCCGACGCAGTGTTCCAGAAAATGATGGTGGATTCGAAGCGCCAAATTTCACAGATTTCGGATTTGCTGGTCTAAACAAATTCGGTCTCGCTTCACTCGAAGAAAATTTAGAAACAGATACCAAATTATTTGGTAACCTAAATCTATCATACGAGATTATTGATGGTCTGACTGCTAAGGTTAACTTAGGCGTCGACTTACTTAATCGTCATAACTTTTCCTTCTTGCCGACCTACTTCATGAGTCTTTCTGATGCAACTACTAATGTCAATCAGTTGAATGATTTGACAGAGATCAGATCTGAAAATTTATTGACATTGATAGAGCCGACACTGAGCTATGGCCAAGATGTAGGTACTGGCAGATTAGATGTCGTATTAGGGATCACCAGACAGAAGATAGATTTTAGATCAGCAGGTCTCTACGCACAGGGGCTACCTTCTAATAGTATCAGAGTATTAGGAGCTGCCGACCCAACGAATATCGGAGCCACTATAGGGGCAAATAATGTCAGCGGCCTGATATCACAGTTTGGTAGAGTGAATTATACTCATGATAATAAGTACTTATTCAGTGCCACCATGAGAAGAGATGCATCTTCTAAATTTGCTAAAGATTTCAGAGTTGGCTATTTCCCATCAGTCTCGTTAGGGTGGAAGGTCAGTAGCGAAGAGTTTTGGAATTCTGAAGCCATCACCACGCTTAAGATCAGAGGTGGATATGGAGAGCTGGGCTCGCAGAATATACCTGACTATGCATATCAGTCAGTGTTTAATCTCACCTCGGGTACTTCAGTCGGCGATGTCTTAGTGCCAGGCTACGCACAGACATCATTTGCGATCGAAGATCTAAGATGGGAGACGGCTAAAACAACTAACATCGGTGTGGATGTAGGTATGTACGATGATAAACTCACATTCTCCGCTGAGTATTACATCAAAAATGTAGAAGACGTTTTAGTAGGAGTGGCGCTGCCTTCATCAGTAGGCTTTAGTCAGCCCGTCATTCAGAATGTAGGTGCCATACGTAATTCTGGATTTGAGTTCGAAGGTCTATACAGACATCGTGGTGGTGATTTTACGCTGGATATTGGTATGAATCTGTCGACATTCAATAGTAAAATTACGTCGCTGCCTAACTCTATCGTAGGTCCATCGATCACGGAAGATCTAGCGCGAGCTAACCGATTTATAGAAGGTGAAGCTCCTGGTGTATACTGGGGATTTGTGACCAACGGCGTCTATGCAGACCAGGCTTCAATCGAAAGCGATCCTAATCTGGCTAATGATCCAGCGAGAAAGGGAGTTGTCCAGCCAGGCGATTTCAGAAGAGTTGACATCACGGGTGATGGAATTATTAATGGAGATGATCAGCAGATATTAGGCGATCCGACACCTGATTTTATCTATGGACTTAGCCTTTCAGGAGGCGCAAAAAATATTGACTTTGGACTCTTTTTTAATGGGGTGCAAGGCAATGAAATTTACAATGTGACTAAGTATTATAATCTATTTTGGGCTGATGATAACAAACTTTCTATCATCAAGGATGCTTGGACCCCTTCCAATACAGTAACGGATATTCCAAGGACCACCACAGCTGATGCAGCTCAAAATGGAGCACCATCATCATTTTTTGTAGAAGATGGATCATACTTCAGGCTGCGTACTGCCGAGATCGGTTATACTATTGATACAGAAGCGATGGGATGGGTGCAAAGTATGAGAGTCTTTGTAACTGGACAGAATCTATTCACACTGACAGGATATACTGGCTATAACCCAGATATCTCATCAGTCAATGGTGGTCGATCATCCAATTCTCCTTTCTACGGAGTCCCTTCTGATGTTAATCCTTTGTTGGGTAGAGGTCTGGATGTGAGAGCATACCCTAATACGAAAAGTTTTGTTTTTGGAGTACAATTAGGCTTTTAAACGTTAATTGTATTTAAGACTTATTTTAAAATTATTTAAAATCAACATAATGAATTTATATTCAAAATTCCTGATGCTTACAGCAGTGGCTTTGATGATGATTCCAGTGGGATGTGAAGACAGCAGCTTACTGAATCAGAATAATACCAATACTGTATCTACGGGTAATTTCTGGGCAAATGCCAGCGATGCAGCTTTAGCTGTCAATGGCATGTACCACCCCATCACCAATACTTTTTTCTGGGGCAGAATACTGCACACCGGAGCTATTTTAAGATCTGATATATATAATGTCAGACCATTCGGACCTAATACAGCGATGTCTACTTTTCAAGGGGAGGCTGGATCTGCGAGATGGTCTACAGAAATTTGGCAGGAGCCATTTAAGACTATTTTCAGAGCAAATAACATTATCGAAAATGTCAGTGCAGAAAATGTTCCTGATGAAACTCAGAGAAATGGATACCTAGGCCAAGCATACTTCATGAGAGGATTTTCATATTGGTATTTAGTAACGCTGTACGGTAATGTGCCTTTAGTGACTGAGACAGCTACTGATGGAGAGGATTTCTTCCCAAACCAATCAGCACCAGCAGAAGTATGGGCGCAGGTAGAAGCTGATATGATGAGGGCTGAAGATCTCCTGCCTAGCTCCTGGGTTGATGCTGATGTAGGCAGACCTACAAGCGGCTCTGCCACTGGTATGTTAGGTAAGAGCTTGCTCTACCAGATGAAGTGGTCAGAAGCTGAAGCTGCATTCAAAAAAATCATCGACAGTGGTCAGTATGCTTTGCTACCTTCCGAGCAATACATGGATAATTTTACGCAGACGAATGAGAATAATGTTGAGTCCATTTATGAGCTTCAATTCTTAGGTCAAGCGGCATTCGCTTGGGGTGTCGATATACCAGGTACTGGTAATATGGGCAACTTCCACATTGACTATGCTCCGCCCACAAAGTCCCCTGATCAGAGTCACTATATTAACTCATGGGTCAAAGATCTATTCGAAGCTAATGGCGAGACCATCAGGAGAGATGCGACGATAGCTTATGACTATGAAGGATCTACAGGTTATGGTGGAGTACCTTTCACTGAGGATTTTGCTGATGATATTATTCTCGCTAGTAATGAAGGCATGGAACCCATCTATAGCAGGAAGTATGCTGGTATGGATATCGGAAAGCGTGCTGATGTAGATTTCTTAGGTACTAATGTCGGTAACAATTGGAGAATCATCAGATACGCCGATGTGCTGCTTATGGCTGCAGAAGCTATGAATGAGCAAGGTAAAACTAGTGAAGCTGAAGAATTACTCAATCAAGTGAGAAGCAGAGCGCTGGTGGATACAAAATCAGGCCTAACTCAGGATGAAATGCGTCAAGCTCTGATAGAGGAGAGAGTCTTAGAATTATCTGGTGAGAGCCATAGATTTTTAGATTTAGTTAGATGGGGTCTTGCTGATGATTATATGGGTGAGACATCACTTCACGGCGATCACCCTAAATCACTTTCAGGTGGTGTATTTCAGTCGGGTAAGCACGAATATGTGTGGATACCAGTCAGTGAGATTACAGCCAATGACAATATCGTTCAGAATCCAGGATATTAATTTAAGTAGAATAGATAGTTTTTTTGGGAAGCCTTTGCTGTATTTATACAGTAAAGGTTTTCTATCAGTTTAATCTAAAATGATTAGTTGATAAAACAATTAAACTATTAATGAAGTGGAATGAGGAAGTAATCGCTAAGGCTTTCTTAGATTCCATAGCATAATTTTCATTTGTATTTAAACGCTAAAAAGGGTGAGGCAGTCTTATATCAATAGGTAATTATTGCATCACCCTTTTTTAATTTCAGCATTGTTGCCTACATTAATTTGTATACAACATAGCAGCATTCTATGGTCGATATGTTCACTACAGATTAAAAAGTTATAGCTCAATTTATATGCCAGCCAATAGTTATCATCATTTGCTAAGCTACCTCCTATTAGTCCTCATGACTATGGTAGGATGTACTGATGATGACTATTTGTTTAGACACGTTCCTCCAGCAGAATCAGGCATTTATTTTTCTAATGATATTAGTGAATCTGATTCATTCAATATTTTAAATTTTCATTACATCTATAATGGCGCAGGCGTAGGTGTCGCTGATCTTAATCACGACTCACTGCCTGACTTAGTTTTCTCAGCTAATGAAGGACCTCCAACTATGTACCTCAATACAGGCGCGCTACACTTTAAAGAAATACCCTCAGTAAAACATGCACTACGAACTGCTTGGTATACAGGGGTCTCCATTGTGGATATTAATGCAGATGGCTGGGATGATGTTTATCTTAGTGTCGGAGGCCTAGACTGCGAACAAAATGACTGCTATAATCAATTATTAGTTCACCAAGGCCTCGATAATCAAGGCATGCCTCAGTTCAAAGAGATGGCCGAAGCTTATGGCTTAGAGGATGGTCGCTATACGCAGCAAGCAGCTTTTTTTGACTATGATCTAGATGGCGATTTAGATGTCTATCTTCTACATAACGTCATTGATGCGCGAGATAAGAATACACCCTCAGCGAAGCACTTCATTAGTGATGAAGCTAATGATCAATTATTGCAAAATGACGGCTTCGGCTTATTTTCTGACGTATCGGAGGAGATGGGTATTGCGCACCGAGGCTATGGTCTCGGCATCACCATCAATGACATTAATCAAGATCATTATCCAGATATTTACATTGCTAATGATTTTCTTTCTGAAGATGCTCTTTATATAAATCAATGGGCTGATGGCCAATCAAGCAAGCCATTTAAAAATAAAATCTCCACTCTGACTAAGCACAACTCTTACAATGCTATGGGTGTCGACATCGCGGATGTGAATAATGATGCACTTCCAGACATCTTCGTTTTAGATATGCTACCAGAGACAAATGAGCGGCAGAAAAATATGCTGGGCTTTATGAATTATAACAAATTCGCATTGTCCCTTAGACAAGGATATCATCCACAGTTTATGAAGAACACGTTGCAGCTGCATAATGGATATATCCAAGATACGATGTTGCCTTACAGCGATGTATCCTATTATGCAGGCCTCCACCAGACTGACTGGAGCTGGACACCACTACTTGCAGATTTTGATAATGATGGCGACAGAGACGTCTATGTGACTAATGGCTATGGAAAAGACATCACTGACCTTGACTTCATAAATTACAGCGAACAGCGAAATCCTTTTGGTACTAATCAGACCCAGCACAAGGAACTTTATGGAGCCGTCCAAAAACTGAAAGAAATAAAAATACCTAATTACTTTTTCGAAAATCAGGGTGCTCTATCATTCGCCAATCAAAAGAGCGGCTGGATAAGAGAAGAAAATTCTATCTCCAATGGTGCTGTCTATGCTGACTTAGATCTGGATGGAGACTTAGACCTTGTCGTAAATAATTTAAATCAACAAGCATATGTTTTAGAGAATACTGCACAGCGCTCGTCAAAAAGTCATTATATACAATTAGAACTTCACGGACCAGAAAAGAATAAAAATGGCATCGGTGCCACCATCAATATTTGGACTGAAGGCGCGCAGCAAAGCCATTTCCAATCGCCATTGAGAGGCTATCTTTCATCTGTGGATGCCACCATCCACTTCGGCATAGGTGCTGCAGAGTTAGTAGATAGTATTCAGATTATCTATCCCTGGATTGATCAGGAGGGCTTTATCTCCTCAAAGATGTACTACAATATCCCCGCTGATCAGGTACTTCACATTCAAGCTGATGAGATAATAAAAATGCCAATAGCAGTTCGTCAAAATAACAAAAATCAAAAAATAAAACCTCTTCTTCGATCATTGCAAAACGAAAAGCCTAAGCTGTCTCAGGAAGAAAATGTCTACGAAGATTTTGATAAGCAACACTTATTACTTCGTAGATATTCGAGGCTGGGACCATGCTTAGCATCTGCCGATATCTCGGAAAATACCGGATCTATATTATTCACAGGAGGAGCTATCGGCACCACCTCTAAAATTTACCATGATCCACTCGGCACTATGATAGAGTTAGACGATGCTTCATATGAAGTATGTGATGCAGCCTTCTTAGATATCGATGGTGATGGTTATCTCGACCTGTACACGGCAGTGGGAGGTTCAGAGTATCCAGATGGATCTAACGAACTCATGGACCAGCTATACCTCGGTGATGGATCTGGAGACTTCGTGCATAAACTTATAAAGCTACCGACTACCAGCAGCAGTGTAATTGCTCCCTGTGACTATAATCAAGACGGAGATACTGATCTATTCGTCGGATCTATGACCGTACCAGGACACTACCCAAAAATACCCCGTAGTCATCTACTCAGCTACACCGATGATGAGATGCAAGACCAGATACAAGATAAATTAGGATCAGAGCATCTTGGGATGATCACGGATGCCATCTGGTCTGATGTAGATCAGAATGGATGGGATGATCTTATTATCGTAGGCGAATGGATGCCATTGACGATTTTTAAAAATGATGAAGGTCGATTCACAAAAATGGAATTACCTCATACCGCTGGTCTGGCGAGAGCCGTCGCAGTCGCGGATCTTGATGAAGATGGTGACCCAGATATCATCATCGGCAACCATGGAACTAATGGCAAAATTAAGGCGTCATCTGTAGAGCCGCTCGTGCTGTATACTGGTGATTTTGATCAAAATGGCAGCGAAGATCCTGTGATCGGTCATTACGCTTTAGGCAATGCTGGCACACGACACCTGTTCCCTTTGCATACTCGAGATGATGTATTTCGGCAGCTTCCCAAGTTAGAAAATAAATACCTCAGCTATGCCTCCTTCGGAAGGGCTACGATGGAAGACATTTTTGAAAAGCCCATCTACTCGGAGTCATTCCTGAGAGTCGAAGAACTGAGAAGCATCGTATTAATCAATGACCATGATGGCTGGAAGATTCAGCCACTACCCATGGCAGCGCAGCTGGCATCGGTGAATGATATACTGGCTGAAGACTTTAATCAAGATGGACACACCGATCTACTGCTCTCCATGAATGACTATACTACCGAGACTAACATGGGATGGTCTGATGCGTCACACGGCTTGATGCTGATGGGTAATGGATCAGGAGCACTGCATGCGATGTCAGCAGCAGAGAGTGGTTTCTACGTACCAGGTGATGGTAGAGATATTGATATTAGAGATAATCAGAATAATGAGAAGGTCATAGCTGTCAGCCAAAATGACGGCCCCATTATCGAGTATAAAATAGAAGCAGATATCATGCTGTAGCGTGAGATAAATATGATGAAGCTATCTGGACAGAATGTAGTAAATAAAAGGATCTATGCGCGACACGCAAGCTGGATCACTATGGCTATTTTACTTTCTTGCCTGTCCTCCTGCCAAGAAGATGCGCCACTTTTCGTAAAACGGAGTAGTGAGCATTCAGGCATCGACTTTCGTAATGTTGTGGTAGAAGATGATGTGAATCACGTTTTAAACTTTACAAATTTTTATACTGGCGGAGGCGTGGGCGTTGCAGATTTTAATCGGGATGGCCTGCAAGATATCTTCTTCGGAGCTAACATGGAGAGCAGCCGCCTTTACCTAAATCAAGGTGATTTCAGATTTCAAGACGTGACCTCAGCCGCTAAGGTGGAGACGGACAGATGGATTACTGGGGTATCGATTGTTGATGTAAATACTGATGGCTGGCCAGATATTTACTTATCAGTTTCTGGTCACGGCATAGATAAGAGTCGGAAGAATATGCTATTTGTTAATCAGGGATTTAGTCATCCGGCAAGTGAGAATAGGACTATCAGCTTCGTAGAATCAGCAGAAGCATATGGCCTTGCGGATGATGCGCAGAATACTCACGCCAGTTTTTTTGACTACGACCATGACGGTGATCTGGACATGTTTACCATTATTAATCCGACTGACTACCAGCTGTATAATGTCAATAATATCAGAGCAAAAAAGATAAATGGAGAAGCTAAAAGCACCGATAAATTGTATCGTAATAATGGCGATCTGACATACACTGATGTGTCTTCAGAGGCTGGGATATTAGCCGAAGGATACAGTTTAGGTATGAGTGTCAGCGACGTGAATCAGGATGGCTGGCCAGACGTATACGTCACAAATGACTTTCTCACCAACGATATACTATATATCAATCAGCAGGACGGTACCTTCTCAGATCAGGCATCCACTTTGATGCAGCATACTAGTTTTGCCAGTATGGGGATTGATATAGCAGATATTAATAATGATGGTTATTCGGATATTTTTGTTTTAGATATGTTTCCCGAAGATCATTATAGAGATAAGATGATCATGAGCGCTGATAATTACGATCGCTTTGAATACATGATCAAAGCTGGATACCAGGCGCAGTACTCTCGCAATACCCTACAGCTGAGTCGTGGTGGAAATAGCTTCTCAGAAGTGGGTCAGCTGAGCGGCATTCATCAGACGGACTGGAGCTGGAGTGCGCTCTTTTCAGATTTTGATTTGGATGGTCATAAGGATATCTATATCACTAATGGCTTTAAGAGGGATATGGGCAGCCTGGATTACATTAATTATGCAAATGCAAATCCATTCGGAAATCCGGAGGCAAAGCGTCAAGAACAAATAGACAAAATTGCAGAACAGCCCGCTACTTCCATCCCCAATTATATATATCGAAATATAGGTAATCTCCAATTTGAAAATATGGCTGCCGAATGGGGTTTGGATGAGCCGACGGTTTCACACGGAGCAGCATATGCAGATCTGGATAATGATGGCGACCTTGACCTCATCGTGAGCAATGTATCGCAAGAAGCACTGATTTACGAAAATCAGGCTGAAACCCTTCCTGATCTTCACTACTTGGTGGTTGAGTTAAGGGCAGAGGATGAGACCCCTAAGAACGGTGCTAAGGTATACCTATATCAAGATGGTCAGATGCAATACGCAGAACACCAAATCTATAGAGGCTATCTCAGCACAGTGGATGAGCGCCTCTTCTTTGGCACTGGCGGCTATGCAGTAATTGATTCTGTCAAAGTAGTATGGCCTGACGGCGCTGCTCAAATAGTAAAGGATGTACCTACAGACCAATTCATCACTATGGCTCACGCTGATGCTGATAGAAGCATAAATTATACTGAAACTCCGAAAAGCACAGCCAGCTTTGAAGCAAGCTCTTTAGACATAGAATATAAGCATGTAGAAGATGTGCAAGTGGACTTCTATCAGCAGTCATTATTGCCACATCAGCATAGTCTTCCTGGCCCACACATCTCAGTTGCTGATATTAATGATGATGGTAAGGAAGATTTTTTTATTGGTGGAGCAGCGGGGCACGCAGCTCAATTATTTTACCAGCAAGCAGACGGCACTTTCACTCAAGAAGACTTCACATTTCACGCCGAGCGCGAGGATGTAGCCTCGCTCTTCTTTGATGCTGATTCCGACGGCGATCTGGATTTGTATGTGGTGAGTGGGTCTGTCGTGAGTGCTGGGCCAACTGACATATATCAGGACAGGCTGTATATTCAGGAGGCAGATGGTTTTCATTATGCGCATACAGCACTGCCAGAAATGAATATTAGTGGAGGATGTATCGGTGCTGCAGATTATGACCAAGACGGAGATCTCGATTTATTTATTGGCGGCCGAGTGAGTCCTGGCGAATACCCTACGCTGCCTCGTAGCTACTTGCTGGAAAATTCAAAAGGACGTTTCACAGATGTCACTCCAGAGCCACTCCAGTATATCGGGATGGTCTCTGATGCCACATGGGCCGACCTGAACGAAGATACTTATGCTGATTTGCTTATCGTAGGAGAGTTTATGCCTATCACCATGATCTATAATCACGATGGTGTCTTATCTGAGCCTGAGATTATCCAGAAATCATCTGGATGGTGGAATGATATAGCGAGTGGTGATTTTGATCAGGATGGTGATTTAGATTTTATGGTGGCTAATGCGGGCCTGAACATGCACTTGAAAGCGAGCCCTACAGAACCAATCAGACTCTACGCGAATGACTTTGATCAAAATGGAAGCATAGACCCTATTATGACTCACTACGTGGATGGTAGTGAATATCCATTAGCATCCAGAGACAAGTTAGTTAGACAAATACCTGCGATTAAAAATAGATTTCAGGACTATCACAGCTACGCATCTGCCACCTTTGATGACTTATTCAGAGGGCCAGAAAAGGAGGGAATGATGAGCCTGAAGGCTGAGCTATTCGCCACTAGTTACCTGGAAAATCAAGGAGGTGGCACATTTAAGCTGAGCTCATTGCCAGTATCTCTACAGTTGTCTTCTATTCAGGATATACTGGTCACTGACATCGACCATGATGAGCTGCTGGACGTGATCTTAGTGGGTAACGACTATGGTCCAGATGTCAGTCTGGGGAGATCAGATGCATTTCAGGGAGCTGTGATGTGGGGACAAGGTGATGGTAATTTTGATATTCAAACTGGTGATGTGACTGGCATGAGAGCGGCAGGTGATGCTCGGTCAGTTATCGATATAGAGCTTGCTGATGAGGAGCGTGTGTATTTCGTTGGGAATAATAAAGACGCTGTAGAGATATACAAACAGATTAAAGCAGATAAGACAGGACTGTTGACGTATGATTAATCAAAAGAATATGAGGGAATTTTCATCAATTCGCCGGCAAGATCATTTGGACCGACTACAGAGCGAGGTATTTGATATCTTAATTATTGGAGGAGGTGCAACAGGTTGCGGGATTGCTTTAGACGCTGCATCGCGAAGGCTGTCCACAGCTCTGATCGAGAAAAGAGACTTCGCCTCTGGTACCAGCAGTAAGTCGACTAAGTTAATACATGGCGGTCTACGCTATTTGAAGCAATTAGAATTTGGTCTTGTGAGGGAGACGGGGACGGAGAGAGCCATCGTCCATAAGTTAGCACCACACTTAGTACAGCCAGAGAAGATGTTATTACCCATCATAGAAAATGGGAGCTATACAAAGCTGGCCGCTTCAGTCGGAGTGAAGGTATACGATATTATGGCAGGTGTGAGAAAATCTGATAGAAGAAAAATGCTCTCTAAAGAGGATACCCTCAAGAAAGAGCCACTGCTGGATGCTTCAGTGCTTAAAGGCAGTTGCTACTTTGCTGAGTATCGGACTGATGATGCCAGACTGACGATCGAGCTAATTAAATCAGCAGCCCAGCATGGTGCTTTGGCACTTAATTATACGACAGCTCAAGATTTTATTTATCAAGATGCTAAAGTTAAAGGAGTACATGCCATAGATGAACTTACAGGTAGAGTGTTCACCATCAGAGCTAAGCAAGTGGTATCGGCGAGTGGCCCTTGGGTGGATGGCTTACGATCAAAAAATAATTCGCTCTCAGGTAAGCGATTGCATCTCACTAAAGGAGTCCATATCGTCTTACCGCATGATAAGTTGCCCTTGCGACAATCAGTTTATTTTGATGTCCCGGACGGCAGGATGATCTTCGCGATTCCTAGGGGTAGAGCAACCTATATTGGTACTACGGATACGACTTATACTGCATCTATTGATCACGTCATAGCTACTCGAAAGGATGCTGACTACCTACTTGCAGCTGTGAAACATGCTTTTCCCTCAGTTAATGTATCTATAGATGATGTTGAGTCTAACTGGGCTGGCCTAAGGCCATTAATTCATGAAGATGGAAAGTCCCCTTCAGAGCTCAGTCGTAAGGATGAAATTTTTACGTCCTCCTCGGACCTGATTTCCATTGCAGGAGGTAAGCTCACAGGCTATCGTAAGATGGGCCAGCGCATAGTCGATTTAGTTATAAAAAAACTAGATAAAGATGCTGTATCATGCAAAACAAAAACGCTTGCGCTGACACAATCTCCATATCAAAATGTAGATGAGGTAAATGAGAGAATTATAGAAATGAAAAAACGGGTTCAGGCCATAGGTTTGGACGAATATTATGGATGGTATCTAATCACAACCTACGGTGAGCAGTCAGTGATGATTGTAGATCGGATGTCGCACTTTAAGGATCAAGCTCAGGTGGCGCTCGTCAGAGCAGAGCTAAGGTACTGCGTCCATTATGAAATGGTCAATCGCTCGGTGGATTTTTTCATACGCAGGACTGGGAGGCTGTACTTTGATATCCAGAGTGTTAAAGCGTATCATCAGCAGGTCAGATTAGATTTAGCTAATTATTTAGACTGGAATCAGAGGATCATAGATGCCGACCGAAAAGAATTAGAAGAAGTTATATTTGACGCCAGTCATTACTATCATGAGGATATAGTTATGGCTGAAGAAGTATCATAATTTTAAATATGGATAGAAGAATTATTATAGAAGATTTTCCAAAGATGACGGTGGAGCATACTAATGAGTCAGCTAAGGTAAGTCTGGAACTCATAGACCAAAGTGAAGGCATATCTACCTATAAATTAAGATTTAAATCAGCTGTACCGATGTCGCCACAGCCGATCACCTTAAGATGGAGACACCCTTACATAAATATGAAAGGGGTCTGGAAGAGTGGTGCCCTGCACGATAAGAGACAGCAGTATGATTGGGAGCTGGTCCATCTCAGATCTCGCATTTCAGTGGATGCACCCCTGATCAGCGTATTCGGTCATGATGATCAAAATGGTATGAGCTTTGCATGCTCAGACACCATTAATCTGGTCGAATCAAATGCGCTGCTAAGAGAAGAAGATAATTATCTATACTCTCACCTAAGCTTTTTCACTGAGGCCAGCCCAGAAATCACCGACTATGAGACGCAGATCAGAGTGGATGTCAGGGACGTGTATTTTGCCGATAGCATCAGAGATATAGCTGCGTGGTGGGAGAGCTTTCCAGAGATGAAGCCCTGCCACACTCCTGAGTTAGCAAGGGTGCCATTATATTCCACTTGGTATCAGTTTCACCAAGACCTTGATGAGCATAAGCTCTTAGCCGAATGCAAAATCGCCAAGTCAATCGGTTGCGAATTAATCATCTTAGATGATGGGTGGCAGACGATGGATAACAATCGTGGCTACGACTATACGGGTGATTGGAGGCCCGATCGATTTACAAATATGAAGGGCTTCACGGATCAGATTCATGAGTTGGGTATGAAGATAGGAGTCTGGTTTTCCGTCCCTTTCTGTGGCAAATATTCAGAAGCCTACCAGAAGTTTAAAGGAAAGTTTCTGACGGAGAACCACCGCTGGGCGCCCGTATTCGATCCGCGCTATCCTGAGGTAAGAGAACATCTGATTCAGATATATGTAGGAGCGCTTCAGGAGTGGGGGATAGATGCTTTTAAGTTGGACTTCATCGACGACTTTCAGGTATATCCTGAGACCGTCCTGACTAAAGAAAATGGCAGAGACTATGCTAATGTGAATGAGGCTGTCGACCGCCTACTGACAGATGTCAAATCGGGATTAACTAAAGTGAAGCCAGATGTCGCTATCGAATTCAGACAGCGATATATTGGCCCATCAATGAGGAAATTTGGAAACATGTTTCGCGCGTTTGACTGCCCGAATGATCCCGTGTCTAATCGCATCAGGACTACTGATGTGAAGCTCATGTGTGGAGCCTCAGCAGTGCATGCAGATATGTTTACTTGGAATGCAGGTGAGAGTCCTGAGTTGGCCTCCCTCCAATATTTAAATGCGATTTTCGCAGTGCCGCAGATATCTGTCATGCTGACGGAGACTTCAGAGGAGCACTTAAAAATGCTAAAGTTTTACACTACCTTCTGGACAGATCACGCTTCGATTTTATTGGATGGAGAATTTACACCTTTTAATCCGTTGCATAATTATCCATTGCTAAAAGCATCCCTCAATGATCATGCTATTTATGCTGTTTACGATGATCTGGTGGTCACCTTATCCGAGGAGAGCCGCATGTCCATAATCAACGCAAAACCATCAAATGACATCGTCATTAGAACGGCCTGGACGGATGGCTCATACCAGCTCACCGTTCATGACTGCCAGGGGCAGCTCATCACGGATCAGGAAGGGAAGAGCGCAGCAGGCCTTCACGAAATTAAGGTCCCCGTAGGAGGACTCATCACCATCATTAAATCTTAACGCATCATGGGTCAATCGATCAGTGGATTAGACATTTCAGTCATCATCGCATATTTCTTAGTAGTATTCGCTATTGGCCTTTGGGTAGGTCGTGGTGCCAAGACTGGGGAAGATCTATTCTTAGGCGGTCGCTCATTGACTTGGGGATTTATCGGCTTGTCGCTTTTTGCTTCTAATATATCGAGCACCACCCTTGTGGGATTAGCAGGAGCTGCCTATACTACAGGCATTGTCCAATCAGTCTACGAGTGGGGCTCTGCCATACCACTGATCATCTTAGCCTTCATCTTTGTCCCCCTATACCTCAAATCTAAGATCACGACTATACCTGAATTTCTGGAGCTGAGATTTGATCGCCGGTCGAGGGTTTTCTTTTCAGCCGTTACGATCGTCACCAGTATTCTAATCGATACTGCGGGCAGCTTGTATGCGGGTGCGCTGGTCATCAAGATATTCTTCCCCATGATTGAGCTATGGCAGACCTGCTACGTATTGGCATTGATCACTGGTATATATACCGCCATAGGTGGATTGAAGGCCGTCGTCTATACGGATGCACTGCAAGCGATCATCTTGATTATTGGTTCTTCTTTATTAAGTTATCTCTTGTTCAAGGAGTTGGATTTCTCCTGGGATAGGGTTATTGATTCAACACCTGATGGGCACTTCTCCGTCATCAAGCCGCTGAGTGATACCAGCCTTCCATGGCCAGGTCTTTTGCTCGGTGTACCTCTACTCGGTTTTTGGTATTTTGCTACTAATCAATACATCACCCAGCGGGTGCTCGGCGCAAAGGACATTCAGCATGCCAGGTGGGGTATTATGCTGGCGAGTCTGCTTAAATTTTTACCCTTATTCATCATGGTGTTTCCAGGGGCCATGGCCATAAGTGTGTATCCTAACATAGAGATATCGGACATGGTCTTTCCGACCATGGTGGTAGAGACACTACCGACTGGCCTAATTGGCTTAGTACTGGCTGGACTAATCTCAGCGATTATGTCTAGTATTAGCTCTACGCTCAATTCTGCTTCAACCCTGGTGGTGGTAGATTTTATCAAGCCAGCTCAGGGCAATATGACGGACAAGGCTACGATGCGAGCTAGCCGAATAAGTACTTTTGTCTTCATGGTGGTCGCAGCAGTCTGGGCTCCCCAAATTATTAATTTCGGTGGGCTATGGGTATATCTTCAGCAGATGTACTCCATCTTTGTGCCGCCGATCATCGTTCTATTTGGTGTTGGCATATTTTATAAGCGAGGCAACGGGGACGGAGCATTTTGGACTCTGATCTTTGGATGTTTGCTTGGTATATTATTATTTGCTCTGACGCTGGCGGAGGTATGGACGATTCACTACACGATCAATATTGGCTTAGTGGTATTTCTCTCCACTATCGTTTTCATAGTCGTCAGTCGCATGACTCCACCTCCCAAAAATGTGGATGCCTTCTTATTTAAGAAATCCTTGATTAACGAGGGAAACGAGAATATGCCGTGGTATAAGGATTATCGGTACCAAGCCTATGCGCTGATTGGACTGGTCGTAGCTTTCTACATAATTTTTAGTTAACGATTCTGCGCTTGGCATGATAGTCAATAAATCTAAAAGGTGAGTCGATTCAGGCGAAGCTGCAAAAGGGTGTTATCGGCTTTAAATACTTAATATGTTGCAGTCTCTGTGTCTATGCTCAACTTTAATGAGAGACTTACTTTAGTATTCGGTATCTTCTTAGCAGGCCATGGTATGAAGAATTGAAAGCAATTATTTTGTGCTTTGAGTATGGGGCTTATGTTGATGTTCATAAGCCACTATCAGCGGATCTATGTTGCTCTCGGTGATGAGGGAAAAGCAATATCGATTGATCAGTAGTTTGAAGCTAAAGCGGCCGGACACTCATATCTCTTAGCAAGCATATCATCACATGGATTGTCAATCCGCAATGTTTATGAATTTGTGCCTATGCAATCTTTATATGTATATGCGCAGTGCATACCTGGTGTATGAATACACGGTGCATTCATGACGTAGATCAAAATGATGCTTACGTACTACAGTAGATATTCATTTGAGAATAGGTACTTTCGATATAGGTATTCTACTACAATGCGTACGAAGCCTGCTAATTATAATTCACACATCATGACACAAAAGGTCAGAAAAGGAGAAGAGCTTCCAGAAGTTGCCTTAAAAGTATTTTTACGTCAACATCAATTAATCACAAATCAGCAAAGCCCGTGGGAAGTGTCTCAATATTCCACTGGATTCTCCAATTTGACTTATTTAATTAAGATAGAAGGTAAGGAGTTAATTCTACGTAGACCTCCGCGTGGTGCCATAAAGCGAGGACATGACATGGGTAGAGAATATAAAGTGCTGACTGGCCTCAATAAAGAATTCGATAAAGCACCTCAGGCTTACATTTATACAGAAAATGTGGACATCCTTGGAGCTCCATTCTATCTTATGGAAAAAGTAGAGGGCATCATACTCACTAATCAATTTGTAAAACAAAGAGGAGTCTCCGCGGAAGAATTCAGGATGATCTTCAAATGCTGGTTAGACACATTTGTAGAGCTGCATGCTATTGACTATGAGGCTATAAGTCTCGGAGATCTTGGCAGGCCCGTTGGATACGTAGCGCGTCAAGTGCGCAACTGGGGTAAGCAGTATCTTGCTGCATCTACTGAAGAAATACCAGAAGCTAAGCAGCTCATGACATGGCTGACTGAACATCAGCCGACTGAATACGATCATTGCCTGATTCACAATGATTATAAATACGATAATGTGGTGTTTGCAGATGATAGCTGGCAGTCCATAAGGGCAATATTGGACTGGGAAATGTGCACTCTCGGAGATCCGCTAATGGACCTGGGTGCAGCAGTAGCTTACTGGATTACTGATGATGACGATCCTCTGATAAGAATGATTTTTCCTTACCCTACTGCGCTGCCAGGTAATCCCACACGCTCCGAAGTGGTACAGCGGTATTCGATGAAGAGCGGTAGACAGATCAACGATTTAATATTCTATTATTCATTTGGTCTCTTCAAAAATGCAGTTATTGTGCAACAGATTTATTACCGTTACCAGAAAGGACTGACTTCAAATGAGAAATTTGCTAAGCTGAATAAGGTCACTAAATTATTCTGTCAAATGGCCTGGAAGGCGGTTCAGAATAATCGAATCGAGTAACATGAATTAATGTTGCCTACTTTATTTTAGAAAAGCTTTTAGCACCACATATGGCAGCCAGTCTCGTCGCGGAGCTTCGATGGAGCCCTTTTAATTCCCTGCCAACGTAATAAAGGTCATTCATTTAATCTCGCCAACCGAAGCCTATCTTTACTTCTTTTCCTAATACTTCGTACTGGGCTACCAAGATATTATAACACCGGCGTAAGTAAGTTTACTTCTGAGTATGCCTACTTTATAAAAATCATTCATTTAATCACGACCAATCATCAATTTCTGCGTAATGCTGTATTCAGTAGTAGAGACGCTCACCAGATAGAATCCTGCTATTAAATCACTCACATCAAAAGTTTGTGAAAAATATGTACCGCCAAATCTCAAAGTTTGAGTCCGCACCAATAATCCATCTAAACTATATATATGCATCACTCCTTGATTAGCTCCCCTGGGGTCCATTCCTAAACTCATCTGCTGGCTTGCTGGATTGGGATATAGGCTAAAGTCGTGCTCCTCTTGCAATAACTCATTCGTCGATGACATTAAATCGGCATTAACGTAGGTCACTGCTCCGTCACATCCGCTAAAGCCTTCTTCACTACTGACACATGCTTGATTGAGATCATAAGATTTTTGATCAGAGAATTCTATACTTTCAATCAGCCACCCCAGACCCGGCGTCGCTACAGTACTGACGGCCTCTCTGATGAGGCTGCTGTAGCGTAGACGAAGATCCAATGACTTACCTTGGTATCTGCTCAGATCTATGATTGACTCTATGAGATCATTGCTCTCTCCAGTGAAGCCTTGATCTTCAGCTGATTTAAAAATGACTCTATCATTGTATGCATTGAGTAGGAATTGATCTTTTTCGATGCTCTCCCAATTATCTTTACCATCGACTGACACTTCTATATCCGCACCAGCAAAAAACAAGTGAGTATCATAGTTATGAGTGAGCCGCAGTACTGGATTATCTCCAGCAATGATGATTGGTTCTATAGTCACTAAGGCCTGATCATAGACTTCATTCTTGGCCTCTATATTCCAAGCTTGATCTACTTCAGTAATTTTGTTTTCCCAGAAGATATCTCCAGTATATGACTCTGGAGTGAAGATAGATTCCGACGGGTCTGCTCCATCAAAAATGTACGAGAAGGAAACAAGGTCAACGTCCGATTGGATAAAGTAGCTGATTTCTACAACTTCTTGATCTGCCATGGCATCAATGGAGAATACGACCATTTCATCACCTAACACATAATCTACATCCACTAATACGTCACTAACTATGGCTACGGTGTTATCAGGTATCACATCATTGACCACCACTGATGTCAGCGCTTGATTCGTATAATTAGAGATAGTGAGTGTCACTTCGATCAGGTCCCCTGCGTCGATAACATCTGTCGCTTCTTTTGTAATGCTCAGCTCATTTCTGCAAGTAGGATGAGTGAGGTAACCTTCTACGCCATCCTCCCGTTGGAATGCCGAACCTTGGTCAGCATCAAATCCCAAACCTCGGTTTGCAAATGCTCGCCAAATCAAACATTGGTTAGCGCCTCCAAAACTAGCTACGTCAGCGGCCAGAATAGCATCCCTACCATCCACGAATCCAGGATTACAGCGCTGCATCGCTAGACCATCAAAGACCAATTGGATGGCCTTATAATTTCCTGATTCTCGATTAGTCCAGTCTGAGTCAAAACCGTCCTGTTCTACAAATGCCCAGTACATATCCCAGAGCATGGAGGCCCAAACCTCCCCTAAGTCGTGCTCTCCCCGCCGAGGGTCTTCCACTGAGAATCCTGTAAATCTAATATCGTGGTAGCTCTGATCATTTACATTAGGATCAGTAGAGTATGGAAGTCGTCTGATGCCACTTGCGGTTGGATTTACCCTATCCAGATATGTGCCTAATCCTCTGCTATCAGAGCCCAAGTCATCTGCTTTGGCGGTGGAGACTAATGTTATAAAATCGCTCCAGCCTTCTCCCATTTGCTCATCGGCGTTGAGGCAGTTAGACTGGTTTCTACCCCCAGTCATTCTGATGGAAATTCCGTGCCCGTATTCATGATTGACCACCCCATTATCAAATGATCCAGAAACGATGCGTGGAGTCGGTATGTCCGCATCAAATTCGAACACAACATCCTTACCTTCGTTAAGTAACCCCAATAAGAAGTCCCGTTGAGATTCGGTGATAAAAGCGGAGGGAATCGTGACGCCATCTGCTCTTTCTCCCGCACCCATAGATACTAATTGTTCACCCTGATTATTACCTACGATGACTGCTATAGCACCAGCCTCTTGCAGCTGAAATATTTTGAAGCTGAAGTCGCATTCACCTCTGTCAATGAGAGCTATCTTACCTGCAATTTCGTTTGCATTGATGATGGAGTCACAAGCATCTGTAGGTGATACACCGCCACTATCCCTGCCAAATACTAATGACGCCCTTATCCGACTGGCTACCTCTGGTATTCCAAATGCGGCTATGGTATATGGTATATCTCGGACATCTGCTGCGGGTTCTATAAAAATTAAATCAACATTCGAGGCTGTCCATGGAAACATGAACATCACTCCGCTGGATCCATCACTGGGACTTGCGAATCTCGCATTATTAAATGTCTGGTCTTCTCCATTTTCTAAGTCTTCTAAGGTGCGCGCTTCTATTTCATCATTACCTCTACCAGCTTTACCGTAATTATTCGTTTGAAAATTTCCAGCCGCCTCATCAAAGCCAAAGAAATACGCAAAGTCATGCATCCAGTTATTAAGATAGAATAGCTGTGTGACGTCTGAATCTTCATTGTCAAATGGTTCGGCCGTTTTGTTGTGTGGAAAATTGAAGCTTAACATCTCCCCACCATCGGGCTCTATTTCTTCAGAGCGGCCATTCCCTGAGGCATTATTAAAGGCATGTACATTATTTCCTTTTGTGATGGTATGCTCTGGACCATCTACTCCATCAGTGTCATGCCACCCAAATGGAGAAGCCATCTCTAAGGCAGGTTCGGAAATGAGTACTTGAGTGCCTTCATTTGGACTTTCCAAGGGGAGAGGGTAGACGAGATACGATGAGCCATCGACTGCGGTCGTCTTTCCGATTTGAGATTCTTTAGGATCGACCTCGGGTGTCATTTCATGCCTTGACTGAGCCCTGCAGAGTCGATCCTGATTGGTGTAGCTGTGCTTGTGAAATTGGCAGGAGATTGTCAGGTTCTTAGACGAGAGGTGTGATCCGTCAATAGCATTGATGAAGCTGGACCAGTAGTCAGTCGTGCCTTTGACAAGTGCTTCTACTTCCCAAGCCAATATGAGTGTGCCTTCAGCAGAGAGAAAATACTTTTTCTTAGTATGTATATTTAGATCCGATAGAGTCGGAGACGTAAAGGCAAAGCGATTACCATGATCTGCAGGAAGTGCTTTCAGTTGCTTAGGTGCATCCAAGTTATGATGTCTGGCGAATGAATACACAGCATCGTCAGCTTGAAGTGATGCAGTAGTAGTCGCTACCTTAGAGGCAGCATCTTGAACAAATCTGCTATTTGCGATCAAGGTGCGCTCATCTTGAAAGCTGAAGTTAGTTATAGCATTGTGGATAGGCACGCCGGATATGCTCTGACTCAGATAGACATGGGTCACTTGATTATGCTCCGTCGTATGATAGCTATCAATGATGTAGTCTGTTATGTCTGACTTAGTGAGCTGCCACTGCTGGACATGACTATTGAGCACCTCGTCAGCTATGGCTCTGAGCTGAGTCTCTTTTTGTCCAGACATGCTCAGCCAATGTACTAAGCATACTGTCAATATCATGATCACTTTCATATGTTTATAATTTAAGGCTCTATGCTCATCTATAGATTAGTAAAATTATTCTATCACTATTGTATCTCAGTCATCAACGTCACTTCCGTTTAGTATGTTTAAAATAGGCTTAGACCTTATTAGTTAATTAGTAAACAAAATCACGAAGGTGAGCATTATGATCAATTTTATCAAATACTTTAGATGACAGAAAGTTACGTATATCTGATAGCGTATTCTATTAATATTTTGTGAATTGTCTTGAGTTATAGTCTATAATGTGTAGCAGATGATGTTTACAAGCGCCAAGAGTACTATTTGTAATATCTTGTGAGCTAATTAGTAGTATGGAGTTAAAACACGAGATCATCTTTGGCCGACACGCAGTTGAGGAGCTGCTGAAAAGTAAGAAGCCCATTGCGAAATTGTTCGTCCATAATCGGCTGAGTGGCCTCTTCGAAGTGCAGTTGCGTCAACAGACTAATGAGAGAGGTATTCCCTTAGTTCGTACCGAAATTGAGAGCCTCAATCGCTTGTGCGGAGGACGTAATCACCAAGGAGTTGTTGCAGCTACCTCACCCATAGAATTTCAGGAGTTAGATGATATTATCCCCTTCCTATTCGAGCAGCAAGAGTCGCCCCTTATCGTTATACTGGACCACATTAAGGACGTCAGAAACTTTGGCGGGATAGCTAGGTCAGCTGAAGTATTCGGTGCGCATGCCATCATCATTCCTAAAAATAATACGGCAGCAATTAATAATGATGCCGTCAAGACATCATCAGGAGCCTTATTGAATATACCAGTGTGCCGCATCTCCAAGCTCACAGAGTGTATAGAGCTGCTGCAGAATAGTGGCATACAGGTATTCTCTAGTGATATTAGGGCTGAAAAGAAAATTTATGACTTAGATATGACGGGCCCTACAGCAGTGATATTAGGAGCTGAGCAGCGAGGTGTCCAAAAGGAATTAAGCCGGAAAGCTGATGACTCATTCCTAATACCACAGTTCGGCTCTACTGACTCATTGAACGTTTCTGTATCTGCGGGCATTATACTTTATGAAATCACCAGACAAAGAAGCTAAAATCTTATAAATGAACATATTGACTAAAATTAAATTCGCATTTCTTCCAATATGCGCCGCTCTAATCCTCGTACAATTTTCATCTTGCAAGACCGCGAAAGAAAGTGCTGCTGAAGTAGGTGGACAGGTAGCTGACTCCTTGGCTGAGTCTGATCAATATGTGCCACTGGCTAACTCGCTTCTTTGGAGAATATCAGGTAATGGTCTGGAAAATCCATCCTATTTATACGGAACGATACATATGATCGGAGGTGAGGATTTTTTTCTGCCCGATGGGACGATGTCAGCCTTAGATGAGTCCGAGCATGTGGTCTTCGAAATAGACATCACCCAGATCTCAGATATGTCAAATGTGATGGGGCTGATGAGTAAAGCCTTCATGAAGGACGACCTGACGATCAAAGACTTAGTGTCAGAAGAAGAATATAAGCTTATCCAAGATCACTTTAAAAAGATGGGGCTGCCGCTGATGATGTTTCAGCGTATGAAGCCTATGTTCTTGACGGTATTCGCCTCTGGGGACATGAGTCCTGGTGACTTGCAAAGTGGTAAGATCAAGTCTTACGAATTCGAATTTATGGAAATGGCCAATAATAGCGATAAACCAATTGGCGGTTTGGAGACCTTAGAATTTCAGCTATCCGTATTCGATAGTATCCCCTATAAGGCACAGGCTGATATGTTAGTTGAGAGCATTAAGTTAGGTGATACTGCAAGTGATTCTTTCCAAGAAATAGTCGAAGTCTATAAGCAGCAGAATTTAGAAGAAATGCTCTCGATGACTATGTCAGAAGATGGGGGACTATCAGACTATGATGATTTATTATTGGGTCAACGGAATCGAAATTGGATACCTCAGATGAAGACTTTAATGTCGGAAAAACAAAACTTTTTTGCAGTAGGTGCTGGTCACTTAGCAGGTGAGCAAGGTGTCATCCATCTGCTCCGCCAGGCAGGATATCGAGTGGAGCCTTTTAGCAGCAGATAGTTGTAGTTCCTTGGACTATTGATCTTATTAGTAAAACGGAAATCAGTGTGTTCTTGCAGTTCAAGATCTTTTACAATGATTGCTGCTTATCCTCCTTCCTCAGTGTCCAGATTAAGGGTTCATCCATGTCTATCGCTTCGTCTTAGCTTGTCGAGTCATAAAGTAGAGCTCATAAGCCGTGAAGATAAGGTAGATGACCACGAATGAGATCATGTAATGATTGTCATTGGGCGTAAATACGCTTACATAGATGAATACCGTTGCTATTGAAAAGAAAAGCTTGGCGATAAAATTGATAACGATTAGATTATTATACAAATACTTATTGGGTGAGTCAGCTATGATATTGCCAAATACATATGCACCAAGTGATATTATACTAAATACGGCTACTGTAGCAAGTGAGAAATTGACATGCGAGGCTAAGAATGGAAACAAAGATGAGGTCAGAATAATGAGCCCTACAGTTCCAGCTATGGTGAATAAGGAAATTTTCAGAAATTCTTGCCACTGCATACCGTAGAGAATGAATGAACAATATAGTGAGTTAGCCAATGATGGAGTAGTCCTCTACCGATTAATAAGTATTGGAGGCTTTCGCTATTCTTGAAATAAGGCTGGGAATTAAATAAGCTGTTTGTTAAGATAGCTTTACTATTATCATTATATTTCAGCGGTATGTTTGTGGCTTATACTTATTAGATAAAGTAGATTAGAGCTTAATATAATTGTTTTAACATGAAGGAAAAATTTTTAGATTTTTCACACTTTAAAGGAGATTTATTTGGGGGGATTACCGCAGGTATCGTTGCACTTCCTTTGGCGTTAGCCTTTGGATTGCAGTCCGGACTTGGGGCAGCAGCAGGATTATACGGAGCTATCTTCATTTCTTTCTTTGCTGCTTTATTCGGAGGGACTAATACTCAGATATCTGGTCCTACGGCGCCTATGACGGCGGTCAGTATGGTAGTCATAGCTGGCATTATCGCATCGAATGAAGGAGATCTTCAAGCCGCCATTCCAGCCATCTTGATGGTTTTCTTTTTAGCAGGTATACTGCAGATCGTCTTTGGTGTAACTGGGATAGGTCAGTATATCAAGTACATGCCTTATCCAGTGGTATCAGGCTTCATGACTGGTATAGGGGTGATTATAATTTTTACTCAGATATTGCCTCTAATAGGCTACTACCCGAAGGAGGATATGGCCTTTGTGGATCAGTACAAGGCTGAAGCCGAGGAGCTAATATTAGAGCGTATACTGCAGGATGAGGCAGGCGAAGACATATTAGTCTTAGAGGATTTCGAAGAGACGATCAAAAGGGCTCAGGGGATCTCAGCCGAGGACATAGATAAAGAATCACAAGCACTGGCGGGCAAGTATGCGTCAGGTGTCACTGGAGCGTTACAATTGTTTAAGAGGGCATTTGCTCAGATCAATTATACTGACCTGATATTAGGATTGATCACGATATTCATCATATATGGATTTAAGCGAATTACGAGGGCTGTGCCTAGCACACTTGTAGCTTTGGTGGTGGTCACGATAGGGGCTTTATTCTTCGTACCCGAATACAGGACCATTGGGATAATACCCAGTGGATTCCCTTTGCCAAATATTGATATATTTTTAGGATTTAGCTTTGCACAGGTCAGTCCTTATCTTGCCAGCGCTCTATCATTGGCTGTCCTGGGCAGTATAGACTCACTGCTGACATCCGTCGTCGCCGATAATAAGACAAAAACCAAACATAATCCTAATAAAGAATTGATTGGTCAGGGCATAGGTAATTCTATTGCCTCTATCTTTGGAGGTATCCCAGGAGCTGGAGCCACTATCCGTACGATTGTGAATATTGATTCTGGAGGGAAAACAAAGCTCTCTGGTATGATAGCCGGAATAGTCTTGCTCGTCGTACTGCTACTGCTGGGTCCTATAGCATCACTCATTCCAGCAGCGGTACTCGCTGGCATATTAATCACAGTCGGCATAGGGGTGATGGACTACAAGGGATTAGGCCAGATGAAACAGATACCGAATAGCGAAGTCGCTATTATGGTCATAGTACTGGTACTTACGGTTTTTGTAGGTCTTATTGAGGCAGTCATCATCGGCCTGATCTTAGCATCTATACTCTTTATGAAAACGGTCAGTGATGTGGTAGACCATAAGATGGTGAGCGCGCCGCTGAGTAGCTTCAGTCGAGAAATACCATGGGCTGATGAGGGTAATATATTATCGGAGCTCGGAAGTCGGGTTTTCATCAAGCACTTGGACGGACCTCTATTTTTTGGCTTTGCTTCTCGATTTCAGGACCTCGTAAATAGTCTGCCAAATCTTGATACAGTGATCATCAGGATGGATAAGGTGCCTTACATAGATCAGTCTGGCCTTTACGCTATGGAGGACGCTATACAATACTTGCACTCTAAAGATGTCAAAGTCGTCTTTACTGATCTGCATGGTCAACCAGAGACGATGTTTGATCGATTTAAGATAGTACCAGGATTAGTGCCAGAGAAGTATTGTTTCGAAAATTTTGCAGCGTGTGTGGCATGGCTAAAAATTAATTTGACTGCTTAGGCATATTTAGAACTAAACATGAGTTATGCCGTAGGTGTCATAATTTGGTAGCTTAGTACAAAGCAGTGAGAAAAGTAGTAGAGAAGGCTTCGGCTGGAGAGATTTTTGGTAAAAATCATGTCAACCTATTTTTACAGTAACCCCGTTTATCTTTTGGGATTAAGTATCACAGTGAAACAGTTGGATATATGTTAGCAAAGCGCTAAAATTAATTATCTCTATCCGATTAATGATCAATCAATAAATGTTTTAAATCTCAAGCATCAAGGTTCTGCTGATTATAGACAGTGATATGCTTGCTCTTTAGGGGTGTTCAGAAATAAAGCATAAATACATTTTCTATAGATGCAAAGCTAACTTGCACTCGCCGTGCGGGCCTTACTTTTTTCAATTGCAAAAAAAGTAAGCA
>ENA-ORXM01000767-ORXM01000767.1-marine-metagenome-genome-assembly--contig:-NODE-767-length-50454-cov-15.357266_pt1 | contig 50454 bp, 42 predicted proteins | sample MGYA00237867_ERZ511480 | MGnify/ENA primary metagenome ERZ511480 (study PRJEB26309, sample SAMN06266103) | marine metagenome | isolation source: Algal blade | place: United Kingdom:Sidmouth, United...
ATTCTAGGATGAATCTTATTGCCAGCGATATTTCCAAAACTATGTCGAGCAATATGGTTAGAAAGATTTTTGTCAATTTCACACATATCGCCAATTCGCTTCAAATATTTGTTAAGCAATTTAGTTGCGTTTCTAGTTTTTCTAAAAATATCTTCAGTATCAGATTGATTCACATCTTTCAGAAAAGGAAAGATAAAGCTATTGTTAGCTTCCTTTTCTTGTTTGTAATATTCTAGTATTGCTTCCGCCTTCTCAGATACTTTAAGACTTAATGGTTTTTCATTCTTATTCATTACGTAGAACAAACGTCCATCTTTAAAATCTGACCATTTTAATTTTATTGCATCCGAAATTCGTATTCCAGCGAAGTAAAAAGCAAATAGCCATACATTTTGAGTGTGCCATATTGAGGTGTTAGGTTCTAATTCTAAAAGTTCAATCTGCTCTACCTCGTTTACAATGAGACCTATCTTATGACTAGAGCCAATACGAATTTTTTCTTTTTCACCACCGAAAGGATAAAATTTGGAATCTACTATACCATTTTTAATAGCCTTATTAAAAAGAGTACGGATAAATATGAGTTGATTAGTTATGGTACGTGTTTTTTGTTCAAGATAGACCGCACAAAAATCTTTATACCTATCCAAAAAAGATTCATTTATATCTTGAAACTTTAGGGACTTATTCTTTTTAAAGTGTTCAACAGAATCCATAAATGTATGCTCACCTTTTCTTCCTTTGCTAACTCGTGACTTTCTACGTTCTTTAATTCCGTTAATAACTACATTTTTTTCTTGTGAGTTATTATGGTTTAAAAATTCTTCTAAATTGTATAAAATTGATAATTCAGATTTTGCAACTGAAAATACATCACGTTCATATTTGCTTTTAATTCTATCTGAGGCAACATTGAAAAATGATTTAGAACCACCAGCACCTTTTAATTTTAACTTGACCTGCTTTGGTGTGATTTTGTCTTTAGAATCATAGTAAACGTCATTTGCTTCAGTAAGTTTTTTTAAAAGATAGTTATTAAGTTTCTTAGCGTTTGGGTGTGTTTTTTTTACTCTTCCTGCATTTTTATCCCAATCTTTTTCTAGTACATACTGTCCAAGCCATTTATAATTTGTCTTATAATTTTCACTAATACGAATTGCAAGTGGGATAGTTTTATCTTTGCGAATCATATTTTTCCGAAGTACTATTTTAATAATCGCCATAATCACTTAACTTAGAATATAAAGATAATCAATTTTAAAATAGTTAGTACAGAATAAGTACAGAATAATTTGATTTTAATTGTATTTAAATGCTATCGTTTAAAATGTAAAGTACTGAATAACATAGGTTTTACTAGATAATGAGGTGTTTAGCGTCTTACTACCTTTAAGCTCATAACCCGAAGGTCACTGGTTCGAGTCCAGTTCCCGCTACTAGTAAAAGCAAGCCTTTCAAGAAATTGAAAGGCTTTTTTATTTCAAAGGGTACAACATAGGTACAACATTTTGATGTTTTACAAAACGTCATATTAATTAATATGAATTGATGTCATTTAATGATAAAAACCTTATTAATACCAGTTAGTAAACTTTTGTTTTGGTATACTTCAGTTTATTCATTTTAAATAAACACAAAATCTAAATCTGCGTTTTCAAGTATCTATTTCTATAACTTCTTAAGTTTTTATTGTTAATAAACTTTAATATTACTCAGTATACTAGATTATTTCTATATTTAAAATAATGTCATTTAGTAACTAATGATATCAACTGAAGTTTTTGTCATAAATTTTGCATTAAATTTGATATTAATTAGGTTAATTTGCTGTTTTACAAATACTTGTGAATAACTAATTGAATTTTTTTCTTCTTTCAGTAGCCACATTCTTTACTTTTATATCCATACTCCCATAAAGGAAAACAAAAGCGCTTTTGTTCATTTTATAAATCTAAAAAACAATAAAATGGACAATTTATTAATTCTTGAACGATTGGATTGTTTAGAAAAACTGTTAGTAGGCCATAAAGAAGTACTGACCTTTGACGAAGCCTGTGATTACACGGGCATATCAAGAAGCTATCTTTATAAACTAACGGCTTCAGGAAGAATACCACACTCCAAACCTAATGGTAAAATGCTCTTTTTTGAGAAAACAAAACTTGTGGAATGTTTACTTCAAAACAAACGGAAGTCAAAACACGATATAGAAGCGGAAACTTTAGCATATACCATGCGTCATAAAGTACAATAGGACAATCTTTATTTAAAAATAATTCTCATGAAAAAGATACCCTATATACGTGTAGGTACTTCCTATTACAAACAGGTTAAAGCCCCGACAATAGCTGGTCACTTTAATGACATCCTAGTACATTGGAATATGGAGACTATAAAGCAAGATCATGGAAAGGATCATTTAAGCAAGATTCCTAAATATGATGGCTTTACCTGTATTCCCAACCATATAAATTTCAAACAGGAGCACCTTGGGTTTTACAATATCTATTCGCCTTTGGGAAAACAACCGAAAGAAGGCGGTATTGTATACTCTTTAAAATTCGTAGAACACATTTTTGGAAAGCACTTTGAATTGGGCTTGGACTATCTTCAACTATTATATCTAAAACCCATCCAGGTTTTACTCATTCTATGTTTAGTGTCGAAAGAACGCTCCACAGGAAAAAGCACCTTCTTAAAATAGCTAAAGGAAATTTTTGACAATAACCTGACCTATTTAACCAATGACAGCTTTAGCAGTCAGTTTAATGCCGATTGGGAATCTGTATTGATGAAGTGTTGTTCAATAAGGAAGAACTCACGGAACGTATAAAATATCTAAGTACCACCAATATTAATAAGTTGGAAGCCAAAGGGAAGGATAAGCGTGAAGTCGAATTATTTGGAAAGTTTATCCTTTGCAGCAATAACGAAGAGAGCTTTATTAAGATAGATGCCAATGAAACCCGATTTTGGGTTAAAAAAATACCAGTATTAGAAAAGGAGAATATACAATTCTTAGGAAACCTGATTAAAGAAATCCCTGCCTTTATGCACTATTTGAAGCAAAGGAAACTAGCATCAAATCACTTAACCCGAATGTGGTTTACCCCACAACAAATAAAAACTAAGGCACTAGTAAAACTTGTCCAGAACAATCGCAATCGCGTTGAAAAGGAACTAGCCAGTATTTTATTAAGCGTCATTGAAAAATTTGATTTTGAAGAAGTACATCTATGTCCAATGGATGCATTACTGGCACTTAACAAGACCCGAGTAAAAACAGATTTGATACAATTAAGGCGATTACTGAAAAAGGATTGGAAATTAATCAACCAGGACAACTCTAATAGCTATCAGAAATTTGTGATCTGGACTGACGGCGATATAAATTTGTTAGATGCCAAAGGCAGATATTTTACGGTACAAAAATCATTTTTAACTAAAAATTTCGATGAATCGATGACGGATTGAAGAAACCGCTGTATTTACTAAGGCTAAAGCCGTCATCATTCATATTCATCATTTTGTCATCAAAAAATATAATGATGACAGGATTAGGCTATTAAAAACTAAGAATGATGAAAAATTGATGACTAAGCAATCGTAGGATTTATAGTGTTTTACAAGTGAAATTTGTAAACATTTCAGCAGATATAGGAAAAGCTTATGAAACGTGGAAAAAATGGTTGTTGAAAAAGAATTAACCGGTACTCAATTAATTGCCGATAATAATTTTTTATCAGATTTTCTTCAAGTTTATGGCGTTAAGAGCATCCCAAGATTTATACTTATAGATCCAGAAGGTAAAATAGTTGAATCTAAGGCACCAAACCCATCAGACCCAAAGCTTATAGAGCTGTTTGATAGTATAAAAATATTTCATTAAGCTTTGTTTTTCATGGTTGTCGTTTTTTGAGTTATACCAGTTTAATTTTATAATGTTGTATAAATATTTTGAATTATTTTTTGTTTAGATGATGAATAAAAATTAAGTATAGTCATAGTTCTGGTTCATTTTTATGAAAAAATATAAATGAAAAAGAAACGAAATATATGCGACATTATAAACTTAAATTGGTATTAGTCAGTCAGAAACTGTGAAAGCTGCTAAAAGGGCTGTTTATAAACAGTCCTTTTTAAATATAGCTGAACGTAAGTTTGATTATTTTGATTGATGTATGTCACCATAGCTCGATAAACCAGAGAGTTTCTTTTTCGTATGAGATTTTTATTCTAAAAAAGTGAACTTTTCTAATTTTTTAAGAACATTTTAACAAATAACTTTTAGGGGTAAATAAGAAAAATACAGTCTTAGTATATAACAGAACAATTTTAATTAAAAATAAATAGATGAAACATTTTTTATTGCATGTATTAGTTAGTGTCTTTTGTTTTAACACTTTTGCGCAAAATATAAATTTAAACACACCTCTTCCTCAAGATAAAACCATTAAAAAAGGTGTTTTAGACAACGGGATGACCTATTATTTACACAGTACAGACGTTACCAAAGATGTAGCTTCTTACTATATCATTCAAAATGTAGGGTCAATTCTAGAAAACGATGAGCAACAAGGTTTGGCTCACTTTTTAGAGCATATGGCTTTTAATGGCACAGAGAACTTTAAGGGAAAGGCGTTACTAAATAAAATGCAAAAACACGGTTTAGTGTTTGGAAAAGACATTAATGCCTATACGAGTTTTGATGAAACGGTGTATAACATAAATAACATACCAACTACTCCCGAATTAATTGAAACAGGCTTAACAGCGTTAAGAGACTGGTCTAATTACCTATTACTTACCGAAGAAGAAATTGATGCAGAACGTGGTGTCATAAAAGAAGAATGGCGTACCAGACAAAATGGCAATATACGTGTGCTTCAAAAAACATTAGGTACAATGGCAAATAATTCTAAATATGCCAAAAGAATGCCAATTGGTTTGATGGACATTGTAGAAAATTTTGAATATAAAACGTTACGCGATTTTTACCATGATTGGTACCGTACAGATTTACAGGCCATTGCAATTGTTGGTGATTTTAATATTGATGATATGGAAGCTAAGGTTAAAGCTAAATTTTCTTCCATCCCAGCAGTTAAAGACGCACCAGAGCGTTATCAAGTAACTATTGATAATAATGAAGACATGCTATATGATATTGGGATGGACAAAGAAATAGCATCTTCAAGTATTTCCTTTAGTATCCGTCATCCAAAATCATTAAAAAACGAGACGTTAAAAGATTTAAGAGAAGATCTTTTAAATAGTATGATTAATTCTATATTAGGTAAACGATTTCAGGAAATTACTCAACAACCAGATGCAGCATTTTTGGACGTGAGAGTAGGGTTTAATGATGATAGATTAGCAAGAAATCATAAATCTTTTGGACTTCAAGTATACCCTAAACCAAATATGCAACAAGCAGCATTTAAATTGGCAATAGAGGAAATAAATAGAGCTGTTAAATTTGGATTTACTAATGCAGAAATTAATAGAGTTAAAGCTGACTTTAGCAATTATTACGAAAACCAGATTTCTAAATTAGATGAAAGATCTCATGGTGCTATTATTAATGTAATCAAAGACAACTATCTTATAAATGCTTCAATAACAGATATTAAGATTGAATACGAAATTGTTAAATTATTTTTTGCACAATTAACCCAAGCAGATTTATTGGCTCAAATTCAAAAAATATACACTAAAAAGAATAGAGCATTAATAGTTACTGGTGTAGAAGGGAATAAAAACTTAACTAAAGAAGACGCATTAGCTATTATAAATGAAGCCGAAACTAGCACCACTTTGCAACCATACGAAGAGGAAGAAGAAGCCAAAGATTTAATGTCTGGAGTAACACTTACTGCAGGTAAAATTATTTCAGAAGAAACCAATAATAGCATTGGGGCTACAACATTTACACTAAGCAATGGAGCTAAAGTGCATTATAAGTTTGTAGATAAAAACAAAAACGATGTTAAGTTACATGCAGTCAGTGATGGCGGGATGTCTTTAATTGCAGATGAGGATATACCCTCAGCTGCATTGTTGGGCAATATTATTGATATGTCTGGTTTGGGTGAGTTTTCAGCAACCGAATTACCAAAAGTTCTTACAGGAAAAACAGCAAGTGCAAATGTAAGTATTAATAGGATTACAGAGTCTATTTCTGGTTCATCAACCACAAAAGATGTAGAGACCATGTTGCAATTAGCGAATTTGCGCTTTACAAAACCTCGTTTTGATGAAAATGGATATAAGGTGCTTATGCAAAACATAGATAACTATTTAATCAGAAAGTCTCAAGACATTAATTCTAAAATAGGTGATAGCATTACGGTAACTCTTTATGGTAATAATCACCCGACACAACGCTTGTTTGATAAATCTTTTATAGCCGACGTGTCTTTTGATAAAATGAAGAGCATCTATAAAAGCAGATTTGCTAATGCTGCAGACTTTACGTTTTATATAGTGGGCGATGTAACAAAAGAAGCCTTAAAGCCTTTGTTGAAAAAGTACATTGCTAGCATACCAACAAGCAATGTAAAAGAAAATTGGAAGGATAATACAGTAGAATGGCAAAGCAAAACCATAGATAAAGATGTGTTTTTAGCTATGGAAGACCCTAAAACATCTGTTAATGTTTTGGTTAAGAACGATATGTCATATAGTATAAAAAACTTTTATACAGTTAGGGCTTTAGGCGATATTTTAGGATTACGTTATACGGAGTCTTTACGTGAAGAAGAAGGTGGTACTTATGGAGCTAGTGTTAAAGCTAATTTATCTAAAAGACCACAACAAGAAGTTAGTATTTCTGTAGAGTTTGACTGTAATCCAGATTTAGCAGAAAAACTAATTAGTATTGTACATAGAGAGATGGAACTGATTAAAAACGGAACCATTCAACAAAATGATTTAGATAAAACCTTAACCAATTATTTAAAAGAAAGAGTAGATGCTAAAAATTACAATAACTACCAAATGAGTCTTTTAAAAAATTATTACATAGAAGGTTATAGCATGAATGACCCAAAGAACTTTGAAAATATTATTAAATTAATTACAGTTAAAGATATTCAAAAAGTAATGGCAGACATTTTAAAAGGCGCAGACTCTTATGAGATTGTTTTTAAACCTAAAAAATAAAATAGAAAGATGAAAAATATAATTTTTATACTGGTGCTAACATGTAGTGTAAACATGTTTTCCCAAATTCACAATCTGGTAAAATGGACCACAAGTGTTAATAAAATTTCAGATACCGAAGCCGAATTAATTGTTATAGCAACTATCCAAGGTGATTGGCATTTGTATTCTCAAACAGTTCCAAAAGGTGGTCCTATACCAACAAGTTTCACATTCTCTGGTAATGCTAATTATCTAAAAAAAAGGCAATACTAAAGAAGAGGAAGGGCATACAGTTGATGATACGATATTTGAGATGAAAATTAAATATTTTAGCCATAAGACAACATTTAAACAACGTATTAAATTAAAGGCCGAAACAGGTTTTAGCATTAATGCTGTGGTTGAATATATGGCATGTAACGATACACAATGCTTAACTCCAAAAGAAGTGGATTTAGTTTTCGAGATAAAATATACATAATAGTCTTTCTTTAAACTTTGTTTCCATAGTTTATATTTTTGAGTTAGTCACCAAAATAGAAAGCTATTGTTAAGGGCTGTTGATAGCAACAGCCCTTTTTTTAAACAATAAAAATGAAACATACACTTTTATTTATAATTTTATTGAGTTCGTGGTTTACTAAAGTCCAAATTAATGAACCAGTAAAATGGTCAACTTCTGTAGAAAAAATTTCAGAAACCGAATATAAATTAATAGCTAAAGTGGCTATTAAATCTGGCTGGCATTTGTATTCTCAGAATGTACCAGAAGATGGCCCAATTCCAACCACTTTTATGTTTGATGATGCTGATGGCGCATTTAACATTGTTGGAAATACTTCAGAAGAGCAAGGGCACACTGTTGATGATCCTGTTTTTGAAATGAAAATTAAATACTTTGAAGACAGTGCTGTTTTTGAACAGAAAATAGAAGTTTTAGGAGATCAAACCACCGTCAATGGCTATGTGGAATTTATGGTTTGTGATGATGAAAAGTGTTTGCCACCAACAGAAGTTGATTTGGTATTTAATCTTAATTCAAATAAATCATCTGATGCAAAAGAAGAAAATGCTACGGTAGTAACTACTAGTGATGACAATACAAAAACTCCAACAAAAAATAGAGAATCAAAAAAAGGACTGTGGGGCATATTCTTTATAGCCTTCTTTTCAGGCTTTGCAGCCTTATTAACACCCTGTGTGTTTCCCATGATACCAATGACGGTAAGTTTCTTTACCAAGCAAAGTAAAAACAAAGCAACAGGCATAAGAAATGCCATTATTTATGGAATATCTATTATTGTAATCTACGTACTATTAGGTACTGTAGTTAGTTTAATTTTTGGAGCTGATGCATTAAATGCACTATCTACCAATGTATGGTTTAATATTGCATTTTTCTTATTGCTATTAATATTTGCAGCATCATTTTTAGGAGCATTTGAAATCATGTTACCCAATTCTTGGGCAAACAAAGTAGATAAACAAGCCGATAGAGGAGGCTTAATAGGCATCTTTTTTATGGCATTGGCCTTAGCTATTGTATCATTTTCATGTACAGGGCCAATAGTAGGTACTTTATTAGTTGAAGCAGCCGCTGGAGGGAGTCAAGTAGGACCAATTGTTGGTATGCTTGGATTCTCTTTAGCTATAGCATTGCCATTTGCATTGTTTGCAGCCTTCCCAGGCTGGTTAAATTCGTTGCCAAAATCTGGTAGTTGGTTAAATACAGTAAAAGTAGTTTTAGGCTTTTTAGAATTAGCGCTGGCATTTAAATTCTTATCGAATGCCGATTTAGTTTTACAATTACATTGGTTAGAACGCGAAGTATTTATAGCGATTTGGATAGCCATATTCGGAGCTTTAGCATTCTATCTTTTCGGAAAAATACAATTACCACATGATTCTCCTTTAACCCACATATCTGTAGGACGATTAAGTTTGGGGCTCATCGTATTATCTTTTACCATCTATATGATTCCAGGACTTTGGGGTGCACCGTTAAACTTAATAAGCGCATTTCCACCACCACAGCATTATAGTGAATCTCCTTATGGTGTTGGGTATACACAATTAGGCTCTGGTGCTTCGAGTAATCATAATGATGTTCCGGAAGGCGCACATCTCATGCCGCCACATAATATTTTAGCCTTTAATGATTATGACAAAGGTTTGGCATATGCTAAAAAAGTTGGAAAACCTGTTATGATAGATTTTACAGGACATGCCTGTGTAAATTGTAGAAAGATGGAACAAAATGTTTGGGTGAAGCCAAATGTTCTGGAAAAACTAAAAAATGATGTCGTTCTTATTTCCTTATACGTTGATGATAAGCGGAAATTAGAAGATAGTGAGGTTGTAGATTCTAAATTAAAATCAGATAAAAAATTAAAATATATCGGGCAAAAATGGAGTGAACTTCAAGCTATAAAATATAAAGCGAATTCACAGCCTTTTTATGTTCTGATGGATCATAACGAAGAAAACCTTATAGACCCTGTAGCTTATACACCAAATGCAGATGATTACTATAACTGGTTAGAAAAAGGAGTTTCAAAATTTAAAAAATAATATATAATTAGGGATGAGTATTATTCTTAAAAATGAAGCTGAAAAAAATATAGAGCATACAATTATTATTTACGCAAAAAATATTTTTGGAATATTAGAAAGAATATTGAATGTTTTTTCTGAAAAACTAATAGCAATAGAAAGTATTAACAGTATACTCCTTGAAAAGCAAGGGAAATACAAAATCATAATTATTTCTAAATTCAAAAAAGAATACATAGTGAAGATAATTGAGGGAATAAAAAAACAAATAGATTCTGATGAAATTGAATATTATAAAGAGAGTCAATTAATCTATAATGAATTAGCTTTTTATAAAATTTCATACGATTATTTTGTAAATAATGACATTGTTCAAAGTTTAATTGATAAACACCAAGCTAAAATAGTAGAAGTAAAAAGGATTTTGTTTTTGTTGAAAAAATTGGTGAAACTGAAGAAGTTTTCACTTTTCTTAATGAATTAACTCCTTATGGTTTAATAAAGTTTAATAGGTCAGGAAAAATAGTAATGACAAAAAAATAAAAAGCTTATTTAACGAATTAAAAATTTAATTAAGTACTAGTTACTTAATTATTCTTGATGTTTAGTTAGAAGAATTGCTCTGTTTTTTTTCATGGATTCAAAGTGATTCTTCATTAAAAAGTATTTAAGAGTTCAACCGTAATTTAGTTTTAGTATTAAAAATAAGTTGATAGCGTTTGATTTTTGATTGATTGAAATCACTCTGGCTGATTACCGGAGTGATTGTTTTTATTAAATAGTAAAATATGTATCTACAAAGTAAACAAAAAAAGGAATCGGAATTGGAAGGCTACTTTCTTCAATTCAGAAAACATATTGTTGGCATAGACCAATATTTTGAATCTCCTTATGGCAGAAAAAAAATTATTTATGCCGATTGGACTGCTAGTGGTAGACTATACAGACCCATTGAAGAAAAATTAGTGAATGATATTGGTCCTTACGTAGCAAATACCCATACCGAAACTTCCGTTACAGGTTCCGCTATGACACAGGCTTACCACGATGCCAGAAACATTATAAAAATGCATGTTAACGCTTCAAAGGACGATGTTCTAATTACTGTGGGTACAGGTATGACAGGAGCAATTAATAAGTTTCAACGCATATTAGGATTAAAGATAAATGAAAATTTAAAAGACTACACCCAAGTTCCAGAAGAGAAGCGGCCTATTATTTTTGTATCTCACATGGAGCACCATTCTAATCAAACATCATGGTTAGAAACCATATCAAGGGTGGAAGTTATTCCATCAAACACTGAAGGATTGCCATGTATTATTAATTTAGAAAAGCTATTAGAAAAACATAAAGACTGTCCCATAAAAATAGCAGCTATAACCAGTTGTTCAAATGTTACAGGAATAAGAACAAACTATCATGAAGTAGCCAAAATAATGCATAAAAATAATGGCTTGTGTTTTGTTGATTTTGCATGTTCAGCACCTTATGTAAATATAAATATGCATCCAGAAAATAAGGATGAATATTTAGATGCTATTACTTTTTCTCCACATAAATTTTTGGGAGGACCGGGATCTTCCGGCGTTTTAATTTTTAACAAAAAATTATATAAAAATTTAGTGCCAGATAACCCAGGAGGAGGTACAGTAAGTTATACAAACCCCTGGGGAGACCATGATTATATTGATGATATCGAAACAAGAGAAGATGGCGGAACACCAGGGTTTCTACAAGCCATTAAAGTAGCTTTTTCCATTCAGTTAAAAGAAAAAATGGGTGTTGAAAATATTCTAGATCGAGAGCATGAATTAAATGCTATTATATTTAAACGACTAAAAAAAATAAAGAACTTACGCATTCTAGCAGAAAATCATACCGATAGATTAGGTGTATTTTCATTTTATATTGAAGACGCACATTATAACTTAATAGTAAAACTTTTAAATGATTGCTTCGGAATTCAAACTCGCGGGGGCTGTAGTTGTGCTGGAACTTATGGACATTATTTACTAAATGTAGACGAGCCAACATCAAAATCAATAGAAAAAAAGATACTAGAAGGCTGTTTAATAGAGCGACCAGGTTGGGTCCGCATGTCTATCCATCCTACAATGACAAATGAAGAAATCGAGTTTATTTGTGAAGCTATAAAGCTCATAGCTGATAATATCGAACTATGGAGTAAGTCATATAACTATAATGCTGCAAAAAATGAATTTGATCATATTAGTAATATGAATGTTGAAAAAGAGATAATTAAGGATTGGTTTAAGTTAGAATAAAAAAGAATATTGAGTATAATCAAAATATTGTTGATTTGATCTTCTGTTTAAAAATTTATAACTTTATCTAAAGCATCATCCGCATCTTTATGCATAAAGTTTGTTTGATATCTAATCGTTGTGGTAACTGAGGAGTGTCTATATAATTTTTGAAGCATTTGGATGGGTATTTTGTCACCCGAAATATTTCCAAAACTATGTCTAGCGATATGCATACTCATATTCTTTTTAACCTGAGTTTGACGTAAGTATTTAGCAAAAAAGAGCCAATTGTGTGGTGTTTTCTTTTTCAAATTTAATGCACGGTTTCTTTTCTTGAAATGAATAAGCTATAAGGCTTGCTACTAAATTGGTAATGAAATTGCCAAAACTCCTGTGTCTTGAATGCTCAGCTTGGGCAATGTTTTTCAGTTGGTCATTTATGGTTTCAATTATCGAACGTTTGCGCAGCAATATTTTATCTCTCATAGTCATCAATATGTTTTTCATATTGTTTCTAATACCTGTTACCAAATGGAGTCCTTGGTCAAGCAACAAGTTGGTAAGCTCCTTGGAATGTACCCTTTATCGGCATATAGACTGCAGAATATTTTCTCCAAAAAGTTGTCTTTTTTCAAAGGCGTCCTGTCATCTACATTCGCTTGAGTGATAATGAAATCAAGTAGTTCGCCCTTATCGTTTACAATGATATGGAGCTTAAACCCATAAAACCAGCCCATGGTGGATTTGCCCACGGTGGCTATGTCCTTAAATACTTTGTTTTGAGTGATGCGTTTGTTGTTGCAGGCACGCAATGGCGTGGAATCAATAAAGGATATCTCTGTGCACTCTCCCAGACAGCAGGTCTTCATGTCAGGGTCAATGGTAGTATGTTGTACTGCATCAGTTCAACAAAATGATTGTAGGAAACCGTGTTGGGAAACTTACCTTGCAAGTGCTTTTGAACATAGCCAAGGTAGAAGTGCTTGAATGTCCTCACGTCACTTAAATGGAACAGAACGGTAATGGTAATTGCGCTTTCTGGTCCTTTTTTCCGTGGAAAGTTGTCTTTCTTGCAATGCAGCCTCAAAAACAAGGCAAAAATCATCGATGGAACAGAATATTTCAGTAACTTTATCTTTAGAAACGATAAGCAGAATTTTTGTTAATATATTGAAATTCAATACTTTAATATGCTAAATATTCTGATTTTTTTATGTTAAAAAAATCAATTTCTTAGGTCGAACTCAGGTTATTACTATTTTCATACGGTTAATTTTAAAAGCGTACGATTACTTTTATAACAAAACTTCTGAAATTTCATCCTAATTATTTTTTTTACTGAAGCACATACTATATTACTCGGTATCTTTAAACCAATTATAGACCAGTCATTTTTGTGATATAACTGATAATACTAATAGCAGCATATGATGAAGGACATGCACATTTTATATAAATGGCTGGACTTTCAGTTTGAATATTTCGAAAAACATCTTATTTTCTCCAACAGATACTATTTAAACCATATATTATACCACAAGGCTATATAAGAAATAGCCTTATGTTGTAATTATTTTAATTATACTTAAATATCTAATCGAAATCTTCTTTATACTTAACATCAATTACTTTATCAGGAAATGTATAGCTTTTTATTAATGCTCCATTATCAAGTAAATCCAATAAATCCACCTTGGAACCTGAACCTTCATCCATAACTACTGCCATAACAGTTCCATAAACATTAACTTCAAGATTTGTTATATTGCCTGCTGTTGTAATATAATCAGATTCAAATCCATTAGTAGTTGTGTTAAACCTATGGATTACATTGTCTTTTGTCATGTAAGTAAAAGGAAAGATTCCGTTATTTACAAAAACGGAGTTTTTATTTAAGCTACCTGTCGGTAATTGTGTTTGTGATTCAGCTTCAAAAGTTGTTAAAAAATCACCCCAAAATTGTTGAAGAAAGTATTCATCAGAATCATCTTTAAGGACAGAAATGGTTCTTTGGTCAAGAAAAAACGCATTATAAGAAGCTTGAGGAGCCATCCAAAGACAATCCATATTTAAATTAGCGGGATCAAAAGCGCCTACATTAGTCAGTTCAAAGATATTTTCAAGATCTGGTGAGTACCCACCTTGCAAATATATATAGCGTCTATTGAGTTTATCAAACAAGATAATTTTGTCGTATATAGCACTCACAACATCACCATCTACTTCATAATCGCCAACAATAGGCGCCTCCCAAAAGGCATCTCTAAAATAAAACCCACTTTTGGGATAAACTTTTCCACCCGCAAAAAGAACGGGCATTGTCAAGGCTCTTACTGCAATTTGATTGAACATACCTCCTGTAAAAGGCAGGTTTAAGAAATCAGTACTATTAAAACGATCTAAAAGATCGGATTGCTTGGCCATTGAAGCTGCATCTATAATAGCACCACCTTCATCAGTCATAATAGTAAGATTGCTTATTCTACTAAAGGTGAGATAGTTAAAATCAATTTTTATCGGGTTTCCTGCTACTGTAATATTTGAAACGTTACCCAGCACATCACTATAAAATTTATTATTGACACTTGAAGCGAAAGAATACTCTGCACTGCCACCTTTGTTAGTTAAAAAAGCCCAACCTATTGTAAATGGAGTTGTTACCTGTAAATTTATACGTTTAGTGCTTCTAAGATTCAAGTCTTTATTATAAACCTCATAATAAAGATCTATAGGCCCAGGCTTTGCAGATAGTGCTACGTTTAAATCTTTTGAGGTACTTATAGTATCTACAATAGTTGTTGTAGTTGAAATATCAAAACTATGAAGCATCCAAATAAAACTTAAATTATTAAAATTTGCTGTTGTTGTAAAGTCGCCTTTTATTTGAAGTTGTTCTCCCAAAATGGAGAAAGCTTCATTGTTCATATTAAAATTTATATCTTGTGTACTGTTATAGTTATAGTTACCATCATCAGTTGAGCAAGAATAGATAAGCAGTGTGCTAAGCACAACATATATTATTTTTTTCATAATTAAATTTTTAGTTAAATGTATTTAAAACTTCATCTCCATTCTCATCAATAATTGGTGCATCGGGCAATTGTGAAAGCCAAATTTTAAAAGCGGCAACAATAGCTTTAATTGAATCTCCATCATAAACAGTACAATCAGAAAAGTCATCATAAAATATGAAATATGGTAACCAGGGATCAGATCCGTCAGTTATATTATTATATTTGAACCATAGCAGTGCTTTAGTAACAGTGAAGGGGCCTATTTGAGGAGAATTAAAGAAACAACCTTTATACCACCAATCTGGCTCCTCTAAAAAATCACTAAAATTTAAGACATGTATAGAACTGATAATGCCACCATTTAGCGTATCATTTGTTATAAGCTCAACTCCTACAGTGTAGCCCGTATCTTTTAAATCTGCTGTTCTATTCAATGATATTACGGCAGAACCTTTGGTTTGGTTAGCTTTAATTACCTGCTTATCAGGGTTTATAGTAAAATGTTTCCCTTCTATGGCTGTTGTAAGACTATCTACTATCTTAATTTCAAAGTTTCGGTCTTGGGATGATAGTTGTCCTGTTATGCTGAGTGGGATTTTAAAATCCTTTTCAGTAACATCATCCTCTTCAAATAAAAATGTAAAATTTGAAGATATAAACTCTTCACCTTCCGATGGTTCAACTGAAAAATAAACATAGTTGGCTCCAGAGTATGTTGCAGTTTGATCTTCACTACAGGATACCACCAAAGTAGCACTTACAAACAAGGCGAATAAAATAATATTATTTAAAATGTTTTTCATGACTTTTTTTTTAATTTCCGAATTCAATTTCATTATCAGGTAAAGGGAAAATGTAATTTTCCATAGTTAAATCTAGAGTTGATTGAAAGCCCATTGCTGGTATTTGAGCTAAACCTAAACGTTTATACATAAAAAAGGTTTGACCTTCCATAAAGGTTTCTTTTCTAAATTCTTTTCTAATGATACCCATTAACTCTTGCTCCGTTTTTGTAGTTAGATCTTCCGTTATAACTTCGCGTTGATTTTGTATTTGTAATATATAATTCTCGGACAAATTCCTATTAGTTGATATACTTGCCTCTGCAGCAATAAGCATCATCTCAGTAATTCGAAATAGAGGTACGGCTTTAAACTTTTGTACAGTTGGAAAGGAGCCATCAAAATCTTCGGTGTTTTGTGCATATTTTATAGATTGTGCTAGATTCCCAGAACCATCGGTCTTGAGACCATAAAGAAATCTAATATCATTAATTCCAGGTCCTGGTATCATTGGATCCCATGGAAATTCAGGTTGAATTGCTACTTCAAACAAGAAACGGGCGTAATGGTCCGTATTATCACTGGTTGTATAAATATTTCCTGAACTTGCAAACCAAGTGGCATAATAATCATCAAGTTTTTGTACGTTTAGAGCTGCTATAACTTCATTAAAATATAGCAAATCTCTTTGCCCAAAATCATTATTTACTAAATCACCTACGGAAGTAAAAGTCCAATTATACTCATTAATTACTTTTTCTGAATACTTTAATGCATTAGTTTGATCTCCCATAGTCAGGTAAACCCTGGCTTTTAAAGCTAAAACTGCATAATAATTAAAACGGTATTTTCTATTGTTTGGATTAAATAAATTACCTGAATAACTCCCACCAGCTAATGGATCAGTTACTTTTAAAATCTTTTCTGCGTTATCTAAATCTTCTAATATAAAATTGTAGACGTCTTCAGCAGGCAAACGCGGGTAAATCACTCTTTCAAAAGTTAGCACGTAAGGAATCTGCTTTTCTGTTTTTGTAATATCTGTGTACCGTTCTCCATACATTCTTAACAAATCAAAATGCATAAAAGCTCTTAAAGCTAGGGCTTCACCTTTCAAAAGACTATAATCATCATTCTGTAATTGAGATTTTAAATCTTCGGTACTTTTTAAAACCACATTATTGTTTGCAATAGCATTATACATGGTTAACCAAACATTGTTTATTAATGTTTCTGCTTCTACGGAATCGTATGTATAATTAGTAAGTCCTCTATCAGTGTTTGTTGATTGCTGTGACAAATTATTTTGAGCTAGATCTTCTAGAGCACCATACATGAGCTCACGACCATATAGCTTTTCACTAACCAATGTACTGTATACACCAGTAAGCATTTCAGATATACCTTCCGGAGAGGATATTTGTTCCACTAAATCAACTTCAGCTTCTGGTTGAACATCCAACCAATCGTCGCATGAAGTAATGCTAAATAGTGTTATTAGTACAATGATAATACCTGTTATTTTTTTCATATTCCTTATTTTATAAATTATTTCATAAACTTTATTTCCTTTTTATCTTATATAGCACTAAAAATTTGTTCTTAAAGAAAAAGTTACATTTCTTGCAAAAGGATAATCTAATCCTCTTTCTCTTCTCACGGTTGATATATAAAAAATATCATTTGCATTAATGGACAAGCGTACTGATTGCATACCTAATTTATTACTAAATTCTCTTGGCACATTGTAGTTAACAGCAATAGAGCTTAATTGTAAGAAGTCGTTGTCTTGCACAAACCTAGAACTTGCCGGGGTAAAAGATATTTGACCATTAGAATAATTATTTTTGAACTGAACATTATCACCAGGTTGCATCCAAGTCTCTTCCAATACTCTTCTATCTACATTAAAGGCCTTGTTAGAATTTTCTATTCTGTCCACTAAGGTTTGATTGTAAACCTGCCCTCCAAATGCAAATTGAAATGCAAAATTGATATCAAAATTATTTACAACAATTGTTGAGCCTATAGTTCCCTGTAATTTTGCAGCCGTATCACCAACCACCACACGATCTTTTGGATTCCAGTTGAATGTTGGAACGCCATCTTTAGTAAGGAATAATTCCTCTCCTGTTGCAGGATCAATACCTAGAGACCTTACGGCATAAATAGCTGTATTTGAACGCCCTTCTTCAAAACGCACTAAAAAATTATGAGAGGCTTGATTAAGTCTATCTTCGTCACTATTTCCAATAAATTCTTGCTTAAACTCATCTGAACCACCTTCATCCCCAAATTCATTATATTGTTTAAGTGAGTTTCCAATTTGCAGAATTCTAGATTCGTTATGCAATCCGTTTCCGTAAACGCTCCATTGGAAATTATCTTTTTTAAGAAGTATGGCACGAACATTAAATTCATATCCCTTATTTTCTAAAGATCCTAGATTGGCTGAAAAACTATTAAACCCAACTGATGGTGGTGTTGTAATAGGTGTTACTAAATCAGTAGTCTTCTTGTTATAAACATTGAAAGTTAGCGAGAAACGATTATCAAAAAGGCCAATATCAGTCCCATATTCGATGTTTTCTGTAGTTTGCCATCTTAAAGTTTCATTACCTAGACCTATAATATAGGCACCAAGATTATCAAGGTATCTAAAATCATTATAAAATGTTACAGTATTTTTAGCTTGATAGGGTGCGAAATTTACAGAACCGGTTTCTCCATAAGTGCTTCTTAATCTAAACTGATTAATAAATTTCGAGTTACTGAAAAAACTTTCATTATGGATATTCCACCCTAAACCCAAACTATAAAAACCTGCTTTTTTATCATCTGTTCCAAATTGCGACGAGCCATCCAAACGGTAGGAAGCGTCTAACAAATATCTATTATCGTATGAATAATTTATACTAGCAACTGCACCGGCAAGCCTGGTCTTACCTTCTGTAGATACGGGTATGCCATCCCGTTCATACCCTGCCGAAAAACTTGGATTAGTAAATCTTTCAGAAGGAAATCCTACTGCGGTAAACCCATAACTCTCTACAATATTCTCAACTGTATTTAACCCCATGTTGGCATTTAAAAAATGTTTACCAAATTCTTTTGCATAATTTAATGTAGTATTAACATTTATTCTTTGTTCTTCAATATTGAGATTGGTAAATATACCCCGTTCATCTGTTTCTATATCTCCAAAACGATAGATCTGCGAATTTGGGGAAGTAAACACCTTATTTCTTGTGTTTTTTGATGAATATCCTAAATCTACCCTAAAGCGTAAGGCATCAATAATAGTCCAGTCTAAAGAAAAATTATTCGTGATTTGAGTTGAATTGGTCTTATTATAATTGCCCACACTAGCTTCATGTACTGGATTAAAAAATCTCCCATACCGTTCTTGCGCATTTCTATTACCAACTACATCATATGTCCATGTTTGTATAGGTCTACCTTTGTTATCATTTATAGGAAAATAACCAGGCAGGTTGGTATAATCTGTAAATGAACCAAAAGGACTTTCCTGTTGATTATTCCAATCTACCCAAAAACTATTTCTAAAAAACAATTTATCATTTGCATTATATTGCAGATTTTGCTGGATTTGGGTGTTCTTCCTTTCTGAACCTTTCATAACCCCTGGTCTGTCTGCTAGTGATAGATTAACTTGGTAGATTACAGCATCACTACCCCCACTGAGACTTAAAGAATGCCTTGTTCCAATGGTATTTTGAACAGGCTGTGCCAGCCAATCTGTATCAACGCCCTGAGCTATAAATTTCTCAATTCCAAGTGTTTGAGAAAGCAGACTTCCTGTATATTTATATATTCCTAAATCTTTTTGTAAATCAAATAATTCTTGAGCACCCAATAAATCATAACTTTCTAGGTCAGGAAAATAATGGTCTTGTAGATAATTATAGGTTATATTAAGCCTTCCCGATTTTGGTTGTTTTGTAGTAATTACAATCACACCATTTGCTGCCCTCGAACCATAGATAGCTGTGGCAGCAGCATCTTTTAGAATAGTTACAGATTTTACTCTCGTCATATCTAAATCAATAACACGCTCTAAAGAAGATGGAAAATTATCTAATATAAAGATTGGTAAGTTTGGATCCCCAGCAAGTGCATTTCGACTAATATTTTCTAACCCTGGTGCATTAAAAACAGCTTCTCCACGAATTCTCAATTGCGGAAGTCGATTTGGGTCTGATCCCAAACTATTATTCTGAAAAATTTGTAAAGATGGATCGAGTAATGCTAAACTTTGAACTACGTTATCTACGCCCATGGTTCTTAATTCCTCTGATTCAATAGTTGTGCTAGACCCTGTAAAACTCTCTTTTTTACGTGTAAATAATCCAGTTAAAATAACTTCATCGAGACTTTCTACATTCTCCTCTAATACAATGTTAATGTTTGATTGCCCTGTATATTTAATAATTTTTACTTCAAATCCAATGGAACTAAAAACAAGATTAATTGGCATACTGCCATTAAGCGTATTTTCATTTAAAACTAGTGTGAAGCTACCATCAAAATCAGTTGCAGTACCATTAGTTGTTCCATCAACAAGAATGGTAGCACCTGCTAAAGGATAACCATCTTTGTCTTGAACCCTACCTTTTATAGTGGTTGCCTGTACTTGTAACTTATTATTTTCCAACTTCGGCGTAATGATAATGACATCTTTAACAATCTTATAACCAATATTAAGGTCATTAAAAATTTCACTTAATGCTTCTTCAATAGCTATATTTGAAAGATTAACATCTATGGACTTAATTTTATCTATCTCTTTATTATTATATAGAAATCCATAGTTTGTTTTACCCTTTAAACTCGTAATGATTTCTTCAAGTGAAGCATTATTAGTTTTAATGGATACTATCTCTCCTTGTGAATACATTGAGGCAGACGCGCTAATACTAAAAAGTAAAAAAACAAATACCTTCATAATCAAAAGAATTTTTTTGTGTTTCCTAATAAAATCAGGAAACATTTCGTTAGATTTTTTTTTCATAAATTTGTTAGTGTGTTAGTTATTAATATTTAATCTCAAGATTGACTTACTAGCGAACATTCAGCAAGGGATATGGCAGTATTCCTTGCTTTTTTTATAAACATATTGTACTATTCAATTTTATTTTTTTGTTTAATAATAATTATTTTACCATCAACTTCAAATTTTACATCCGTGGTCATTTCAATCATTTCCAGATGGGTTGTTATAAATTCAAATTTCTTAAGGTCACCAGTAAAAATAAGATTCCTTAACTTTTCATTTTCAAACTCTATTTCAGCATCATACCACCTTGACAGCGTTTTCATAATGTCCTCTAAAGATTTACTCTTGAAGCTAAAAAGACCGTTTCTCCAACAGGTTTCATAAAATGAATCCACTGGCTTTATAATTAGGGCTTTACTTTCAGGATTAAAAATGGATTGTTCATTTGGTTTGAGAACAATTCTGTCCTTATTACCAGCTCCCAAAGCTATACTACCTTCTACTAATGTGGTATAAATATTTATTTCATCCTTATACGCTTTAATATTAAACTCAGTTCCTAAAACCTCAACTTCTTGACCTTTTATATAGACGCTAAAGGTAGACCCACCATGGTAAACACTAGGCGATACTTCAAAAAAGGCTTCCCCATAAACCAGCTCAACAGTTCTTGATTGTCCTTTTACGAATTTAACCGGGTATTTTAACTTTGATTCTGAGTTTAACCAAACTTTAGTACCGTCTGAAAGTTTTATAAAGTATTCTCCTCCTGTAGGTATGGTTAAAGAATTATAAGCGACCTCTTTATTATCTGAATTAGAATTTGAGACATGATCATAAAAAATCTCTTTTCCGTTACTTACTACGTTGTTCTTATTATAAAGGCTTCCTTTTTCAAGTATAATTTCGTTTCCATCAGCCAAGGTAAGCGTCGCCTTATCCGAGCCCATTTTCAAATTTTGATTTACTATTTCCGGAATTATAATACCATCATTCTTATTAAAAGTAGTCTTTAAAAAATATCCTAAACCCAGTAAGAACACTATAGATGCTGCTATAGCTATTTTATTCCATTTTAACTTGTAAAAAGGAATTGTCTTAACATTATCTGGTTGGGCTTTATGTTCTATTTGTGCTTGTATTTTATTAAATAAGCGCTTTTTCAGGATTTCCTTTTCATGTTCAGATCCGGCAAATTTTATAGTTTTCTGTTTATGAAGAAAAAAACCGTAAAATTTTAAGATATCTTCCTTAGATGCTTCATTAGATAAGAACTTGTCTAATAACTTTTGAAACTCTTGTGATTTTAAATTACTCATAGCCTAAAATTATTACTGTATACTATATAAGATGTTAATTTTTACGACAACACGTAGTCAAAACTCAATTATTTTTTTTAATTGTAAATATTAACAAATATTTACAGCATTATTTATGTTAAAAAACAGGTTATTAATTTATCTATAATATAATAATGTTATTAACGACATAACTTAAAGTTTTCTTTTAGGAAAAAGAAAAGGAAGTTTTTTTTAATGTGTATGAGAATATTTTAATTATAAGGTTTTATAAAAAATACTCGGATTTTAAAGTAAAACCCAATTTAAAAAACAAATTTTAAAAGGAACTTCTCAAAAAATAATTTTAAAATCGTCTAGGTTAATTCGCGTTTTCTTTAATTAAAATTAGATCAGTAATTTTGATTATTACTTTTTTTTTAACAAAAAAAGAAACAAGGGCATAGTTTAATTAGCTAAGTATTGATTTATTATCTATATTTCATTTCTTTTATTTGAGATAACAAATAGTAAAATCAAATGTCATAGTTTTAAATCGTTTATGGTTTTTTTTAAGTTGAGAGTCGCTAATGATTTGATATACTAGAAATTTTATAATATTTAAGGCTCTAAGAACCATGTTAAATGCTTAAAAAAGATTCTATATCTGATGAAGGGTTGCTTCAAATGTTCAATAATCGTGATGAAAAAGCTTTGGTTTTAATTTATGAGAAATATTGGGAAATAATGTTTGTAGCAGCAAACAACATTATAAAAGATAAAGCCATTTGTGAAGATTTAATACAGGATGTGTTTGTTGTTTTATGGTCTAAAAGAGATACAATTTATATAAAAAAATCTATAAAAAGTTATTTGTACACAAGTACGGTTTATAAGGTTTACAGTTACCTTAGAAAAAATAAAAATTTTATTACAGAGGAATTTCTGTTAGAATATAATAATAAATCAAAGCGTTTAAATCCTGAGGGAGAACTTATTTATAAGGAGCTTGTAGCACATCTTGACGCTGTTGTTGAAACCCTTACTCCTAAATGTAAAATAGTGTATAAACTAAGTAGGGAAGACCAATTGAGCCATAAGGAGATTGCGGAAAAATTAAGTATATCTCAAAGAACCGTTGAAAGTCATATCTCAAATGCGCTTAAAGTTATTAGAGCTTCTCTTGGAAATACTCAATTATTAATGATTCTTTTCATTCTTATAAAAAGAAAATTTCACTAGGTGAAATGGCAGTTAGCCATTCCTAATTATTTCCAATATATTTTCATTTTCAATAATCATCATGCCTTGCCTATCATCTGTAATACCATCTTCTAGTTTATAAGGGTAAGTGGGCACCTTACCTTTTTTGACTATAGTTGGTAGGTACTGAAAGAATAATCTATGATTATTTTCTTTTAAATACTGCCCAGCTTCCATAATATGCGTGGAAATAATATACTTTCCTTTACGTTTTGAAAAAGCATCAACTATAGCAACTGTACCATCATAGGCATCTTTAACATTTGTGCCTTTGAATAACTCGTCAAAAATTATTACTAATTGCTTATTGGAAGCTACTTCCTGCGCTACATGCTTTACGCGCATGACCTCAGCATAAAAATGACTATGACCTTTATCTAAATTATCTGGAACATTGATAGAGGTATAAATTCCATCATGCAATGAAACCGTCATGGATTTTGCGGCTACAGGAAAGCCCATATGTGCTAAATATACGGCTACGGCAAATGATTTCATAAATGTAGATTTACCTGCCATATTTGCACCCGTAAGGAACATTACGTTCTTTTCTTTGCCTATGCAAACATCATTATCTACAGCGTTAGGTATAGAGGGATGGAATACCCCTTTTATATCTATTTTGTTCTCCTCTCGAGATACCATTTTAGAATAGGTAAAACTATTTTTTCGAGCAATATTAGAGACCGCGATATAAATATCCATGTTATAAATATCATTCAAAAAAATTGAATTCTCCTTTTGAAGCAACCCTCTCAATAGATAATCTAATTTTAAAACATCTATAAATTTTAAATCATTGGCTTTAGAAAACTGAAAAACAGGTTGCAGGTATTTGCTATTCATATAATCGAGCATGCGCTTAGCTGTTTCATAATATGTTATATTATGCGCTTGCTTTTCTATGGACTCTACTAAGGGTCTTAATGCTGTTAAGATTTTAATGGTATCTAATAAACCATTTTTTAAAAGTGGATAATTTTTATCGTTAACGGCAAAATTTAAAAATTTACTCTTACAGATATGTGTTGCTGCTAGAAAACGGTTTTTGGATTGCCTATTCTTAAGATATTGTTCCATCCCGTTAAACTCTTTTGCTGTAAATGGTAGGCTAACTTTTAATTCTTGAAAAAACTGAAATGTGTTCGCTATTTCATTTATGTTTTTAATGGAATCTAAAGGTTCAATAAACATTTGTTCTAAGCGTCTGCTTGCTTCTTTTGTTATAACATGATTGAAAAGACTGAAAATAGAATGATGCTTATAACGCCCAAGTATATTTAAATCATCCAAGGTTTGTTTATCTGTCGTAAATCTCATAATTACTGTGCTTTTAAGATGTCTAAAATTCTTTCATTTTCGATAATTACCATACCGTGTCTATCACTAGTAATACCTTCCGTGATTTTATAGGTGTACTCTGGCACATTGCCATTCATGATGGTAGGTAAGTATAAAAACTTAATATTATCCCTCATCTTTTTTAAATCTTCACCAGCTTCAATAATATGGGTAGAAACTACAAAGGTACACCGGCGTTTTTCCGCAAAAGCATCAATTATGGCTACTGTGGCATTATGTGCATCTTTTACATTGGTTCCTCTAAAAAGTTCATCAAAAACTACAATGAGGTTGTCGTTGGCATTTACACTATTTGCAACTTCTTTAACACGTGCAACCTCCGCATAAAAATGACTAAAGCCCATATTTAAATTATCAGCAAGATTAATAGTTGTAAACATACCCGCTTGTGGAGAAAAACGCATACTTTTAACAGGAAGTGGAAAACCAACATGCGCCAAATAGATAGCGATACTAAAGGTTTTCATAAAGGTGGATTTGCCCGCCATGTTAGCGCCAGTTAAAAAGATGATATTATTTTTTTCATCAATAGAAATATCATTTGGTTTGGCGTTTGGTACTAATGGATGGTACATACCCTTTATTTCTATACGGTTTTCCTTGCCTTTATCTATTTGTGCAAACTCAAAGTTTTTTTCTTTACCTACAGTGGCTACGGTCGTATACACATCTATATTGTAAATATATTGCAAAATTTTCTGTATGTCCTTTCGGATTTCAAAACGGAAGAGTTTATCAAAACCTACAGTCTGTTTATAAGAAAGCCCATTAGAAATTTTAGCATTTTTTAAAAAATTAAAATTTTGATGGTTTATTACTTCCTTTATTCCTGAAATTTCTTTGTTAGTGCTCAATACCTCTTTTTCATCCTCTAGTCCAGCACTGAAATTTTTTAAATCAATCAGAAAATTTAAGGTTGTTTGGGTACCTTTTTGTAAAAGGGTATAGTCTGTATTAGCACCTAGTAGACTATCAAATTTTCGCTGAAGGTTGTCTTTATGTACAGAAAGTTTTGTACGCTCGTCAATGTTGCTTAGATAAAATGTTATAGTATCAAAAATATGGCTTTCAAAAGGAAAACTTAAATTGTAATCTCTAAAATGTTTTATAATGTTTACACGGGCTGTAATCTCCTCAGCGCGAGAGAGCGGATAGGTAAACATATCCTTTAACACTTTAGCTCCACCTTTAGTTTGGGTTTTGTTATATAATGAATATATATCATTCCCCTGATTATCACCAAAAATTTTAAGGTCTCCTATAGTTTGATTATCTAATTTGAACGCCATAAACTCTGTTTTAAAAATCGTTAAAACCTAAGTCAATTCTGATTTTAATGATTCGATTTCTTAATACTTATAAATTACCTTCCTTTTCTTCTCAGCCAAATAATAATGATAGATAGCAATAATAAGGATGGTATAACAAATTTGTAAATGGCATTTATAAATGGCATCTGTTTTTTTGTAACTCCAAATCCATTATCCAAAAGTGGCGGTCTTCGAGTATCAATAGGTGCTTCATCATTAGATAACCAATAAAACAAACCTTGTATAAAATGATAAGCACCTGATTGGATACCGGTTCTACTACTACCCAGCTCGCCATTACTAAATGAATCACTATCTCCAATAATCATAATACGTTGTTCTTTATTTCCAATTTTTCGGGTCAATGCCAAAGCCGTTGTTATAGCGCCCTTTACCTCACCTTTTTCTGGGCTATAAACAGAAACCTCATCAATAAAATTTGTGGTTTGTAATTCATTCCAAGAGCCTTTGTATTCCAATTTATTTTTCTTTTTCTCATCATCGTTCATCATCTCCATCATACGCTGCATGCTTTCTTCTTTTTCAGAAAGCGTAATATTGGCATCTTTAGCATAAACCGTTTTCATAAGTGCAAGCTCTTCCTTAGAATAGGTAGGGAGATTTTCAATGGGATCAGTTTTCAAAACAGGTATGTATTTAAAGAGTTTATCTTTTTCTTCATATTCAATACCTACTGCTCCCGGCATTGGAATCGTAAGATTTAACGCGAACGATTCTTGAAATGGATAAGATATCTCCTTTCCTTTTTCGGTATAATCGGAGGTTACTAAATCCATAGTATAACCCTCGTTGAATTCAACCAATTGCCCAGACATAAATTGAATGCCAAAACGTGATACCAAAGGGTTCATAGCTTCTTGACGCCCTTTATCTGCTGCTATGACCAAATTGCCTCCTTTATCTATATAATCGTTTAAATTTTTTAGCTCTTTATCAGAAAACTTAAATTTAGATTCTGCGATTACCAGCATTTTAATACTCGCATCTACGGGGCTGCCAAGATTACACGTGATAATATCCAGCCCATTGTTTAAAAGTGACCATCTAAAGGTTTTTTCTTGGGCTACTTGCTGAAATCCTCGTGGCCCAGAATCATTGACATCACGTTCCATATGCCCAGTAACAAAACCGACTAATTGTATGTCATTGGTTAAACGTTTTATAGCTGCTGTTATTTGACTCTCTAATGGTATTACATTATTATCATCAAAAAGGCGTAAGTTTACAGCCTTACCATTGTCACTACTTAATTTTGCTACGTAACGGTTTAGCTCGCTTTCTAAATTTATATCCTCAGCATAAGCACTAGCAGGCTTAAATAAATCTGCATTGACATTATATAAAGAAGCTGTTTTATTCAAAGCCTCCTTTAAGCTCAGCCCTTCATTTCGATTTTTAAAACTTCTTAAGGCTTGTTTTTCACTAGGTATACCATAGTAATAGTGGTAGTTAAAATCAAAATTATTGTGGAAACGTTCATAGTTTTCATAGCGCTTCATGTCTTCAAGTTGTCTTTCTGGACTTCCTAAAGAGTAATTATTATCGAATATATTGACGTATGTATCTATAGTTAACTTTCCGTCTAACTTCTTAACGACCTCCTGACTTTTTTCGGTTAAAGTATTCGTTTTGGTCGTGGTAGCATCATAATATATTCTTGCTTTAGGAAGTGTCGTTAAATAACCTAAAGCAGCAATTGTTAGAAAAGCACCCACATATTGTAAAACTGAAACATGCGCCTTGTTTTTTTCACGTTGTCCTTTAAGTTTAAGAATAGCGAACACTAAAAACAATATGGTTACTAATACAAAATATAATAAATCCTTACTACTAATCATACCAGAAATGAAGGTTTTTGACCTGCCGCCAATGGATAGCCAATACGTAATATTACGTACCATCTCTATATCCTGCCATAAACTACCAATTTCATACAACGTAAACAAAGCTGCGAATGTGGCAATGCCCGCTACAATTTGGTAGGAGGTTAATGAAGACATGAACAACCCTATGGAAGATAATGTTATCAGTACTAGGAACAAACCTAAGGTAGCCGTTAACAAGTGTCCTAAATCCACATTATCTATATACACCATGCCAACAACAGCAGCCGAAAACAGGATTAAAATCATACAGAATGAAAATATTACCGCAGATAAGAACTTGCCCAATATAATTTGAGTATTGGTAATTGGAGATGAATATAATAGTTTAATAGTACCAGAACTAAACTCTTTACTTAATAGCCCCATAGTTATTAAGGGAATGAACCAAAACATATTTTGCTGTATCGAAACAAATAATCCTGAAAAAGAATTGGTATAAATCAGGTTTGTAATACCATGCATGAGAAACCCCATTTGTATTTCTTGCATAATCTGCTCAATTGAAGACGTTATATTTATACCTACCATAATTGCAAAAGCAATGAGCATGACCCAGGCAATTGGAGAATAAAACATTTTTTGCAGTTCCCACTTTGTAATTCTTAATATCATTTTCATAGTTCCTTTGTTTATTTTTTATTGGATAATGCTGAGAACACTTCGTTAAGCGAACTTTTTTCTGCTCTGATTTCGTCTAGGCGCCAGTTGTTTTTTACGCTTTCCTCTACAATGCGTTCTGTAGCTTTATTTAGGTTAGCAAATTTTAGGCGATATTCTGTACCCCCTAACTCTTCAACATCCTCTATACCTTCAATCTGCATGAGCTTTTCAACTGATGGCATTTCCAATAATCTTACAAATACACTATTAGGTGCTATATAGTTATCGAATTCTTCGGTTTTACCAGCAAAAACGATGGTGCCGTTTTCAATCATGTATATATAATCGCAAATAGCATTTACCTCGGTAAGCATGTGTGTTGATAAGATTACGACTCTATCTTCAGCAATATCCCTAATCAAATCCCTAACTCCTAAAATCTGGTTTGGGTCCAAACCATTGGTTGGTTCATCTAAAATTATAAGTATAGGTTCATGGATAATGGCTTGAGCTATTCCTACACGTTGTCTGTATCCTCCTGATAAATTTGATATTAAACGCTTTCTGAAATGTGTTATCGCACATTTTTCTAAAACTCGATCAACAGCTTCGGTAATCTCGTTGGAAGGAATCCTTCGAATATGTGCGCAATTAGTTAGGTATTCTTCAACTGTATTATCTAAATATAGTGGTGGATGTTGAGGTAAAAACCCAATATGCATTTTGGCTTCTAAGGGTTTTTTTGTAATATCAATTCCATTTATATATACATGTCCTTGAGTTTGTTTTAATACACCGCTCATAATATTCATAGTAGTAGATTTCCCGGCTCCGTTAGAACCTAACAAACCATATACTCCTTTTCCCGGGATAGTAAAACTTATATCATTAACAGCCCATTGTACATTATAGCGATGGGATAAGTTTTCAATACTTACTAATGCTTTTTCCATAATTTATAATTTAAAATAATATATGCTTATCCAAAAACTGGAAACCAATACAACTATGACTACGGATTATCAATTAACACGTAGAAGATTTATAATTTAAATATAGATTTTAGCAGAAATATGTTTTGAGTGATAGGTGGTTTTAGTATTTTCAATTACTGGAGCAAAGTTTAATTGTTAGGTGTAAACCCACTCAAAAGTAATAGAATGAAAATCTCTCTATTTAATTAAGAACTCACAAAATAAAACACCACACAATTGGCTCTTTTTTGCTAAATACTTACGTCGAACTCAGGTTGAAAATTACAATGGTAATTTGTTGCTTTCCCATTTATTAGGGGCTAAAATTCATTTTACTGGAGATAATAGAAAGGGAGAGGGTATAATCAAATTAAAACAAGATTTAGAAGCGCAGAAAAAGAATGTTTATGAAATCCCTTATGGTGGCTCGAATATGCTAGGAGCTTATGGTTTTATAGATGCAGTTAAAGAATTGAAGGAACAGCTTTCAGAAAAGAACTTAAAAATCGATTATATTTTCTTCGCTTCAAGCTCTGGTGGTACACAGGCAGGACTTAAGCTTGGTGTGGATTTATATAATCTTGATATAAATTTAATGCCTATCAGTATAGATAAAATTGGTTTAGGAGATAAAACATTAGACGATGTTGTTTTAGAAATACTTAATCAAGGTCAAAAAGAATTGAGTATTCAAAAGACGTACTCAATTAAAGATGCAACACTTATTCGAGATTACGATAAGCCTGGTTATGGAGTAATTACTAAAAACGAAAAGATGGCCATAAAGCAATTGGCTCAAAGTGAAGGTATATTGTTAGACCCTGTATATTCTGGTAGAGCGTTTTACGGAATGATAGACCATCTTAAAAATAATAGGATAGAAAAAAACTCTAATGTGCTCTTTTGGCATACAGGTGGCTTACCGGCAAATTTTTATTATTCTGAAGAACTTTTGAAGTAGATTAGAAGTTAATGACGCTTTCTAAAGCATCATCAGCTTCTGTGTGAATAAAGTTAGCTTGATAATTAATAGTTGTTTTTAAGTAGCTATGACGATATAATTTTTGAAGCATTAATGGGTGTATGGTGTCTCTAGCAATATTTCCGAATGAGTGGCGAGCAATGTGCATTGTTACTTTCTTATTTATTCCAGCTTTCAGAGCAATAGACTTTAAGTTCTTGTTGAATTTTTTGTTAGCAGTTTTAATTTTGTTGTAAAGGTCTTTGGGATCATCAAAGTTTGCTTTTTTTAATTCTGGAAATATAAAATCATCATCACTATTTCTATTGTAAACATATTCCTCTAAAATCTTTTCAATTTTTAAAGGTATTTTAAGAGAGAGTAATTTCGAGTTCTTACCCATTCTATAATGTAATCTGCCATCATAAATTTGTGACCATCTTGTTTTTAAAACATCTGAAACTCTCATTCCTGCAAAATAGAAACTATAAAGCCACACATTCATTGAATGACGCTCTGCATCAGATAAACCATCTAGGCTCTCAATGATTTTTATTTCATCTTCTGAAAGCCCAACTTTGATAGTTTCTGGAAATTTTATTTTATATTTTCCTGGACCAAAGGGATAAAGTTCCTTGCTTACAACCTTGTCTTTAATCGCTCTATTGAATAATAGTCGAATCAACACCATTACATTCATTGCGGTAGTTTCAGTAAGAGAACAGTTTCCTTTTAAAAAAATTTTGAATTTTTTGAGGAAACGTTCATCTATTTCATGAAAAGTTAGATGTCTTACTTTGCAATATTTTTCAATATAACTAACCCAAGCAGAGTCTGTAGAAAGGCGATTCATTTTTCCTTCAACTTCAAGAGCTTCAAGGTGCTCATCAACAAAATCAAAAAAAGTAAGGTTTGAAGTGGGTTTATAAATCTCTTTTTTTATTTGATTCGCAGAAGCATCTTTATTATAAGTCTGGAGAGCAATAAGACCTTTTCTAGCTTCAGATAGTTTTGATGTCAGAAGATTATTCAGACTTTCAGAATTTGGATGAGATTTTTTAATCTCATTATTCTTCGAATCCCAATCTTCTAAATCGATGTAATGACCTATAAGTTTATATGTAGAACGTCTATTTTTTGTAATGCGAATTGCAAGCGGGTAAAGCCCTTTAGTATTGGGCTTTTTTCGTAGAACTATTTTTGCACTTGCTGACATCGTTGACCTGTTTTTACGAAAGTCAAATCAGGATATCATTAATAAAGTACTTATGTAAATATACAAATTATAATCTGCATATAGGTACAACATAGGTACAACAAATATTGATATCAACTGATATTATTTGACTTCAAATAAAATTAACAAATACATAAATCATTGAAAATGAGTGTATTTGTGTTTCTTTGGTGCAATATACGCTAGACTTAGGATCTGGTGCCTCGCGGTGTGGGAGTTCGAGTCTCCCCGCCCGCACAATAAGAAAAAGCCGACTTAGTTGAGTCGGCTTTTTTGGTTTTAAAAAAATAAATTTATTTTTTTGTTACTTTAAAAATAATTGGTAATGAATAAGGCACGTTTACTTTCTTACCTTTATGCTCTTTTGGTATAAATTTCGGAAGCGTATTAATAACACGTATAGCTTCAGCTTCTAAACCTGGATGTGGTGCTCTAGATCGAATACCAATAACATCACCTTTGTTATCTATTTTAAAAATAACGTTGATTCGCTGTCTTCCTTTCAAATTTAGACTATCAGCTAATTTTATATTGAAGTTTCTATTTAGATGCATCGATATACTCTTAGACATACATTTTTTCTGTTCTGCTGCAGATAAATCTTCACAACCCGGAAAAACAGGAACTTGATCTATTATTCCAAAAGGAATATCTACATACTTTATTATATCATCAAAAAACGGATCATCAAACGGGTTGTCTTAAGTTAAAATAAGCAGTTTCTTTAATTCCTTGTTTTCCTCGTCACTTATATTACCCTGAATTTGAATCTGTTCAAAAACATCAGATATTTTTTCTGTTAATTTAGATTTTGATTCTTGCGAAGTAAAAGCTTGTACATCATTTACTAACTCTTGACTAAAAGCTTCTCCTTTTATAATTTCTAATAATAAGCGCAATCCGTTTTCTTCAGTTTCATTTATATTCCCTTGAATTTATATTTGACTTTTTACTGCTTTAACTTTTTTAGTTAAAGCAGTTTCTTTTTTAATACCACTTTCGACTAATGGCAAACCTTCTTTAGCGTTATCTGGCTGTAAACTAGACGTATAAACTAACATCCCAAATACTATTGGAATTAATAACGCATACTTAAATAAATTAACTTGTTTTGATTTTGATTTTTGTAACATACTGATTCGTTTTTTGATTAATGATTGTTTAAAAAATGGATTGATGAATGACATATTTTTAGTCTCAAAAACTTGAGATAGTAAACTTTGATAATATTGGTTTTTACTTTCGTTTTTCACTGCTTGAGCATCAGCAATAAATTCATGAAGTGACATTATTTTGTTTTGATACATGTAGACTAGCGGATTAAACCAAAAAAGAATTCGTAACACTTCAAAAAACAATAAATCTAGCGTATGTTTTTGATTGATATGAACCATTTCATGTTTTAAAACAGCCTCTCTTTCTTCCTTTTTAAGAGTATCTCCTAAAAAAATATAATTAAAAAACGAAAATGCCGTATTACTCTTTATCAAACTAACAATAAACAACTTACCTTGTTTTTTTTAGGGTTATTATTAAGTAAAGCCAATATTTTAATTAAATTAATAGCTAATAAAAGTGTCGCAAAGCCAACACCTAAATAAAAAATTAACTCCCAAGTCCAAAATATCTTATTAGCTATAGTTTTTGCCGATAATTGTATAGGATTTATTTTGGTTTGTTGGGTATTTCCAATAAAAATTTTAGGTAAATTAATAATGTAATCTTGTGAAATAATATTCCTAAAACTACTTATTTTAATAAATGGGATTATTAATGGCAGAACTGCTGTAACTAATAAATACGATCTGTTCCAATTAAAAAAAGTCTCCTTCTTTAAAAACAAATCATATATAATTTAAAAGAACAATTGAAAGGCAACAACTTGTATAATATAGTGTGACATAACTACGAATCTTTTTTATTAATCTCTTTTAGCACAGACTCTAAATCTTTTATATTCATGTCATTTTTCTTAACAAAAAACGATACCATACTTTTAAAAGACCCTTGAAAATAATTATCAACCAGTTTATTTATAGACTGGTTACTGTAATCTTGCTTTTCTATTAACGGAAAATAAACATGCCCTTTACCTTGTTTTTCATAATCAACAAAGCCTTTACTTTCTAAAATTCTAATAATAGTAGACACTGTATTGTAAGCAGGTTTTGGCTCTGGAAATTCTGCTATTATCGCTTTTACATTAGCCTTTTTTAATTGCCAAAGTATTTGCATAATATCTTCTTCTGCCTTGGTAAGTTGCTTCATAATAAAACTAATTTCTATATTCAACTAATCTTTTAGTTAAACAAATATAACTAAAAAATTAGTTTAAACTAATCTTTTAGTTTAAAATGTAACATTTGGCATGGTTTTTAGTCTAACTACTGTATAACACAAACATTTTTATGGATATTATTTTAATTATTATTGCTGCACTTATTATGTTTTTAGGCATTATTGGCAGTTTCTTACCAATTTTACCAGGCCCTATAACAAGTTGGATTGGACTTTTAATACTACATTTTTCAGACGCTATTCCTATAGACAAAACGTTTTTAATCATAACTTTTGCTATTGCTTTATTTATTTGGGTTTTGGATTATATTATTCCCGCCATTGGTACAAAACGTTTTGGAGGTACTAAATACGGTATGATTGGAACGACTATTGGCCTTGTTTTTGGCTTGATTGCACCTATACCAGGAGGTATTATAATCGGTCCTTTTATTGGTGCTTTGGCAGGCGAACTTATAAATAAAAATGATGCAAAAACAGCAACAAGAGCAGCATTTGGGTCGTTTATTGGTTTTTTGGCATCTACCTTTATAAAATTTATTGTGGCTGTAATATACCTTGGTTTATTTTGTGGTATTTTGTGGGATTATCGCAACGTATTATTTCAGTATTAAAAAGAAGAAACCCTGTGGGTCTCTCACCTCCACAGGGTTTATGTAAATTGCTATTATCAACAAAAAAATTGAGGGATTAATTAATTTTTGAAGTGTTGATATGCAAATATACTTAGAACTATTGTTTTTAAACTGCGGAAAACCCGTAACATTATTACGGGGTAACTGTAGTACTCAATAATAACAGACGTTTCAAGAGAAAAAAAATGTATTTTTATTTACAAAATCACATTTTTAAATTATAATGTATATTTTGAATTAAACAAAACCTTTTTTTCTTGCTTTATTAAGCAATGTTTCATCCTGACCATCATTTACTTCAAATATCTCTCTAAGTTGTTTTTTCCTTTTTTCAACGGCGCTTAGAGAGATATCCAAATGGGTCGCTAAATTTTTAGTTTTTATACCTTGAGATAATAAATGAAGAATTTTTCTGTTTTTATCGTCAACAACAATATCACTTGCTATTGTTTTTCTTATATGACTATTAACGGTACCACTATAAAACGGTGGATTATTGAGAACCGCTTGAAAAGCACTAGCCAATTCTTTAGATGTTAAATCACTTTTAATCATAAATCCTTCTGGGTCAATGGTTTTTATAATGTTATGTATTCTAAAGGACTCATTAAACATGGTTAAAATAATTATTTTTGCTTTTGGTAAAACTTTTCGAGCATATTCTGCCAAATCTTCTCCTGAACTCATTGATCCATCTGAAGATGGCGGTAAGCTAATATCAACAAAGAGCAAATCGTAGGGCATTTGCTTATGTACAGATTTATCCATATAGATAATAGCTTCATCACAATTGTTGGCGATATCGATTTTGAGCTCTTGGTTGCTTTTTTTTGTTAATAATAAAGTGTTTTGATACCCCTCAATAATCATAGGGTGGTCATCAATCATCAAAATTTTTATTTTTTCAGTCATAATTTGGCTTTAAGATAATGGCATTTTAATGGTTACTCTTGTTCCAATATCTTTTTCTGAGATTATATTTATGTTTCCGTTTATTTCTTTTATTCTAGATTTCATATTTTTTAAACCAATTCCAGGTTTAGTTTTGTTAACAATATAACCAGAACCATTATCCTCAATGTTTAAGCAAATTACATTATTTTTTAATTTAAAACTAATATTTACATGGGTAGCTTGCGCATGTTTATAAATATTATGAAGTGCTTCTTGTATAATCCTGTAAATATGAATTTTATATTTATTGATTACGGAATCCCAAGGTATAGCGCCATCATGATTTAATATATAGTCAAAACCATAAGCTAAAGTTTGAGTTTTCACTAATGTTTTTATGATATCTATGAATCCAGAACCAGATACAAAGTCAGTATTTAACTCATGAGAAACCTTTCTAATATCATCTTCAATTGTTTTAAGTTCAATAATATATTGTTCTCTTGTTTTTATAGCTTCATCGCTATGACTCATATTTAAACTATCCAAACTCAAACGCGTGCCAAATAAACGTCCTAAAACACCATCATGTAATTCTTGAGAAATCCTCTTTTTCTCTAAATCTCTAGCCTCTTCTATATTTTCATTTTGAGATAACATAAGGTTATAAATTTCTTCGTTGGTTTTTTGTTGTTCTTGCACAAATTCTAATTCTTTGTTTTTATTCCTTTGCGTAATTACAAGATAGAGAAGAAAGAAAGCTAATATCAATACTATGGAAATTATTAAAAGCCACATGCGCTCTTTAGATATTCGTATATTTTCCTGCTCAATTTTATTAGTTTCAAAACGTATTCTAGCAAATTTATCTCGTTTAAGTCTTTCACTTTTTTGTAAACTATCACTTAATACAACGTATTCTTTCAAATAATCGATAGCTATATCCTCACTTTCAATATTAGAAATTAATAATAACGATTTCAATAAATCATCATTATTATAATCTTCAGAAATAGTTTTTGCCTTATAGGCATAATATTTTGCAGAGTCTTTGTTATTAATATTATCATAATATTCAGCTAAGTGCTGATGGATTATAATAGAGTTGTATGTATAATTAATACTATCACTTTTTTTTAATGCCTTTAAATATAGACCAGGCAACTTCTTATAACGTTTTGTTAAATATAACGTATTGGCATAATTACCTAAAGCCAATACGTAAACCTCAGGATGATTTTTAATTAATTCCGTATTCGATAAGATTTTTTGATATCTATCAATAGCTAATGTATATTGTCCTGAGTTTTTATATGCAACAGCAATATTATTTTCAGACAACCCTATACTTTTTTGAAAATCGCCATTTAAGTTTCTCTTTAATTTAAGTGACCGCTTATGGTATTCTAAAGATTCCTCAAACAACCCAAGCTCGTTAAAAACAATACCTAAATTATTATATACAAATGATTTATATTTATTGACAAAATTTGTAGGCTTTAGGGTTTCTAAAAGAGAAATAGCTTCAATTGATGTGACTTCACTACCTGTATAATCCTTTTCATTACATTGAATAACAGCAATGCCATAAAACGTTTTAGCAAGCTCAAATACTGAGTTGGTTTTCTTGAATATCTTTTCTGCTTTTTGATAATAATAAAAAGCGCTATCACTTACCGAAGAATACCTGTATATCTCGGCAATTTTATAGTAATCTCTAGCAATTGTTGTAGAATCTAAAGTATTTTTATTTTTTAAAACATCATGAATTGAATCAATTATCTTAAAATTTACTTCAGTTTGTGCATGAAGATTACCTATGCAAAAATGAATAATTATTAATAATGCTAAAAATCTCAATATTATTGGATATGTTACAATACTTTCAAATGTATTTATAATTTCCCAATATTTATGTAAACTAATTATAATTTACAAAAGCACAAAACTTAATTAATCATGTCCTTGCCCACCCGTAAACGGTGCAACTTCTGTTTGATCTAATGCTCCCTGTATATCGCCTTCGTTTAAATCCTGTTTTGTGCAAGAAGTTAAGGATGCGAAAAATAATGTTGTGATTAATGTGATTTTTAAGGTTTTCATAATGCTTGAAATTTAGGGTTATTGTTTATTTGTTAAAATATAATTGTTTAGTAATTAGGGAAGTAAAGGGTTTTTACAAGATTAATAAGTTCCTGTTTCCTATGTTTTTAATCATGTCCTTGCCCACCCGTAAACGGTGCAACTTCTGTCTCCTCTACTGCTCCCTGTATATCGTCTTCATTTAAATCTTGTTTTGTGCAAGAAGTTAAGGATGCGAAAAATAATGTTGTGATTAATGTGACTTTTAAGGTTTTCATAATGCTTGTTTTTTAGGGTTATTTTTTATTTGTTAAAATATAATTGTTTAGTAATTAGGGAAGTAAAAGGTTTTTACGAGATTAATAAGTTCCTGTTTCCTATGTTTTTAATCATGTCCTTGCCCACCCGTAAACGGTGCAACTTCTGTCTGATCTACTGCTCCCTGTATATTGTCTTCGTTTAAATCCTGTTTTGTGCAAGAAGTTAAGGATGCAAAAAATAATGTTGTGATTAATGTGATTTTTAAGGTTTTCATAATATTATGGTTTTTGGTTATACATTTAGACTATATTTAATATAAAAAAATTCTATTATACTGAATATAAAATATTTACAAAGTTAAAAAACAGATAATTACTTAAAATCGGTCATTACAATTCAAGACCGACATTTAAAATTTAAAGAGGGGAAATGACTTAAAAAAGTCTTAATGGAATAATTTTTAAAATTAAACTTAGGGAATGTATATTCGTAAGCTCAATTATGAAATGCTAAAATATATTAAGAAATAGAGGAATTTATTTTTATTTTAAAAAAGAACAAAATATTCGACGAAACGCATATTTATTCGTCGATGAAATACAAAAAATGTAATATTTTACTTATTAGAGAGTGTTGATTCGTTTTTTATTAGGCTTGTTTTTATAATTTTAGTTTTTACATCCACCTCAGAGCCAGTATTTTGTATTCTATTTATAAGTAATTCTGCTGCTTTTGCTCCAATAACTTTAGCGTGTTGGCGTATAGTTGTTAATTTAGGGAGTGTATGGTTGGAATCCGATTTGCTAGCAAATGCAATTACCGATATATCTTTTGGCACTTTTAAACCAAAACTGATAGCGGTATTCAGAGCTATTATACCAGACGAACTATCTGCAGCTACAACAGCATCAATCTTTTGGTTTTTCTTAAATAACGTTTTTATTTTTTTCTGACAATCGTCTTTCTTTTTAATCTTTAAAACCAAAGGCTCTATAACTATATTTTCTAAAATAGCTTTATTATAGCCCCGTTCTCTTAATTTACCAACACTTAAATCGTTTATGTTACTTATAAAAACAATACTTTTTCTACCTTCTTCAATTAAGCTTTTCGTAGCATTGTAAGTAGCATCAAAATCATCAACTATAACCTTATCACACAATACATCGTGCGCCACTCTATCAAACATCACAATAGGCAAACCTTGGTTTATAGTTCTTTTAAAATGTTCAACCTCATTATTCATTTGAGACTCTTCAGCAACCGATAATATAAAACCGTCAACACTACCATTTGCCAACAATTGCAAACTTTCTTTCTCCTTATCCAAAGACTCATTGGATATGCATGTTATGATATTATAACCATGTTTAGTAGCTTCTCTTTCAATTCCAAAAAGTACTTTCGCTAAAAACCGATTTAAGATATTGGGTATAATAACACCAATAGTTCTTGTTTTATTATTTTTTAAACTTAAAGCGACTTTATTAGGTCTGTAGTTATACAATTCAGCAAGCTCTTTAACACGCTTTACCGTATCTTTTCCAATTTCATCACTATTGTTCAATGCTTTGGAAACCGTAGATATTGAAACGTTTAATTCTTTTGCTAATTGTTTTAAGGTAACCATATTGAAATGATATAATTTTGAATCCATGCAATTTAAAAAAATTACAGCTAGCAAGTGCTATTTATTTAATCTATTGAATCTTTTTATTTAAAGCTTTTCAAATCAAATTACTCTAAAAGAAAGCGTTTTGATTAATCCGCTTAATATACCTCTATCCAAATTTTCAAATACTTAGTTTAAAGAAACATTTAGTAACACACTTTTAATTTATTCCACTGATGCATTTAAGGTTGAAGAAAATTAAATTTTAAGGAATAAGCATTTGGTAAAAGTGTTAAAAAAAAGAGCTACAATTTCTTATAACTCCTCTTAATTTAAATGACTAATAGCACTTATTAGACACCGTTGATTTTGAAAGGTCACATTTAGTTTTGAAGTTTAAACTTACTCCCAAAAACAAAAAAGCATCCCAATTTTCTTAAAAAGAAAAAAGGAAAGCTTTCCATTGGTTACCAAAACAAATTTGGCAAACTACATCCTAGACACCTCTAGGACAACACAACATCATTATAATTACCAAAAAAAGCCCTAATTTCTCAGAGCTTTCTTTTTGCAATTTTTGCGGTCTGGACGGGACTCGAACCTTGCTTTGCGAGCCCAGTCGCTGTGGCGTTTCTGCCAAATATCTTTTTGAACGTTGACGATTTGTGAACTTTTATCCGTGGATTATAGTCTCATTTAATTCGTCTGATGCAAAAATAGTAATTCTTTCCAATTAACCACATCTATTAGCAATAAAAATTAAAAAAAGAAAGGGTTTATTATCATACAATATACACGCAAGGTAAACTCGTAAAATACTTCCATCAAAAGACTACGGCATAAAGTCAACGCTTCTTCCACTACTCATTTATTCCGTTTCCTTTTGAGCCAAGATTTTATCTTCCGTTTGGTTTCTGCTCAAATATTGTTTAATCAAAAATTTGAGTATTATGACAACAAAAGCGAGTACCACAAGGAAGCGCAGTAGAGCAAAAGCAACTGCCAAAAACGAAGTAAACGGAAAGAAAACAACCGCACTTCAAATTCAGAACTTACCATTGGGTAAAATCAAGCCTGACCTTGAACAGCCGAGAAAGACTTTCAACGAGGATGCATTACAGCAGCTATCTGTGAGTATCGAAAAGCACGGTGTGTTGCAGCCAATTACGGTAAGGCAACTAAATGGTCATTATGTCATTGTAATGGGCGAACGTCGCTATCGTGCCAGTAAGTTAGCAGGGAAAAAGACCGTGCCCTGTATCGTTAGGACTTATGAGCACAATGATGTGCTTGAAGTTCAGATTATCGAAAACCTACAAAGACAGGATGTAGAGCCTACCGAAGAAGCCGAGGCAATTGCTTACCTAAGTGAGAAATATGCACCTACCGAAATTGCCAAGCGATTGGGTAGAACGGACAACTTCATCAGACAGCGCCTAAAATTGGCTAGTTTGATAGAAGGCTTCAAGCATTTTGTCCGTAATGGCGAAATGACCATTTCCTTAGGTGTAGGTGTCGCGCTCTTTGAACCTGATGAACAGCAGATGATGTTGGAAACGATGGGCGAGGATTTTAATGCGCACCAAATAAACAGGATGATTAAAGACCAGACCTACGATTTGGAAAAGGTATCCTTTGATGTAGCCGATAAAAAATTGGTTCTAAAAGCTGGGTCTTGTGTAGAATGTCCTTTCAATGCTGCAAATCAAGGCAATCTGTTCGGCGATGGTAAAATGGTCTGTACAAAAGCAGCCTGTTTTGAAACTAAGAAAAGTAAATCGTTCTTAAAACTGATTGAAAAGTCCAAGAAAGAGAATATTCTTTTAATCCCTGAAATACGACAGTATTGGGCAGACGACGAGAACAATCAGCTCATTATATCGCAATTGGAAAAGAACGGATTGACAGTCTATCTACTGGACGATGTTGAAATTATAGAGAATCCAATTGAACCTACAATAGAAGGCATCAAGAAAGAATATCAACATTACGATTATTCTGAAGAAGAATTGAAAGCAGAATTGGATGAAGCTAGACAGGATTTTAAAGAAGCATTGGAAAAATTCAATTCAGCAAAAGAAGCTGGATTTAAAAATGGCATCGTGTTCCATCCTGATTCATTTCAGCACAAGGAAATCTTTGTAAAGATTGTTGAAAAGTCCAAGAACGATTCTGTTGAATATTCGGCACCATTGGCCAACAGGAAAATGGCAGATTGTACGCCCGAAGAACAAATCGTTAAAATCAACGAAAGGGAAATCCGCAAGAAGCAAATTGAGAATAACAAGCAGTTTGAAGAAGTTGTGCAGATGATTCGTGAGACCAAATACATTGATACGAAGAAAACACTTTCAAAAGATGAAATGGTGGCATTCTCGATATCGCTATTTGAGAACAATGTGGACTATATGAGCCAACAAAAGTATTTCTCAAAGTTATTGGGCGACACTTCAAAGATGACCAAAGTTGAAATGGTCAAGAATTTCAAGAAGAATTTCAAAAAGGAAATCTATCACAAGTTGATACGCTATATGCTCACGAAGCAAGTGCATTTTGGCGAAAGCAATCACGTCAATAATCTGACGAACATTTCATTCTACAATGCGATGCAAGGATATTACAAATCCAAGATTGCCGTCATAGAAAAAGAATATGCTGAAAAACGAGACAAGCGTGAGGAACGTTTAAAAGAGCGCATCACAGTTCTTGAAAAGCAAATTCAGGAACTCAACGATTAGCTTTTGTTGTTTGAAGAAGGGTCGGCATTCGTGCTGGCCCTTCTTCTTTTTTATGATAGTTTTTTAAAAGATGTATTTACGAGGAAGGGGTTATCAATCAATAGTTAGCGCAAAGGTAAACTCGTAAAATACACCCATCAAAAGACTACGGCATAAAGCCAACGCAACATCCTACGCTTATTTATTCCGTTTCCTTTTGAGCTGAGATTTTAGCTTCCGTTTGGGTACTGCTCAAATATTGTTTAATCTAAATTCAAAAGCTATGTATTTACAAAATTTACAGCAGGATGAAATCTTTGTTCCATCAGAAATGAAATCCTTAAAAACTCTTACGCAGATGGAATCTCGACGTGGACTTGAAAACGTCATTATTTCCAATGGAAAAATTGTCAATGTGGTATCAAACAGCTACGGACACATTCCAAATCAATTGTTCTTCAAGAAAGCTGAAGAAATGCTATCCGATGCACAACTGAACTATCACAAACGTACCATCAATAAAAATGATAGGTCTTTCATTACAGACTTCATTATTGACGATAAAAGTCAATTCTCTGTGAAAAATAAAGAGGATTTGATACTGCCGATGCTTCGGTTTAAAAACTCTTATGATGGTAGCGAAAAGACCTCTGGTCACTTTGGCTTTTACAGAAAAGTATGTTCCAATGGTTTGCACGTTTCTCAGGCAGAAATCGAGTTTTCAATTAAGCACAGTAAGAATAATACACACCTTATTATGCCAAGGTTGAACAACTTATTTGACAAGTTTTTGAATAATGAGTTCTATACTATTACCAAGAAATTTGATAAGATGAAAGAATTTAAAATCATCGATACACAAGAGTTCGTAAAGGCCATTCTTGACAAAACTAAACTGTTTAGATATGAGTGTAGCGATAAGAATAGCGACCCGTCGAAAAAATCTCGTGAGGTCATCGAAATCTTGAACTATGAAGCCTTGTTACTTAATGAAGAACCGAATCTTTGGTTAGGCTACAATGCTTTTAACTCTGTACTGCATAATACATTGAAGAAAAGTTTTGGCCAACAAGAACGATGGGATAAGAAATTATTCGATGAAGTCTATGAAATGGCTTAGAGATATTTAAAGGTTTATCCAGTACCTATCTAAACTGGATTTTCTTTCTTATTTATATTCAATTTAAGAAGTAGTTGCTAACCACAAATTGAGAAGATTTAGTTCATTTGTGGTGCTTCCAGAACCAACAAGCCCGCAAATAAATTGCGGGCTAAAATACTTTCGTATCTGCGGATAGAGAGAGATTCGAACTCTCGGTACAGTTTCCCGTACGCCTGAGCTTCAATCAGGAGCCTTAGACCACTCAGCCATCTATATTTTAACCCATAATCTATCCTTTCTTTGAATAAACTGGCTTGAGATAACTAGTTCTAAAGCCATTGGGCGTTAAATTATGTATTCCTAATAAGTCTGCAATTTCCTTTGTTGTTGTCGCTGTAAACCCTGAATTATTTATTCCATCAACAAATCTTCTTAAATTATCTTTCAATAAATTTAAAGATTCTTCATCTATAACACGGGTGTTTTCGCTAGTGTTTACATTCCAACCTTTTATGTTTGGCGGTTGCAATGTAACCAAATTATGATTAGCTGCTGGTCCATATAAATTCTTAAACCACTCACCAGAGCCTAAAAGTTGATTGATATTATCTCTTGTAATAACATCGTGGACGGCTCTTGATTTTGCTTCTAACACTAGGTAATGCTGGTCGGTCATCACCCATAGGACATCTGGTCCATTTCCAAACTCAGCTTCTGGTTCCTGTGTATAAAAGCCTATTAAACTTCCAACTTCTGCTAAAGCATTTTCAAATTTTGTATGTGGTATGTCTTGGCTGAAACTAAGATTTTCAAAGAGACTTTCGATATACATTTTAAAGTCTTGGGATGTTTCAAAGCGCTTGACAAAAGTAAGTGCCTGAATCGCTTGTTCTTCATTAGCAGTAATCTTAGTATAACTGTGCCCATTTTTAGACTGAAGCATATGAGAAGTCGTTTGGGCAGCTTTTAATTGTAAATCATTCGATTTCGGAGCATTATCAAGGAATAAATAATTTGCAGACTTTTCAAAGTACCATCCGCGCTGTTTGGAAGTTAAATCAACTGAGTCAACAATATCCTTTAAAATAAGGCTACTCGCACCTTCATAATCCCTTCTTCTGAATTGGTCTATAGCTTTCGACTCTACGTTTGCAATTTCCAAATTTTTCAAAATACGGTCATCTGTTTTATCGACTTCGATTTTTGATAAAATATCTGAGTGGTATTCTCGCCAACTCATATCTTGTACTAAGCATAGGCTTGCTGTTTCTTTAATTGTTTCTAGAGCATTATCTTTCGATTCTTCATCTAATAGGGAAAGCCCCAATTTAAGTTGTTCCCTTGTAACAGGCGTGAAATACTGAAGATTAGATTTGTTACCTACAAATTGTAGTAGGTCTTTACCCATTAGAAATACAGTACAGTAATCACTTCCAGACCGTACAGCTCTACCTAATCCTTGCTCTATTATCTGTGCTTTGAGGGAGGCTTTGACAGATTCTAAACGGAGTTCTGCATATAGCTGTTCGTAAGAGCTAAAAGATGGGTAACCGTCAAGAATGAGTACTCTACACATATCACCATTTAAGTCAACCCCATCATATCTGTTGACCAATACATAAAACAGCCCTTTTTTTTCTTTTAATTTCCCAATATCCTTATTTATACTTTCATTTTCGAGAATTTCAGCCCCAATTTCTTGCCATTTATTAGCTCTTTCAGACGAAGGCGTCAGCACCATAACATTGATTCCAGATTTAGAATAATCTTTTGCCAATGCCATTATCTGTTCATCGGTTATTCTAGAATCAAAACGTTGTGGAGCAAGTATTAAACGTTGACCAACATCTTTCCTGTCTTTTGGTATCAAAGCATTTTTAATACTTTTTTTGTCGATTCCCAAATCTTTAATCAAATCTATCTGGTCTTCAAATGTAGCAGATAAAATATATCTGTGTTTGGCTTCATTGAAGGCTCTTACATTATGAAATGGCACATAAGACGGTGCTATTTCAATCCCTCTTGGTCCTACATAACAATCATAAGATTTAAGGTCGTCGGCAATCAAGCCCCATTTGAAAAACAATTCTTCGTCATCACTAAACTCACCAATAAGTTCTATTAACTCGTCATTGCGTGAGAGCCAAGACCAATAAGGAACTTTCAATATCTTGGCATATGGGTCACCCTGTATCAATCTATGATAAGTACCTGGCGCTTGATATTTCAAATCGCCTTTGAATAACTTCAATAATCTTTTTGCTAAATCGTGACCAAATGGAATTAGCAATGTAGTTGCATCTCTAGCGATATCCAAACAAACGTGAGCATCATCGAGAACAATAGAACCAACATCAATATTATCCCTCTCAAAAATTGAACGAGAATTGAATAATTTTTGGAATGTACATAGAAGTATTGCTTTCGAATTTAAAAAGTCATCAGGAAACACACTTCTTTTTCCTGCGTATTCTACTTCACAAACAGGTATTCCATATAAATTTGCTTGAATCTTTGCTTGTTCTAATAGTTGCTTATCAGGGCATAAATATAAACTAGGTCCTACACCTTCAACCATTTTAGAATACAACATCAAAAGGCTAACCAAAGTTTTTCCAGAACCCGTATTCATTTTGCAAAGTACATCACGTTGTTCACGTATTTTATGCCAAGAGTTTAACACCTCTTCCTGTATTCCACGTAAATAAGCGTATCCTTCCTTATGGAACAAAGTTTGGAAAAGTTCAATTGGTTCAAAGTTGAGTTCCTTTGGGGTAGTATCTTCTAGTTTTTTCTTAAAAATATTCATTAATAATCAGATTCTATTAGCTTGATAATGTAATAAAATTTAACATATAACTGTAAGGAATATTTATTTTGTTTTGAGAAAATTTTATCTAAACTCAACTGACCAATAAATAGATTCATAAATTTCATAACCCACTCAGCACATTCCCCTGCATTCCACAAAAAGCTACATTTCGGGAAAAGAGCTTCACTACATAAATCTTGAACCTTATCCCCAATTTCAGCTTTCCATTCCGTTAACCCTTCCCGATGCCCTGGGAAGGAACACTACATTCCCAAGCCAAAATTGTGAATTAAGTCCGCTTTTACATCGGAAAGTCACCACTTCGGTTTTCTTAACAGAATTTACGGTAAGCCCTTCTCGAGTGCTTCCTCGAAAATTCTTAAAAACCGAACCGATGTCTTACACATTTTAAGGGGTTTATAATGGATAAAGCCTTTGTTGTTTTTCGGGACAGCGAAAAACAGGCATGACATAACCAATTCTAGATTAAACACAGCTACTTATTTCGCTTAACTGTCGGTACGCTCAAACGCAACTGCGATTAAAAGAATTGCTAATGCCCTTATGGAACTTGTCAAGACTGTACAAGTTTTAGTGAAAAATAAGGCTTCTACTTCCTTGAAAATCTAAGGATTTTTCTACGTCGCAAACACACCTGATTTGTTCCCAAAAAGTCTTGACAAAACCCACTCTATCCATTGTGCGATGCACAGAAGAAAAGAACAAACACCCCTTAAAATTTAATCTGTTTTAAATCAATAAGGGAAATATAAATCACTTAAATATTTTATTATGAGTACTATTAAAAATCACGTACAGTTAATTGGTAACGTTGGACAAGAACCAACAATTACGAACCTTGAGAGCGGAAAGAAAGTAGCCCGTTTTTCATTAGCAACAAATGAGTATTACAAAGACAGTAAAGGCGAAAAGCAAACCGACACCAATTGGCATACGGTTGTTGCTTGGGGCAAGACTGCCGAAATTGTAGAAAATTATGTTGCAAAGGGTAAAGAAGTTGGAATATCTGGAAAACTAAAAACTCGAAGTTACACAACAGAGGATAACGAACAACGGTATGTAACGGAAGTCGTAGCCGATGAAATCCTTTTACTTGGAAGTAAAAACGATTAGTAACTCTAAAATGAAAGAGGGCGTAACCGTCGAAAGATGCGCCCTCTTTTTTTCATTATTCACACTTTAAATAATATGCACAATGAAAGTACAAGTTAACGAAATCATAGAGAATTTACAGACCTTTGGTGGTACAAATTTCTTCTATCAAATACCACTTCTTAAAACTCGATTTACCGATGGACTGAAATATTTGTCAGAAGTTGCCGAATGTTTTTGGCTTATTACCGATACATCCGTAATAGCAAAAAGCCTAATGAACCGAAGCGAATTTGTAACTATAGACTTCAAGAGACTGTCCGAAGAAAAACAGGATTTTACAGGCTATGAAGCCGAGATAATCTATACCGATGGCAACGACAATATTTTAGAAAAACACGGCTATCGGGCAACCGATTTTCCGCTCGATGAACTGCGGTTATTTTTTGTAAATGATACGCTAATGTTACCTAGCGAATATTAAATTTTGAAGCTATGATTTATATAAAATTTCAAGATTTGAGCGAGGAAAAACAAGAGGAACTTTTACAGGTTTCTAGGGAACACGTTATATATCTTTTTGGGGAATCTATTCAAAAATATGTTAACGAAACTGGGGCAGATTATGATAAATTAATAGACGAGGAAATGATTAAAAATCTATATACGTATAATTTCGTTTTTAATATTTGATTTCCAGAAGTTAGTTTTTAAGCACCTCTAGTCTTAGAGGTGTTTTTGTATGTAATTTATATCCAATTCAAGAAAAAAATGTATCTTTACGTTGCTGAAAATCAGCATACAAATTCAAGTAGGGTTATCCACTTTTCGACTTTCGCCGATAACCGTACACATCGAAAAATAACATATCGGAAAATCATTTTCCCTGAAAATGGCAATCGGCTTTTTAGCTGGATTGTATGGATTTTTGTCCCGCGAGCGGGACGAAAAGGAATAGCAAGAGGGTAACACGCTGCGCGATGTTTCGGATTCCTTTTCACTTTCAAATAGCTGATTACCAGCGATTTGAATATATTTCAATTTCCTGACAATCAACGATTTGCGACAAACGGGCTGTAAACGCCCATTTTTAGGGAAGATTTTGCGACAAATCGGCGAAATATGGACTCATTTATTGGAATTAGATTTAAAAAGGAAACTGCAAAACGTTTCCAAACTTTCTCACGCACTTACTTCAAATCGCACACCGAGGCAATGACCACAATGCTCGATTTTTTCTTCTATAATGAGATATCGCCAAAGGAAAAATTAGGACCAACTGGACGTACCATCGAAGCCAAATTACTCAAAAGAATAAATGCGGTTATTGCCATAATGCGAGACGTGGAAAAGACACAGACTAAACCTACGGTGGCTATGATTCAATCTCTTTTTGAAGCAGAGGAACCAGCAAAAAAACCGCTGATTGTGGAAAAAAAATATGCCGAAGAAAAAAAGGAAGTTCGCTTTCGAGAAAAGCAAAACACAAGTAATCAACTCTAATTTTTTGAGCTATGTACATCACAATAACACCTCAAAAATTAGGTAATAATTATTCGCAAAGTTCAGCTGATTTTGCAGGGTATTTAGAGAAAGAAAATCAAGGTTTAGAACAGCAGGATATGGAACATTTTTTCAATCAATATGGCGATGAGATTTCCGCTGAAGAAGTGGTAAAGGAAATTGATGGAAACACCGCAAAATTGAAAAAGAAAGAGCCCAAGTTTTATTCGATTACGGTTAGCCCATCGAAGTATGAATTACGAAAACTTCAAAACAATAGTCAAGATTTAAAGACCTACACTCGTGAGCTGATGAAGGATTATGTTGCCAGCTTCAATCGGGAAATCCACGGACGACCTATAACTATCGATGACATAAAATACTATGCGAAAATTGAACATCAAAGAACGTTCAAAGGAACTGATAAACAGATAAAAGAAAATCAACCTTTCGCTACAAAAATACTTAAGCTCAAGACGGATATCCTAAATATTCAAGAAGGACGAGCTGAAGGGAATATTAAAAAGATGAAGAAGGAAATTGCTAAACTGGAACGCCAAGCACCACATCAACAAAATGGAAAGCGGATAGTCCAGGGAATGCGAAAAGATGGAAACCAAAGTCATATTCATATCATCGTGAGCAGAAAGGATGCTTCAAATTCTATAAGCCTTTCCCCAGGAAGTAAACACAAAGCATCCGAAGTAGAGATGCACGGAAAAAAAGTGAAGCGTGGTTTTGATAGAGATACATTTTTCGCGAAAGCGGAAAAAACATTTGATAAGACATTTGGATATAAGCGCAATTACGCAGAGACCTACAAGGCTAAAAAGACCTTTGTAAAGAACCCAAACCTATATTTTTCCGCTTTGATGAAACTGCCTGCCAATGAAAAAGCATTGGCTTTTAAAATGATAAGCAAATCGGGATTGCCCATAGTGCCGAGTATCCCTATTAGTCAGGCACAAATAGCACTTCGGGTCTTTAAGCGATTGAGACGTGGCGCAGAGGTGGCCATAAAATCAAGTTCAATAGGAATCTAACAGTTATGCAAATAGAAAATCTCATAGTGACACTTTCAATTATTGGTTTGGCCAGTATCGTTTTCTATGCGATGTTTCGAATAAGTAAATATGCGTTTGTTTTGAATATCGCAATGCTTTCATTTCTCGTATTCTACATTTCTAAAGGAAATGAATTTGCAACAATATTGCTTTACTTAGTTTGTCCTCTAATGCTAATTAATACAGGGTTATATGTTTTTCTGCATAAAATTGAAAACACACAAAATGAAAACACTAAATACCAAGTTAGTTTTTCTACGAATAAAGGAAACTTAAAATTAGATAATATAAAACGTGGCGCATCCGTCATCGGATCCGCCGGAAGCGGAAAAACCGAAAGTGTAGTGTATGGATTTCTAAAACATTTCCGGAAAGAGAACTTTTGCGGTATCATTCACGACTATAAAGATTTTGAACTTACCGAAATGGCGTACCCTCTTTTTAAGGATAGCGATATTCCGTTTAAGGTCATTTCCTTTGATAAAATCATTCATAGGGTAAATCCTATTGCACCACATTATTTAGAGAACGAGGAAAGCGTAAACGAGGTGTCAAGGGTACTGATTGAAAACCTTTTAGAGCAAAGAGAAAGCGGAACAGCTGGCACAACAAAATTCTTTAACGATGCTGCTGAAGGTTTGATTGGAGGTTTGATTTGGAAACTTAAAACCGACTACCCCAAATATTG
>ENA-ORXM01000768-ORXM01000768.1-marine-metagenome-genome-assembly--contig:-NODE-768-length-50440-cov-4.860274_pt1 | contig 50440 bp, 37 predicted proteins | sample MGYA00237867_ERZ511480 | MGnify/ENA primary metagenome ERZ511480 (study PRJEB26309, sample SAMN06266103) | marine metagenome | isolation source: Algal blade | place: United Kingdom:Sidmouth, United...
AGCTTATGACAACTTGGGCTTGATTTGTAGAAAACTTGAGCAATACGATGAAGCCATAAAATATTACTCCAAATCCATTGAGATATACCCAACAGGAATGTTGGCCCATCAAAATCTTGGAGTTGTTTATGTCATCCAAAAAGATTATGAAAAATCGGTAGCACTTTATGAACGCATTATTGATTTTGCTCCAGACAGTCCAGAAGGATATTTTGGGAGTGCCAATAGCTTAATGATGTTATCAAAATTTGATGAAGCCATTCCAAAAGCCAAGAAAGCCTTGGATATGTATAAATCAACTGATTCTCATTTAGTGGGAGATGGGTATTACATGTTAGGACTAATTTACTACTACAAAGAAGATGATGAAAAAGCGAAAACGTATTTAACTTTAGCCAAAGAAGCTGGACTTCAGATAAACAGTAAAATCGAAAGTGATATTTTTGGTGATGGTTATCAATCAAATGAATCTAATTATACAGAAGAAGATTTTAAGAATGCAGGAATTGAGTTTGTCAAATATGTGGACCGAGATTTTAAATCTATTGAACAATTAAAAACAGAAAAAGAGAAACTTGAAGTAATTCATCAAGCATACCAAACATTAAGAGCAAAGAATAATGAAATTCGCAATAACCTAAAATTGATGGATATAAAGCTAGAAGATATTGTAGTGCCAATAAAAACTGCTCACTGATGCACAAGATTAAAGAAATAAGACTTAAGAATTTCAAATTCTTTTATGGAGAAGTATCTATATCACTAGAAAGAAAGAATGCATTGATATTTGGGGAGAATGGAAGTGGCAAAAGTTCTATTTACTGGGCAGTGTACACTTTTTTAAAAAGTGTAAATAAAGCAAGTCCTCAAAATGTTCAGAAGTATTTTAATCAAAGCGATCAATCCTTGAAAAATCGTTTTTCAGATGATGCTGCGGACAGTTTCGTCAAATTCGTATTTGAGGATGAAAATAAAACCATCACTGAAAAAACTATTTCAAACTCTACAGTAGATACTAAAACTGGTACTCTTGTCATAAAAGCTGTATTGGGTAGTGAATTAATCAATTACAAACTACTCTCAAAATTCCATGATTTTAAGAACCCTCAACAGATAGACATTTTTCCTTTAATGAATAAAGACTCATTGATGTTTGTCAATTTTAGGGAAAATATTATTAAGTCTGACCAATCAGTAGGTAATTCGAATGCTCAAGATTGGTGGGACTATATAAAAGATGGAATGCAGCCAAGAGGCAAGATGAATGAGCAACCTTACAAAACGTTTAAAAGTGCTACTGATAAATTTAATAATGAACTCAGATTCTATTTAGATTCAATTATTGAATCGGTTAATGAATACTTGCATAAATTTAATCAAAAATTTACTGTCTCCTTTGAGTTTACAGCTTGTGAGTACGATGGCTTTATAGAAGGAAGCACAACCAAAAGATCACACAAAACGATTGTTCCAAACATATATTTGCATGCATCCTTTAATCATGTGAAGTTAGCCGCAGATAAAAAGCACATTACAAAGCCACATACATTTCTAAATGAAGCAAAATTAACAGCTATAGCATTGTCTATACGTTTTGCAATGCTAGATCAAAAATTAGACGACTCTAAATTGGCAGATGATACACCAAAGTTTTTAGTTCTTGATGATTTACTTATAAGTTTAGACATGAGTAATCGTGAACGAGTTCTGGATATTGTTTTAAAAGATTTTGAAAAATATCAAATAATTATACTTACTCATGACCGTAATTTTTTTGAACTTGTAAGACACAGAATAAATCGCCTCAAGCAAGACAATTGGAAATATATTGAAATGTATGAATGTGAAAAAGAAGAAATTCCCCAACCATATATTAAATCTGCTGACACTTATTTGGAGAAAGCAGAAAAGTTCTTTCATGCTAAAGAGTATGAGATAGCTGGTAACTTTTTAAGAAAAGAAGCAGAGAATTTCTGTAAAGAATTTTTGCCTAGAAAGCACCAATTTACTTCTGAATATATTCATCATGACTTGAATGCTTTAATTTTACGCTGTTTACAATTTGCAAAGGAAGCTGGTCTAGATGAAACCTTATTTATAGAACTAGATAGCCATAGGAAGTTTGTTTTAAACCCTTCTAGTCATGATAGTTATGATGTACCTAAGTTTAATAGTGAGATTGGCAATTGTTTAAAAACCTTAAAGGGCTTACGTGAAATTAAGAATGAAACCTTTCTCAAAAGAGGCCAGCAAGTCGAATTTGAATTAACAACTGCCGACGGAAAAGACATTTACAAATTTGAAATTAAACTAGTAGATGATTTTAGGTTGTTAAAAATACCTTCGGATGATTCTGTTCTTTCCAAAGGAATGATCAATTATTGGGTATCAAAAAATGGAGTTAAAGGAGCTTTACAACATGGTAATAATTCATTGAAAAGATTATACTCTATAAACTATGACAAATCAGATAAAGCGAAAAACGCAGACTTTTGGGAGGAAATCAAAATTAGCAAGAATGGAAATAAATTGAATTCCGTAAGGCTAATTTAAAGCCAGCATTCCGGAATCATACACATTGACATAATCCCCATCTCAATGGGACAAGATTCCAATACAAAAAACATCTTGAATTAGAGATGATTTTTTTAGTCATTTAACACCTGTTTCTTTGACCGAAAAAAATTGAATTTTTACAACAACGCCTCATCCATCTCATCCAAAACATCATTCCCAAAACTCTCCAAATAATGCTTTGTAACCTCCTCTGATTCATGACCCATTGCATCAGATATCATTGCAATAGATTTTCCTTCATTTTTTAATACGACGGCATAAGAATGTCTAGCAATATACGTAGTAAGTTTTGTTTCTATTCCGGCTGCTTCTCCAATTGTTTTCAAATGTTTGTTCACACGTTTTAAAACACTTTTAATACGCTCTCTTATTTGTTGAATGCTCTTGTGTTGCTCATTCAAGATAGGGAAGATATATTCCGAATTAGGATTAAATTCTTTGTAGTGATCCAATATATTGCATATTCCGACAGCTTTGCCCCCCCTGTTCCGATTTAGTCTGACCCCCCTATTCCGGAGCTTTGACCCCCTCTATTTGAGGTAAATGTTAATAACTTTCCGGAGGTTTGACCCCCTCAAAAAAGTGGATACATACGATTAAAATAATCCTAGTTCGTAGAACTTAAAAACTACGATAATGGGTAAAATAAAACGTATGGATCAAATAAAATCAATATTAGAGGTTTATTTAGAAACAAAATCAATCAAAGGCACTTCTCGAAGACTTGGTGTATCCAAGAACACTGTGAGGTCATATCTTAGAAAAGCATATAGTCACAGTGAAGATTTATCAAGGGTTATTTCCTTAGACGATTCTGAATTTTCGAAGATATTTTATTCCTCAATCAGCAAAGCTTCAACACAGCGTGAGAAAGTTTTTGAGGGTATGGTTGAAGGCTGGCTAAAAGAACTATCTAAGGTTGGAGTAACTCGCCAAATACTATGGGAAGAGTATCGAATTAAACATGCTGATGGTTATGGTTACAGTCAGTTCTGTGAACAACTCAGACGTGTAGTTCAGCGAAAAGATTTAACCTTGAGTTTAGATCACAATCCAGGTGAAAAAATACAAATAGACTTTGCGGGTAAGAAAATGCACTGGGTTGATTTATCTAGTGGTGAAGTACATGAATGTGAAATCTTAGTTGCAGTATTGCCATACAGTCAATATAGTTTTGCAGTTGCAGTACCAAGTCAAAAAACGAGTGATTTTATAGAGGCAATCAATCAGACATTTTTATATTTTGGAAAGCTACCCAAAGTTGTTTTATCAGACAATTTAAAAGCCTTTGTTGTTCAGTCTAATCGCTATCAACCTAAGTTTAATGAGTTGTGTATTCAACTTGCTACGCATTATAAAATTGACCTGGAAGCAGCACGTGTTCGCAAGCCTAAAGACAAGGCGAGTGTAGAAAATATGGTGCGCACTATTTATAGTCGAGTATATGCTCCTTTACGAAATAATACCTTCCATAGCTTAGCCGAACTTAATGAAGGAATTAGAACGCAAATAGACCTCCATAATAGCAAGCCTTATCAAAAGAAACCAGGTACACGATTCAGTGTTTTTGAACAACACGAATCGCCAGTAATGAGAGATCTGCCTACTGATTTATTTGAAATAAAACTAACCACAAAAGCGAAAGTACAACGCAATTACCACGTTTTTCTTGGCCAGGACAAGAACTACTATTCTGTTCCATTTAAGTATGTAGGCAAACAAGCAACTGTGGTGTATACTTCTAAAATAGTTGAAGTATATGTTGATAATCAAAGGATTGCCATACATGAACGAATGCTAAGTCACAACAATTTTGTGCATCGAACCAACGTGGCACATATGCCTAGGAATCATATTGAATGGAAAGAATCTCAAGGCTATGATGCTGCATATTTTCTAGATCAGGCACAAAAAATAGGTGAAGCAACTTGCTGGGCTGTTGGTCATATTCTTAGTTCTAGAATACATCAATCACAAGGATATAATAGTTGTCGTGCCATTCTTCAACTAGCCAAGCAATACTCAAATGAACGACTTGAAAAAGCAGCCTTACGCTGTCAAAATATTAATAAGGCATCGTACACACTTTTAAACAATATTCTAAGTAAAAACATGGATCGACATACCCAAGAAATTACCTTGTTCAAAACACCAGAACATACAAATATTAGAGGTGCTGAAGAATATCAATAAGATCCGAGATAAACGATTTTTTAATCTAAAATTTATTTTATGAAAAATGCATCATTACAAACAATGAAACAAATGAAAATGGAAGGAATGGCATCTGCTTATGAAGCAGTTCTTTCTTTACCTATCAACAAACAGCCTGAACCACATCAGATGCTAGCTCAATTGGTAGATGCCGAACAGCAATACCGAACACACAAAAGAATGACAATGCTCTTAAGATTTAGTAAGATGAGATATGCTGTAACCATACAAGATATCGATTGTTCTAAAAAACGAAATTTGTCAAAAGAAAAACTGTCTCTACTAACTGATTGTGCTTACCTTGACAGAGGAGAGAATATCCTAATCACAGGAGCAACTGGTTGTGGAAAATCCTACCTAGCATGCGCCTTGGGGAATAACGCTTGTGTCAACAATTATAGAACTTTATATTTTAACATGAATCGATTTACAGAACAAATTGCAATGGCCAAAACAGAAGGTACTTTGATTAAATGGATTGATAGAATTAAAAAAGCCAAACTGATTATTATGGATGACTTTGGACTCCAACCAATCTCACATGCCGTAAAGTTGATCCTACTTCAGATTCTTGAAGATAGATATGAAAATGCTTCTACTATAATTTGCTCTCAGATCCCCGTTGGAAAATGGCATGAGTATTTTGATGAGCCTACTATTGCAGATGCCATTCTTGATCGGATTATTCCTAAGGCACATCGTGTGGAATTGAAAGGAAAAAGTTTAAGAACTAAATCTAAACATGTATCTTAACTTTTGAAATTAAGTATGTTTTCCACAGGGGGGTCAAACCTCCGGAATGAGGGGGTCAGAGCTACCGGAATATGCAGTTTCAATTCCAAGTTCAATTCCAAAACTTTTTAAATGTTTGTTAACTCTCTTTAAAACACTTCTAATTCTGTTTTCTATTTGTTGAGATGTTTTATGACTTTCATTTAAAATTGGGAAGACATATTCTGAATTAGGGTTAAACTTTTTATAAAAATCCAAAATTTCTTGAACCCTAGGTAAGATTGCAGGAGAAAGAGGTTTTTTAGTTTTTGATCTGATATAATCAATCCTACCATTGGTAATTTGAGTCCATTTTAATTTCGCAATATCTATAAAGTTCATTCCCCTAGTTAGGTAACTAAAAATAAAAATATTAACTGACCTTTCTTGGGTAGTGTTTGTGTCAGCTTCGAAAGTAAAGAATCTTTCCATCTGTTCCTTGGTTAAAGCTTTTCTTGTAGTTTCATTTTTAAATTGACTTATTTTGAATTCATTAAATGGATAGATATCTTTTGGACAAACTCCTTCATCTCTTGCTTTATTGAATAAAGATCTTAATGTTCTTAAATATTGATTAATAGAATTTGGTTTTGTGCTAACCCCCTATAAACTGGAGAATCATTTAGCAATTAGGTTAATAGATTCTGGTCTTATATCCAGAGTGTTTTTTAGTTCTTGATTCCATTCCATTTCAATACCTTTTGTTGCCAAATATTTAGCTGGACTAAGGTATTGGATTCCAGAATGAATTCTTTCAAAGTTATAAAATTTAATCCAACGATTAAAAACATCTTGTGCTTCTTCAATATTTCCAAAGTCATATTTCTGACAAATTACACTTTCCATAATACTATGATATGATTCAATATGTGCGTTTTGCTCTGGTGTTGCCGGTTTCGTAAATTCTTGAATTACATCTTTTTTGCTAAAATAATTTCTGACTGAAGATTCTATAAATTGAGATCCATTGTCGTTCCTTACGTAAATTACTTTTGGTAATGCATAGAAAGAAAATATTTTGTCGAATAGCTCTTTAACATTTTTAAAATTAATATTCCAATCCATGTATTGTCCCAAGACCCACCTTGAAGAGACGTCAATAACAGTTAATACTAAGGCATTTCGTTGCTGTCCTGCTACATAAACATACTTTATATCAATTTCAAAATATTCTAAATCCATAGAAGGTTCAGGTACTAATTTCGACACCCAAAGTCTTGGTGTTTTTCTGTGTTTCATCTTCTTATTCAATAGTCCATGCTCTCTCATTAGGCGATAAACCTTTTTCTCATTAATAATATATCCCTTTTCTTGTCTTAACCAATGTGTTACTTTTCGATATCCATAGTCAACAAATTCCTTGCTCAGTAAGACTTCTATTTCTTGAATCACCTGATAATTAGTAACAAATGATCCATTATTTCTTCTAGTATGAGAACTTTTTTTGATCCCCTTTGCTTTTGGATTCTTTTTAGGTGTGAAATAAAAAGAACTTGACGGTATCTTTAAAAACTTCAATACTTTATATGTTGGAAATCCCTCACCAATAAAGTCATAGGCTATTTGCAGTCTCTCTTCCTTTGTCAATGACTTTTTTTTAGCATTTCTGCTTGAATCCTTAGTTGCAATTCCTTTTCTGCAACGATAGCTTTAAGTGCCTTGTTTTCTTTCTCAAGCCTTATTTTTTCATAGTCAATCGCTTGAGTATTTGATTTCTTTTTGCCACTTAATCCTGCAAAACCATGTTCATCGTATAAGCTTAACCACTTACCTATACTGACATTTGATACTCCAAAATGCCTACCTGCTTTTGTTGTTCCATGGATCTTCTGATACTCTAATACTTCCAGTTTATCCTGCTGGTTCCAGCTTTTTCTGTGATTACTCATAATGCAATTTAATGTTTAAATTTAAACTGCTAAGGCTCTCCAGTTATTTAGGGGGCTAGAAGGGTTTAAGGTTAGTAGAAATCAAGTATTCTGAGTACTTATTTAAAAATCTAACATTTATTTGATGAAATTTAATCGTTTTAGATTTGTTGTACTTTAATAGAGCATTTCGTGCAGTTTGATACACTTCTGCATTCTTTAAAGAGTCAGTTTTTTTTATCCTCTCAATAACCTCATCAAAGTACCCAATTACATTTTGAGGCTCAACACCAACAAATTCTTTTCTAAAGGCCTCAAATGAAAATACCTTATGATTGAGTCTCATTTTCTCAATGATATCCTCAGCATCATAAAGCTTCTGCTTTATGAATTTATTCCTGCTCTTAGACTTTGGGAATTTTTTGTTGAATTCAGATCTCTCAGAATCCCATTCATTTTTAATGCAAGAGAAACCAAGCTTAAAGTATTTTCTATCCCTCTTATCAGATACTCTAAGTACAATAGGGTGGGTTCCATCGGCGAGTGTTTTGGAGGTATATATGATAGGCTTAACTTTGGGCATATTGATTTGTGGTTTACATTATGGTTTACACTTTTCGTTCAAAACAAATATAAGTAAATCAATCCAATTATAAATGAAAAGTATTTAATTCATTGATAATAAGCTATTTGCAGCTCTATTCGAAATAGAGCGAAACTAATCAAAACCACCAAATCCTGCTTTGGGAGCAGGGGGTCGTAGGTTCGAATCCTACCTCCCCGACAAATCAACAAAGGTCATCACACGCAGTGTGGTGGCCTTTTTGTATTTTGACTCTTCTTTTACGATGATTTGTTTATTATCCATTGTCATTTCGAGCGAGCCGCAGGCGAGTCGAGAAATAAAAGTATTGCTCTTCCATTCAATTTCGACCGAGTTTGCCGTTAGGCAAAAACGAGTGGAGAAATCTGTACACGTATTCTTTGCAGATTTCTCCATTCCATTATATCCCAGTCCCCGTAGGGGCAGGCGAAATTATACTAAAAACAAAAACTTTGATCCCTAGATTCCGCTATCTATGACAAGTACGATTTTATTGTGCTAAATTTGATTGTCATTTCGAGCGGTGCTTTTGCGTAGTCGAGAAATCAAGATCATTGTCTTTATTTCAATTTCGCCTGCCCGGCTAGAGACCGGAACCTTTAGGTTTACAAAGAACATAAAGGCTGATAATTTATAATTATCATCATGTATAACTTTTTCTTTTTTGGTTCTTTTTTCTTTTTGTTAGTTTAACAAAAAAAGTGTGGATAATACATTTGTGAAACATCTGAGGCGCTTTATGACCGGAACCGGGCTCGAGACCCAAGCTCTGTTTTAATCCTTAGGTGTTTTACTTCAAGTTTAGACACAAATAGAAAACAAGAGTTAATGACTCATTAAAGGTTAAATGTGGTTGCCTGAAGTTTTCACAAAGTATTACTCACACTATTAAAAAATCCTAAACTCAAATTATGAAATTTAAATTTATTCTGGGTGTTGATGTTAGTAAGAACTGGTTCAACTATTGTATAATGACAAATACCTTAGATCTCATTCAAGAAAGTAAGGTGGATAATAATCCTAAAGCTATTGAAGCCTTTTTAGAATCGCTATTTAAGGAAAGTTATCTAGATGATATGGACCAAATATTATTAATTCTTGAGCATACTGGTATATATGTCAAGCATCTTGTAAATGCCTGGTTAGGACAGACTGGTAAATTATCTATAGTCCATTCATCAAAAGTCAGCAATCTACTATCTGGTCAAACTAGTTGGGATGAAAAAACTGATGCCATGGATGCAAGAAGGTTATCTGAATATGCAATAAGATATGCTGATAAAATAAAGTTATGGCAAGCTAAGGACACAAATTTGGAACTTTTACAAGAATTACAAACTCAAAGAAAAAGGACTAATAAGATATTGTCAATGCTCACGGTTCCCCTGAATGAAAGCAAGAAATTTAATTCAAAGGAAATAAAGGAAAGACTTACTGCAAATCATTTAGATTTGATCAAAGAAACAAAAAAGGCTTTAAAAGAAATAGATCGTCAACTGATGGCAGTAATAAATGACGATCAAAACTTGAAGCATTTATACAAGCTAATAACCTCAGTGGAGGGAGTAGGTCCAGTAACTGCTCGAGAGGTATTAATCTGCACTTCAGGTTTTATAGATTTTTTACCTACGCAAGCAAAATCTTTTGCAAAATACTGTGGAGTAGTACCCTTACCCAAACAGAGTGGTAAAGTAAATCGAAAAGCAAAGACATCGAAAAGAGCAAACATGAAGTTGAAATCATATCTAACAATGGGGGCAACAGCACTAATAGGAACTAAATCAGAATTGGGAAAATACTATCAACGAAAGGTAGAAGAAGGCAAACCACATTTTAAGGTGATAAATGCAATGAGAAACAAGATGATTTTAAGAATTTTTGCTGTTGTAAAAAATAACACTATGTATCAAAAAAATCTTGATCTAAATTAGGAATAACCATAGAAAACAGAGTGGAGCGGAGAAATCTGCAACATCTAGCTTGCAAAGCGAATGTGCAGAGCAAAGCTAACGTGTACAGATTTCTCCGCTCTGGTCGAAATTACCTTAAGACAGAAAACGTTGATCCCTCGGCTCCGCTGCGCTGCGCTCGGGATGACAAAGTTTTTTAACAACAATTACCATTACTTTAAATTTTATAAGCAAAGCATTATTAGTATCTCAGGATGACAATGGCATTTTGTTTCACTCCGATCCCTGAATATTTGGATCAACTAGGATGATTATGTTTAAAACACCAACCATCCTAAATATGCAAAAGTGAAAAAACTCTCTTCAACTCTAAGAAAATTAAATTCAAAAGCTCTAAATTAGCTTTTAGAAATAAAAACTAAAACTAAAACTAAAAATAAAGCTATGACTACTCAACAACACCAGTACTGGGTTTACATTGTGACAAACCCAACAAAAACTATCCTCTACATAGGAGTAACAAATAACCTTTCTTTAAGGCTTCAGCAACATTATCAAAACAAAGGGAAAGAATTGACCTTTGCTGGTAGATTCTATTGTTTTAATCTTGTCCATTTTGAAGAATTTAAATATATAGATAAGGCTATTGCCAGAGAAAAACAATTGAAAAAGTGGAGTAGATCCAAAAAAAATGTTTTAATCGAAAGATTAAATCCTCAGTGGAAATTTCAAAATTCCTTGTTTTCCTCCAATGTTACAGAAACTTAAAAATGAATACGAATAATCATGTACCTATTGAATTACCGTTCTAGTTCCACCTATGTTTGAAGTTTACAACTTCAAACCAAATGTTAATCGAAAGCAAAAGACTCATAACAATATTATACGAGCTTTCCTGCTTTTAGTCATTCACAAAACCTTCCTAATAGACCTTTCGATATTCAATTGAACTTGGAAACTAAATATACCAACGGGGCCAAGGTTTTATTGGTTATATTGGATTTAATTTGAAATGAAATATCTCTATCTTATGTTCAAATTTTTAAAAGAAATAATAGGCAGACAAAAATCTCCAGAACAAATCTGGACCAGAGCCATCATCAATTTGGGATATGAGGAACTTGGAGACTTAGAATTCATGAAAGAAAATGAAGAATATAGGGTATGGATAAGTATTAATGAAGAAGGTGTAAAACTTAAGAATTATTTTCCTGGCTATGCAGAATCAGAATATTTGAATAAGCCATTTAGCAAAAAGGAGCTTAAGGGGTTTGTGAGGGATAATGAGGCGTATTGAGTGATATTATAGAGTCATCGAGTGTAAGTTTATCATAACTTTAGCGATTTTGTTAGTACAATTTAGATATTTAGCTATAATTATTAAATTTAGACATGAAAAAGATAGAAGTTGTAGCAGGTGTGCTAGTAAATGATGATAAATGTCTTTGTGTTCAAAGACCTAAACATAAACTTGACTATATATCTGAAAAATTTGAATTCCCAGGTGGTAAAATTGAAGACTGTGAAACAAGACAAGAAGCACTAAAAAGAGAACTACATGAGGAGCTCAATATTAAGGTAGAAGTTGGAGATTTTATAATGACGGTTAACCATCAATATCCTGATTTTGAATTAACAATGCATGCTTTTAGAATTGATGTTGAATCTAGAGAAATAAGACTTAATGAGCATATTTATCAAATTTGGTTGGATAGAGAAGATTTGTTGCAATTAGATTGGGCAGCTGCAGATATTCCTATTGTCGAAAAACTTAAAACTTTAGAATGGGAGAGTTTATAGATCGATTTAAGGAAAGCCTTGAGACAGGATTTATAGATCAAGAACAAAATTCTGAAATTTTATATCAGCCCAAATTATTGGTAAATAGTCAGGAACCTAAGAAAAAAGTTCTTACCTCATTATTGCAGGAATTTCAAACGTGTGAAAGCTTTTTTATATCAGTTGCATTTGTCACAACTGGAGGGGTTGCCACAATTATTAACACTTTACAGGAATTAGAACAACAAAATATAAAAGGCAAAATAGTTGTATCCCAATATTTAAATTTTACTCAACCAGAAGCTCTTCGAAGATTACTTCAATTCAAAAATGTAGAATTAAGAATAGCTACAAATGTAAATGCGCATTCAAAAGGCTATTTATTTAAAAAGGAAAATCATTACAATTTAATTGTTGGTAGTAGCAATCTTACACAATCTGCGCTCTCTAGAAATAAAGAATGGAACCTTCAAGTCTCTGCTTTAAAGAATAGTAAAATTATTCTTGAAGTTTATCAGGAATTTCAAAACGACTTCGATACTGCGACTTTAGTATCTGAAAAGTATATTGCTGAATATGAAAAAGAATATCAAAGGAAGAAAATAATACTTTCAAATGCTGAAGATGAAGTAGAAACATTAGATGTTGTCAAGCCAAACCAAATGCAGTTAGCTGCACTTGATAATTTAAATAAATTTAGATCAAATAATAAAGCTAAAGCACTAATTATTTCTGCAACTGGAACTGGAAAAACATTCTTAAGCGCATTTGACGCAAAAGCATTTAATCCAAACAAGTTATTATTTGTTGTTCATCGATTAAGCATTGCAGAAAAAGCAATGAGTACTTTCAAAAAAGTATTTGGAGGCACAAAATCAATGGGCCTTTATTCTGGTAATAAAACAGAAGTTGAAAAAGATTTTCTCTTTTCCACAGTACAAACGATTTCAAGAGAAAATCACTTATATAAATTTGAGATAAATCATTTTGATTACATTATAATTGACGAATCTCATCGATCCGGTGCACAGTCTTATATAAATTTGATAAATTATTTTAAACCTAAGTTCTTGCTAGGAATGACCGCGACTCCTGAACGAACTGATGGGTTTGATATATTTAAGTTGTTTGATCATAATGTCGCCTACGAAATTAGGCTAAATGATGCAATGGAGGAACAAATGCTGTGTCCATTCCATTATTATGGAGTTTCAGATTTGTTTATTGATGATGAAGAACAAGATGACCATTCTTTATTCAACCGACTCACATCTAATGAAAGGGTAAATAGAATTGTAGAAAAGATCAAGTTCTATGGAACTGACAACGGAATCTGTCGAGGTTTGATTTTTACATCTAGAGTGAAGGAGGCAAGAGAATTATCTATAGCATTTAATAAGTTAGGATTTAAAACCATCGCTTTGAGTGGTGAAGATAAGAACGATATATCATCGGGAATAGATCTCCTAGAATCGACTGATGAATCAAAAAGAATCGATTATATATTTACTGTTAATATCTTTAATGAAGGCATTGATATTCCTAAGGTTAATCAAATCATCATGCTACGCCCAACGGAGTCGGCAATTATATTTGTGCAACAATTAGGAAGAGGATTGAGAAAAGAAAATTCTAAATCATATTTGACTGTAATTGATTTTATAGGTAATCACAATAATAGTTATCTCATTCCTATAGCACTATATGGCGACACTTCCTATAACAAAGATCGAATAAGAAAATTGCTCTCTGGAGGGAGTACGGATATCCCAGGAGTTTCCACAATTAATTTCGATAAGATTACAAAAGAAAGAATTTTCAAATCCATAGACTCTGCAAATATGAGTCTACTTAGAGATTTGAAAAAAGATTATTCATTGTTAAAATACAGATTGGGTAGGATACCGCTGATGATGGATTTTGTAAATTCTAATTCAAGAGATCCTTTCACTTTTGTCAAATATTCAAAATCGTATTACAACTTTGTAGTTAGAGCCGAAGAAGATTTTGATCAAATTTTAGATAAAAATTTTCAAGAAAATTTAAATATATTTTCATTAGAAATCAATAATGGGAAAAGAGTTGAGGAATCTATCTTGTTAAACGAACTGTTAGAAAAAGATATCTTGAAGATGTCAGAACTAAAAAAAATCATTTTCAATAAATACAATTATGAAACTGCTAGCGAAACTATTGAGTCTGTAATTTCAAACCTAAATTTCAAATTCATTAGAAAGAAAAAGAAAACTGTCTTTTTAGAAAATAACCTAATTAAAAGAGATGCGGATTTAAGTTCAATGCTTAAAAATCTAGAGTTCAAGAAATATTTAAAAGATGCAATTGACTATTCAATTCAAACATATGACTCTAACTTTTCAATAGATACTTATAATAAGGGTTTTTTGCGCTATCAAAAGTACAGTCGAAAAGATGTCTGTCGATTACTTAACTGGGAAAGTGATATAAGTAGTACACTATACGGTTACAGAACCAGAGAGGGTTCAACTCCTTGTTTTGTAACTTATCATAAAGCCGACCATATTGATGACTCCATTAATTACAATGATCATTTTATTACTCCTTCTTTGTTTGCTTGGGAATCTCGTTCCAATAGGAAAATTGATAGTTCTGAAATTCAAAATGTCATCAAATCAAAACGTATTCTGTTATTCATAAAAAAAGCAGATTCAGAAGGCACCGATTTTTATTATATGGGAGACGTTGATATTGTGCAAGATTCTATAGTTCAAGCAAAAATGCTTGACTCTGATAAACCTGTTGTTCATTTTAAATTTAAATTAGATAAGCCTGCACCAGAGAACCTTTACAATTATATTACAGATAGATATAAAGATGATTTAACAAGAAGAACCAAAATAGAACCTATTAAAAATGTTCCTTCTATAATTGAAAAAACATATCGTATTCCTTTATATAATTTATATGCTGCTGCAGGCTCTTTTAGCGAGTTACAAACATCTAAAGAGTTCACAGAAATTGAAGTCCCTGAAAGATTTCACAAAGAAGGTTACTTTGCTTTTAAAGTTATAGGAGAGTCGATGAATAGACGTATCCCTAATGGATCTATTTGTATATTCAAACATCCTGTTGTGGGCAGCAGAACTGGAAAGATTTTATTAATTGAATACTTTAGCAAACAAGATCAAGACATGAATTCTCACTTCACTGTCAAAACTTATTCAAGTTCCAAAATAGTGCGTGAAGATGGCTGGCGCCACGAAAAAATTATTTTAAAGCCTAATTCGAATAAACCTCACTATGAGGACATAATTATTACTCAAGATGATGTTGAAGAAAAGCAATTCACTATAGTAGGTGAATTTGTTGACATTTTGGAAATTGATGAAATTATTTTATAATATCCCCCCCACAAAAAAAAGCCCGAAACTTCCGCCCCGAGCTTTTTAATAAATCCTATAAATCAAGATCAATGCTTAACCTCAAACCTACACTCCTTCTCATGCTCATACCCACACTTATCCTTGATTTTCACTTTCAGTGTATAGTGACCCGGTTGCATGTTTCTCAAGCTATGATCTCCAGAGCTATTAGACTTGCACCATTCGTATGGGTACTGACTTTCTTTTCTTACATACTGACCATTGATGTAAAGCTTCATGTACTCAATGTCTTGGTACTTCTGTGGCTTAACTTTGCAGTATACATTTGAACCTCTGTTGTAGCAATGTCCGTTGTTTGGGTATTCAAACCAAGAGTTCCAATCACAACCATTTCCAGTATTATTTCCACCGCCATTGTTGTATCCACCTTTGATTTCAAAGTTGCACTTCTTTTCGTGCTCGTAGCCACACTTGTCTTTGATCTTTACAGTCAGCGTGTAGTGGCCCGCTTGCATGTTTCTAAGGTAGTTGTCACCAGAGCTGCCAGACTTGCACCATTCGTATGGGTATGAACTTTCTTTTCTGATGTACTGCCCATTGATGTAAAGCTTCATGTATTCTATGTCTTGATATTTTTGTGGTTTTACTTTACAGTAAATGTCAGAACCGTTATCGTATTTGTGGCCATTGTTAGGGTATTCAAACCAAGAATTCCAATCACAACCATATCCGCCACCATTGTTGTTGCCGCTTTTGATTTCAAAGTTGCATTCTTTTTGATGCTCGTAGCCACATCTGTCTTTAATTTTCACAGTAAGTCTATAGTGACCTTTTTTCATGTTTCTAAGATAGTGGTCACCAGAACTTCCAGACTTACACCACTCGTATGGATAGGAACTTTCTTTTCTGATGTATTGACCATTGATATAAAGCTTCATGTATTCAATGTCTTGGTATTTCTGAGGTTTTACTTTACAGTAAATGTCAGAACCGTATTCGTACTTATGTCCATTGTTTGGGTATTCAAACCAAGAGTTCCACTCGCATCCGCCTGCGAATAAATTTGTTGAGAATGTTAAAGCGAATAAAGCGATGATTGTAATAATTAGATTTTTCATTTTTTTGATTTTTTGGTGAGCCTTTTTGTTTTCAGCTCTTATTAATAATAAAGTGTTGATTAATAATTACAATACAAATATGGGGTGGAAATGGGGGGAAGCCATTACCAAGTGGAGTAGAAGAAATTAGTATAAATAGTAATTGTGTAAGAGCTGTTAGCTTTTTGCCATTGGCCATTAGCTAGATGTTTATGCCTGATATAGGTTGACCTACAGTCAGATCTTAAATCAAAAATGCCCGAAGAATTTTTATTCTTCGAGCATGGACATATCAATCGTAAGTTGGTTTTAATTTATTGGTTTTTTAGGGTCATACTTGCTTACAAGTAAGCACCATTCACAGTATATTTTACTTCGTGCTCAAAACCGCACTTGTCTTTAATTTTTACGGTTATTTTGTGTTCTCCTGGCTTTAAATTTCTCAATTGGTAATCACCAGAACTGTTTGACTTGCACCACTCATATGGAATTTGAGTTTCCTTTCTTACAAAATGACCATCTACATAAAGCTTCATGTATTCAATGTCTTGGTATCTTTGAGCTTTTACTTTTACATACACATCAGAACCTATTTGTACATGTGTATTCTTAGGATATTCAAACCAAGAATCCCACTGACAGTTGTTTCCACCGCCGTTTCCATATTCACCTTTGATTTCAAACTCACATTCCTGCTCATGAGTCTTACCACACTTGTCTTTGATAACTACTTTTACTCTGTAATGTCCAGTTTTCATATTTCTCAATTGGTAATCACCTGAGCTGTTTGATTTACACCATTCATAAGGAGTAGTGCTTTCTTTTCTTACGAATTGACCATTGACATATAGCTTCATGTACTCAATGTCCTGGTGTTTTCTTGCTTTTACTTTTACATAAACATTAGATCCTTTGTCATATTTGCCACCGCAGTTAGGATATTCAAACCAAGAATTCCTATCGCAAGTTGTTGTAGTTCCGCCTCCACTACAAGGACCGCTTGTCCATGCTTGAACTCCTGCATTTTCAGCTACGCAAGAATTAGAGTATGTAACATTATTGCAACCGCAAACCGGGTTGTAAATGTAACTACAAATTGCATTGGGGTTGATTTGATTTGGATCGATGCAATTGTTAGTGGTACCACCTCCATGCTTAATTTCAAATGCACATTCTCTTTCATGAGTTTCACCGCACTTGTCTTTGATCAAAACTTTTACTCTGTAATGCCCAGTGTTCATATTTTTTAGTTGGTAATCACCAGAGCTGTTTGATTTACACCATTCATACGGAGTAGAGCTTTCTTTTCTCACAAATTGACCATTCACATATAACTTCATGTACTCGATGTCTTGGTATTTTTTTGCTTTTACTTTCACGTATACATTAGATCCTTTATCATACTTTCCACCGCAGTTAGGATATTCAAACCAAGAATCCCATTCGCAGTGACCATTAGCACCACCATATCCATTCTTGATTTCAAATCGACATTCTTTTTCAAAATATCGTCCACAACGATCCTTGACTTTTACCTTGATGGTATAATGTCCAGCTTGCATATTTCTCAAAAAGTTGTCTCCTGAACTTCCTGATTTGCACCACTCATATGGAGAAGAACTCTCTTTTCTTATGTATTGACCGTTTAGATAAAGCTTCATGTATTCGATGTCTTGGTATCTTCTTGCTTTTACTTTTACATAAACATCAGATCCTGTCTCAAACTGCTTATTGCTTGTTGGCTTCTCAAACCAGAAACCACTGTCGCATGTGAATGCAGATAAGTTAGTAGTAAAACAAATTGAAACTAAAGTGATGATTCCTAAAATTAAATTTCTCATGATAATAGATTTTATTGGTTTTTAAAATATTGTTTATTAATAATTACAATACAAATATGGGGCTGATAGGACTTGATTCCCTTACCAAGAGAAGTAGAAGAAATTAGTATAAATAGTAATTGTCAAAGTAGTGGCTAAGAATATTGCTATGAAAGCATTTATTTTATAAGGCTTGATCAATGTAGAAATAAAAAAAGCCCGAGAGCATTTGCTCTCGGGCTTTGATAACTTAATAATAATAAGATTTAACTTTTAATTTCAAAATCGCAATACTTGTAGTTGGTCTTCCCGCACTTATCTTTGATCTCTACTTTCAGTTTGTATTTACCAGGTTTCATTTTTCTTAGTTTGCTATCACCTGAGTTATTATTTTTACACCATTCATAAGGATGACTCGATTCTTTTCTGATGTATTGACGATCCAGATACATTTTCATGTATTCAACGTCCTGGTATTTCTTCGGATTTACTTTTACATATACATCAGAGTTTCTATTGTACTTCTGACCATTTTTGGGATAATCAAACCACGATTCCCAATCACAATTGCTACCAATATTTCCTCCAAATCCACCACCACTTTTAACTTCAAAGTCACAGTACTTTTCATGAGTATCTCCACACCTATCCTTGATAACACACTTCAGTTTGTATTTACCAGGTTTCATCTCTCTCAATTTCTGATCTTCAGTACCAGTGGTTTTACACCATTCATACGGGTAGTTAGACTCTTTTCTGATGTACTGACCATCTATGTACATTTTCATATATTCGATGTCTTGGTATTTTTTCGGGTTTACTTTCACATAAACATCAGAATTGTAATCATATTTGTTGTTTGCTTTTGGGTAATCAAACCAAGAGTCCCAATCACAATAATTGCCACCAGTATTATTACCAGTACCTGACTTTATCTCGAATTCACAATATTTTTGATGAATGTCTCCACACCTATCTTTCCACTCACATTTCAATTTATATTTACCCGCTTTCATATTTCTCAATTTATGATCGTCGGAGCTACCAGACTTACACCATTCGTATGGATAATTCGATTCTTTTCTAATGTATTGTCCATCTAAATAAAGTTTCATATAGTCGATGTCCTGATATTTTTCAGGTTTCATTTTAACATAAACATGGGCATTGTGTTCGTACTTATCTCCTTCTTTGGGATAATCAAACCAGGCATCCCATTTGCATTGTGAATATTCTCCGCCATTATTTCCATTTTCACTGTGCTTGATTTCAAATTCGCAAAATTTTTCGTGCGTCTCACCACATCTATCTTTTATCACGCATTTTAATTCATACTTGCCGGGTTGCATAGATCTGAGTTTTTGATCTTCAGAACTATTAGACTTACACCACTCGTAAGGATAATTAGATTCTTTTCTGATATACTGACCATCTATGTACATCTTCATATATTCAATGTCTTGATACTTATTTGGTTTGACTTTTACATAAATATCTGAATGATAGTTAAATTGATAGCCACAATTTGGATGTTCAAACCAAGAGTCCCAATCACAATGGTCATTACCTCCACCTGTATTGTTATCACCATGCTTAATCTCAAAATCACAATATTTATAATGCACATCCCCACATCTGTCTTTTATTTCTACTTTCAACTTGTACTTCCCATTCTTCATTTTTCTCAACTTGCTATCGTCGGAGCTATTTGATTTACACCACTCATAAGGATAGGAACTTTCCTTTCTAACGTACTGATCATCTAAGTAAAGTTTCATGTATTCAATATCTTGATATTTGGTTGGCTTAACTTTAACGTACATGTCATAGTGATAATCATATTTGCCACCACAGTTTGGATATTCAAACCAAGAATCCCAGTCGCAGTGATGCCCGCCACCTGTATTATTACCTTGCTTGATTTCAAATTCGCAATATTTCTGATGCATATCTCCGCATTTATCTTTCCATTCAACCTTCAATTTGTATTTACCGGTTTTCATCTTTCGTAGTTTAGAATCACCTGAGTCATTGGATTTGCACCACTCATAAGGATAGCTGGATTCTTTCCTAATGTATTGTCCATCCAAGTAAAGCTTCATGTATTCAATGTCTTGATATTTCTTAGGTTTGACTTTGACATAAATGTCAGTGTTGTAATCATATTTATTACCATTTTTTGGATAATCAAACCAAGCATCCCAATCACATCCTACTGCAGCATCATCTGCAAACAAATTTGATGTTGGAAAACCCATGACGAATGTCAATAGGAATAGTGTTATTATTCTCATAATTTGGTTTTTAAGGCTACTTTCAATTGGTTTTAAGCCTAAGTTAAAAAATTGTTTTACATATAAATTCCTACAAGCAATACTATGCAGTGTATACCACTAACAATATAGCGTAGACATTTTTTAATAAGTTTTGTGTTTAATTCTTTGCGCTGGAATTGGACCATAAAAATGATACAATTTCATCAGCCTCATTTCAGAGCGCTAGAATAAAAATTAAAATAAAAATGAGCATTTTTAAACTTCGTGAATGCTAACTTTTATTCAGAGTTTAACTTGCGATTGATGTGAAAGATTGAAAATCAAATTGATAGATTTCCGTTGTATGTATAAATTTATTATTATTTTAGCAGAAATAAAAATTTTAAGTAAGAAAAACCAAACCGCATTTTGTAATTATTAAATATTAGATGATGCCTGAAAACAACATTAGACTCGTCATAGCAGACGACAGTCCAACCTTTAGAGAAGGGATTAAAAGTTATTTGGAAAACACACCAGGTTTAGAAGTTATCAGCCAGGTGAGTAACGGAAGATCTCTTTTGTCAAATCTTAAAGAAGAAGAAGTAGATTTAGTTTTATTAGACATTAAGATGCCTGAGATTGATGGTGTAGAATGTACCAAAGAAATCAGAAAAAGATTTCCTTCAGTTAAGATAATCATTATTTCAAATTATGGGGAACTTGTTTTTATACGTGAATTAACACAAGAAAAACTTGGCGCTCATGGCTACTTGTTGAAGAATGTAGAAAAAGAAGAGATAGTCTTTGCAATTAAAAAAGTTTACAAACAAGGACATTATTTATGTGATGAAATAAGAGATAAACTTCAATCTTTAGAACAATTTGATGACCTCTTTTCTCCCAACGAATTGCAGACCCTATATTATTTTTGGAATGGATTGACCTCTGAACAAATTGCAGAAAAGGTCTACAGGAGTAAACATGCTGTTGATGCTAGATTTAAAAATATTTATGGTAAAACTGAATGTGCCAATCAAAGAGAATTGATGAGATACATCGTTGAAAAAAACTTGAATGAAGTTTTCAAATATCAGTTTGAAGAAGAAGTTTAAAATATTAATTTTGTCCATTAGTATTTTTTATGCTTATTCTATTCAAGCAACAACGCAAATAGACTCAATAAAATATTTTGATGAAAGAGCAGAAGAATTGTTTTTGGAAGGACATGCAGAAGAAGCATGTCACCATTATCAATGTGCGTTAAATCAGTATTGGAATTTCAGAGATAGAAAAACGAAGTCTGATGTCGATGAAGGTTTAAAACTACTAGAAAGACTTTCTGTCTGTGTAAGAAGTACTGGCCAATGTGAACTAATACACAAATATTTAGACCAACAAATAAATGATGATGCAGAAAAAGCTATCGTTGCAAGGATCATAAAAAAATACGTTAAGTGTAATCAACAATGTGATAAAACTGCGGATCCTAGTTTTGAAAAGCAGATCTTGAATTACTTTGACCTTTTGAGAGTTGATACATCGGCCCACCTTCAACTCAAATATTTATTAAATGGTTCGGATACGGAAGAAGAAGAATTTTACAATTTTTTCTACTTATTAGAAAGGGGGTTTGTTCCTGCTTTGGATTCGTTTGATAAAGAAATTTCTGCGACTAAAAGAACGAATCGTCTGGGATGGATCATGCTATCTTCTCTGTTTATAATCATTGGATTAGGTTTTACCCTATTCTATTTTAAAAGAGAAAAAGAACTACTGACTAAAGAGAAAATCGCATTGCTCAAAGGAAAAGAAAAAGAGAATGATCGTTTAAGTATCGATCTCCATGATATTCTAGGTTATAAGATTGTTGAACTAAAGGATCAAATAAACAAGATTGAAAAAAAGCATCCTAGCAATGATATTTCTATTGTAGGAAAAGGCTTGGATGAATTGCACGAATCAATGAGATATATTGTTCAGTCAAACCTTACACCGGAATCCTTAAAGTTTGGATTAGCTCCTGCTTTGGAAACGTTGATAAATAGAGTAAATAATTTAGGAGTAGTAAAGTTTAGCTTATACAAGCATGGGCTTGAAAATAGAATTGAACCTTCTAAAGAAAAACATATATTTTATTTAATTCAAGAATTGGTAAATAATATCATCAAGCACTCCAAAGCAAAATCTGCAACCATCGAAATCACACAATCCCAAAAGGAGATTTCTGTATTGGCAGAAGACGATGGCATTGGATATGTACCTAATGTGGATACCCTGAAAACTATAAAAGCTAGAACTGAATTTATAAAAGGAAATTTAATTGAAGATTCAAAAATTGATCATGGAGCTACCATAATTATCAATGTCCCTATTGATAAAATCTTGGTTGAATCTTAATTGGCAAATAGTGTTTTTAATATGGTATTTATCTCGCTTTATCAGCAAAACGTAAAAGATCGTTAGTTCCCTTGAGATCGTCTGATTTGGCAACTAACCGTCCATTCTTATCCAGAATAAGAAAAGCAGGTAGCGTATCAAAACGATGCTGACGAATTAAATTTCTACCCAAAGAAGAGGTGGACTTAGCTTTTACATTTATGAAGTTTTCATTGAACTTTCTACAAATGTTTCTTTTGTAAAAAATAGCACTTTCAAAAAACTCAGCCTTTGATTCACCTAATTCATAAACAAATACGAATATGTATTTACTCTCTTTTCGGGCTTTTTGCTCAGCAAAAGACAAGGAAGTATTAATAAAATGAATTTTGCTGCATTGCGCATTCAAACTGAATGTTAAGCTCAACAAAAAGGAAATTATTAATAAGCATCTCATGATTCTGTATTTTAATTAATGTAAAAATGCATAGAATTCATGAAAGAAGAATTACTGTTTATAGTAATAATGAAATGTTAAGATGGTTTTTTGGGCTGTTTTGCTGAAATTTGGCTCTTAAAAACAAAAAAAGAGGCCATCTTTTAAAAAATGGCTTCTTTTTATAAAACTTGTAAGCATTTGCTAATAAACATATCTAGCCCCAATACTAACTAACGTGTAGCTGGCTCGAACTTGATCTACTAACAAATTTGAAGAATCGATTAGCAGTGGTATTCCCCAGCTGATATTAAAATTTAAATTTTGACTTGGCTCATACTGCAATCCAAGGATGGCCAGCACTTGTTGATTTGTTTTGATCAAGGTTTTTCCTTCAACTTGAGGAGGTTTATATCCGATGCCGTATGACAATCCTGGATAAAACACAAACCTCCCTGCAAGGCGTTGTACAACAAAAGCACTGATATTTGTATTAAGCAGCCATTCATCATTGATTGCACTGGGGTGAGCAAAAATATTATTTAGTAAAAAATAATAATACGAAGTTCCACTCTTATTTAAAGAAACATAATACGCAGCATTCAGATCAAAGCGGCTTCTGTCAGCTGCCAAATAAGTTTGATCCTCTTCTGCCTTTACGGCAGAAAAATAGTATCCTCCATTCAAGGTCAATTCTGGAATACTCCTATTAGGGAGAAACCTAAGCCTCAAACCTATTTCTCTAAAACCTGAATAAGTTTTATCAACACCAATATTTAATTCTTCATCATCAGAGCCTCCTAAAACTTTAAACGGAGAACTAGTAGCGGCGTTGTCTAGTCTACGACGAACATAATTTAGCCTTAGTCCAATATCCCATCTTCCTGTGGAGGACATGCCATAATAAGTTTCTACGTTTGTAGAAAATTCAGACAACCTCAATCTGTCTACAACGGTCGCGTCACTAGCAGATTGCTTGATAGCTAACCAAGAAGAATAAATGGAGCTATAAAAATTCACCTCAACTTTACCTTCTGACAATATGCTAGGTGATAGACCTCCTACAAAGAAGGCGCGCTCTAATGTATCCAAGCCAATACTCTGTGCTTTTTGTTCTCCAATACTTATTAATAGGAAAAATACAATTGATAAGTACTTAAGATTATTTATGATTTTTTTCATTTTGATCTTTTTAAAGGTTTATCAATTACAAGGAAAAATTTCCTCTTCCTCAACAGTGATAGATTCATTAGCATATCGATACATCACTAACTCTCTTCCTGTTAATTCAGATTTCAGTACGACCATTGCAACACTTTCTTTTAAATCAGTATCAGTTAATCCGCACCAATGTCCTGTCCTATAAAAGCCAGGTAATGAGCTTGGTTCAACAATTTGACCAGAGTACCGTTCTTCGCCAATACCTTTTTCTCTTCTGTCAATAACAATATCAATGTAACCGGTTTCTTGATCAAAAATTCCTGAAACTGGATTATTATGGCCAAGTCCTAGGCCATCGCAAGTCAGTTCCATGGAGCCAACTCCAGGCGCGACTCCTCGTTCCAATTGATTACTTTCTACATAACATTTATTTCCGTCATCATCCACTTTGATTGTCATCTCTGGAAAAAACCAAATACAATAATTGGGATCATCTGGACTAAACCAGGTATTTACAACATTTGTGGGTGCAGGAATAGGAGGGCTAGGAATAATGATAACAGGTGGAGCTGGAGTTACAAACAAACTTGCATTCTGATTGATGTAATCCTGATCTGCAATTTGAAGATTTGCCAAAGGAAAAAATCCTCCGCAATCCTCATCCTTTACATATATATTTCTGTTTCCTTCTGCCCAAGCAGGTAGGGTGGCTATTCTTGCTTGCAATTCAGGATTGTAAGTGGATTTTAATTGAGTACTGTCATCGATTATCAAACTACCATTTGAAAATCTTTCAAGAAAAATTTCTCTATTTTCAAGAAAAACAGCGGGAGTCGTTTTAACCATAACTTCTTCCCCAGGCTGTCTTATGTTTGGAGTAATCTCCATGGAAATTCTAGTGTAACTTTCACAATCAGGATTACAACTAGTAAGGATGATAAAGCTTAAAAATATAAAGCTTAAAAAATATTGATTTTTCATTTCTAAAGGTTTTTTGTTAATAATGTTGTTCTCTTATAAATTTAAATTTAATTCTGTTAGTGTTTTATCAATCGATTTTTCCAAATTTAATACGATAGGGTAGAGCTCCTGAAAAGTATCTTTTCCAAACTGCTCTGCTTTTTTACGTTTGTTAACTCGAATAAATCCATTAATTTCTCCTAAAGCCGGCTGAAGTTTTGGGTAATGAAGTTGTTCAAAGATCACATTAAATGTTTCCTTGACTTGATCAGCAGTTTTTTGAGAGGACCAATAGTGATTAACATTTTCAATATAATCTTTGTGCTGTTCGTTTATCTTGACCAAAATCTTATTGTACTTTTTTAAAGTATTATTATAAGTTGTAACATAGCCAGGATTATTACTTTGAGGAAAATATTCTTTAACATGCTGTACTTGCTCCAAGACATCTTTCGCTCTTATTAAATAATCTTTAAGGTCTGCCGAAATGCTTTGATAATACTTTTGTTGCCTTAAAAATTTTTCTTCCAAGGCTGTATATAGTTGAGTTCTTAATTCTTGTTCTGCCTCTTCTGCATGTCGAAGATCTTCAATTTTATTTTTTAAATTTTGACGCAATGCTGTATTGTCAGAGGCTGCTTGATCTAGTTCACTATTCAATTGTTCTAACTTTGTGTCCATCTCTATTTTTTGCTGATTGTATATACTAATACTTAAAAGTAAAGAATCATTTATCGCGTTGATTCTATTGTTAGATAAATTGTTTTCAGACTTTAATTTGTTAAGTTTTTGATTTAAGATGAAAATCTGTTTTTTGTAATACTTGTTGTTTCCCTCGTCATTTTTTTTCATTGCAACAATAGTTGCCTTTGCATCACTTTTAGATTGATCAACGATTAATAGCCCATTAAATGGACTTACAATTTTATAACCCTCTAGATCTAATTGAACCTCGAGGATACATTTGCTTTTATCATCATCATTTACTGCTGGAAGCGATATGTTGAATTTTCCTGAGTCATTAGAAGTTATAGAACCGAAGCCTTGAAAGCTTATTTCTTTTTCTGGAATTGATTTGACACTTCCTTGTAGTTGTTCAATCAATTCTCCTTGTAAGGTAATATTTAAATTTTCTTGTTGGCCTTGAATAAAACCAACGTAGTGGAAGAAAAAAAATATCAGAATACCACTAGTGGTATTCCGGGATTTTAGAATATTTCTAAAAAGACTTTTCATTTTGGCTTTGGTTAATTCGTAAATAAATCAATTTCTTTTTATCACAAAAACCATGGGCAAGATACTAATATTTTCATTACCCAAAGTATAGTCTACTTGATTTTCACTCGCGCTCACATTCGAATTCGCCCATTTAAAACCTTTAGATTTTAGGATATACATTAATTTTTCTTCTGGATTTTGTGAACCACCAGTTTGTTGAATTTTATATAAAATATTATTTATATCTAAAGGTATTCGCGATAACAATACAATTTTAGTTTCATTTGCTGTGGACTCGTTATTTACTTTTTCTGTAATGGTAAGCCTGTTAGTAGTTTTCTGCGCACTCACTTCTGAACTTGTATATTCGCTAGATCCTGGCTTGCCTAAAATCATATCTCCACTGAATGTAGTTGAATTATTTGTGCTTTGATTTTTGCCCCCCTTAGCTAATGGGTACAGTCCAAAAACTTTGCTCTCATTATCTATTGTAAAAACATAAGCTTCAGCCTCACCCGAAACTTGAAGACGATATTCCAAATAACTAGGATAGGTTCTGTCAGATATAAAGTGGACCATGGAATTAAGGTTTCTCAATTTAGGCTTGTTAACAATTTGATCTCCAGAAAAATTTACTTCTGAAATTTTCATGGATTGGTAGGATTGACTTTTTTGGTCAAAAACTTCTAACGAAACATTGCCAGAGATTACTCTTCTTGATTCATTTTTTGCTAAACTAGAATTCAAAGTTTCGTTTTGCCGCTTAGCTCTCCTGGAAGAAGCTAAATCTTCTTTTTTAGTTTGATTGCTAGTTTGAGCAACATTTTTGCTTTCTTCAACGCTACCTTCAACACATCTACAAGAGAATGCAAGGTTTCTATTTTCTGATAATGTAAAAACTTTTGATAAGGACTTGCTAAAATTGATATACCATTTTTGTGAGCTTTTACTTTTTGTAGCCGTCCAAAAATTTCCATTTTCATTTAAGAAGTTGAAGTTTTTGTTGCCATCTCTCACTCCTCCGAATTGGACTCCAAAATTATCCTTATCTTCTTGAGTTAAATTTACAAATGATTCATCTGTATTTTCAAATCGATCTAAAAGATTATTCCATTCTTCTAATTGTGGCAAATGCCATCCTTTGGGACATGCACGCATCGCCGCATTCCAAGAATACAAACGGCCTTTCACTTTACAATTAGGATTGTCATTATAGCACCAAGAATTTGATGCGTTGAAATTTAGATTTTGAGCCATCCACTTTTTGCTACTTCCATATTGAATCCAATTGTACATTTGAGCATCTCTTTCATCAACAAATGTTCCTGTGCTTATTTTGACTTCTTCTTCATGTTCTATTTTTGGTGGAGTTACTTGTTTTGTGATTTCTTTTTTAGAAAAGAAATATTTCCCAGCAAATGCTAATAGTCCAATCAAGCCTAAGAGGAGTATAGAAAAAATTATTTTAGATGTATTTGAGTTGTTTGACATTGCTTGGAGTTTAATTTTCTTGAGTCATCTCTAACATTATTGGCAAAATCTGTCCTTCTTGAATTTCACCTTCAAATGATATTTTCTCTCCTTTCATATAATTTACATGATCCAAAGGAAGTAATTGCTTTCTCAAAACTCGATAGAGTTTCTGAGTAAAAGTTCCCTCCAATAAACTCATTTGGGATACGATTGCATCGATATTCAAAGGTTCAAAAGAGAACAACAGACAAGTATATTCCAAACCATCTTGCTTGCCATTGTCTAAGGTGATCAAACCATTCAGAGGATTAATTTTTGCTGCAGGTTTCAAAGTTAAAAGGTCATCTTTGTATGGATAAACTTTTACTACTTTATTCCGAACATCCATATTTATAATGCCTAAATAAATATTGCCCTTCGTCAGGTTATTAACTTTAAAAGAAAAACTATCTCCATCTTTGTATTTATTTTTAAATCGATAAAGATTTATGTCTAGATCCACAGGCATTTTTTTCTTGTTCTCCATTTGAAAAACGACTTCTGCGGAGATAGTCTTCGTCTTAGGAGATTTTTTTATGTGGATCTCTTTTCTTTCTTTTCGAGCTGTGTGATATATTCTCTTGAGCTGTTGCATGGTGAAAATTGTCCTACAATCTGAATGGCAATTGTATGACATTATATTTGTAATTTGAGGTTCATAAAAACTGCCTTCTACACCAGGAATTTTTTCACTTAGTGTACAACTTTGAGTGCAATATTGACGATATTGTTTTAATCCAATATTTGGATCAGAAGGTGTGTCACATAGATCATCTCCAGTTTCATTGCAATCGATTATTCCATTTCCGTCTCTATCAATATTTCTTTCAATGGGCTCTGAAGCTTCTTTTATTTTTCCACCTTTACCATGTGTATGATACAAGCCAAAAAAGTGGCCCATTTCATGAGGGAATGTTGATTTATTTTTCCAACCTAATTCGCTCATCAACATTCTTTGTTTCTGACTTTTCTTAGGATGATATGTGTATCCATAGAAACCAGATCGAATGCTTTTTACACAATATATATTGAGCACATTTTCCAGATCATGCTTGCTGCATAATTCTTCTTCATCATAATAATCAAAATTGTAAAACTTAGAATCATCAATAAAATTATATTTCGAATTGCTGATGAACCTAAGATTAGCATTAATATAAATTTCATTTAAAGATTCGACTTTTTCTTCCAAAACCTTGAGATCTAAACTCGAACTACCATCACTTTCTCTTACAATATGAAATTGAATGGCTACATCTATGATACCTTGAGCAATGCTCATATTTCTAGTATCCGCTTTTTCAATACTCCTTATGTATTCGACTTGCTCCTCTGTGACTATTGTACCACAGTGTTGTGAGTAGCAATTCAAGTAAGCTAACGACAAAAAGAAAGTTATAATTTGTGTTTTCATCACTCTACCTTCTTTTGATTGCATACACTATTGGCAAAACCACCTTATTGTCACCACTTAAATTAAATCTGAGTTTGTCATTTACTATACTGACACCTGCTTCTTCAGGTGTGGCAGCTGTACTTCCAAAAATATGACCTAATCTTTCTTGTGCACTCATTCTACCACTCATTCTTTCCATTCTTCTAAAAATATCTTTTAGATCTAACTCTGATCTTGAAAATAAAACAACTAGTGTCTCACTTACAGGTACTCTTTTTCCAGGTGTATTTGCAATTAAAATGTAATTTTCACGGTCTGGTATACAAACACTCGCATCATCTATTCCAAAATAAGTATTGTGTGGTGTTGTATATCTAATGCCAAAAGGAATCTCTTCTATACCTCCTTGATATGGATAAAAGCCAAACATTTTATTTCCAGAATTAATTGAAAAAGCATATATATAAGCATCTCCATTTGCTTTTACTCTATAGTAGGTTCCTGCCGGATAGGATTCCACCGTTTCAATTGGATGAACGGAAGTTTCCATACTCATTAATTGTGCGGTTGGTCTTGTCCCAACAATGAGGTCTGTTTCAATATCATATCTAGGTACGTTTATAGAAGTTCCAGTCCCATTTTGAATGGCCATCAAGTGATCACGGCCAGAATAGGTATCAAAAACTTCAAAAAATATTTCGCCAGATATTGATTCTACAAGTATAGCATTGGCAGGTGGGGCTTCTTCATCTTGATAACTATTTCCTTTTTCTTGAAATGTATCGTCTTCTTCATACGGCTGGTCTATATAATCCTCATCTTCGTCCTCTTCTCTTTCTCTTTCCCGTTCTTTTTCTCTTTGATAATTTGCATATTCGTCTTCCTCATTCTCTTCATAAGGTTCATCTTTGTATTCCTCATCCTCTTCTTCACTATTTGCGATGCCATCATTTCTTCTATTTTTTCTCGAATTAAATTGTGAGCCACCTCCTCCGGGTCTTTCCAACTCTAAGCTCTCCCATGATGGCATACTAATATTGTCGAACATTCTATCCGCTTCATCAGCAATCAATTGCACCATATTTCTTCTTTCCCTTCTAGTATCTTGTACCATCTGGGTGGTGTTATTTACAATGTCCAGCCCTGTCTGAACTACTTGAAAAGCGGAAGAGAAAAGATTTATTTTATTACTTAACAAATCTGTTTTGAGATTTTTCATTTCTAAGTCTTGCCTCTGTCTTGCCGTTTCCTGGGATAATCTGCTATTTTCATTGCCAATTCTATAGCCTTCATTAACCAATCTGCTATTTTCCTTTGCAAGTTCCTTAGTTTCTTCATCTTCTTCTTCCCCATATCCATTATACCCTCCATTGTAATTGTCTTCATCTTCTTCATCTTCTTCTCCACCATAATAGCCATCATCATCGCTCCCAAAATAGCCATCATCTTCATCATCATCTTCATCATCATCTTCATTCTCGTTTACAAAGTCCTCGTTTATTCCTTTTACAGTCCCCCCTTGTTCGTAAACAGCAACACTTTTGTCTATATGGCAATCAGGTGTGTTATCACAATCACAATCATCAGTATCGCAATCATCAGGAATACCATCATCGTCACAATCAAGTTCATTTTCATCCAATTCTCCATCTCCATCACAATCATCTCTAGGACCATCACCATCAAAGTTTAAGTCAAATGATCTTGTTCTTTTCTTTTCTATAATAGACATTGCCGCTGGCATGAATGTATTATTGTAGATGTCAATGATAGTGTTTAAATCTTCTGCATATCTTTCCATATGTTTATTGGGATTCTTTGTCAAACTTTTCAACTGCTTGTAGTTTGTTAGATCTTGCTTCATTCGAGCGAGATACACTCTGTTGTAATTTCCTTCTAAGGTTTTGTATGCAGCTTTTAACTTATCATAATCTTGTGCATTAAAACCTTCTGCTTTGACAGCTTCTTCCACTTTGGTTAAAGTGTTCAAGGTGATCTGATTATTTTCTTCAGTGAAAAGCATCCTGTCGAGGGCTATCTTTACACCTTCCGGTGTGACACCTTGTCCTTGGATTGTATTGCATATCAAAAAGAATGCAATTAGTATAAAAATATTCTTCATCATTTTGGTTTTTTGAATGTTAAGTTATTGTATACATCTACAGGACATTGCCCAGTTCTTATTGTTTTCGTAAATATTTAATTTATCATCTAGTTTGTTAAAATCGAAATAAGTAGCTTTGGTAGTATTACTATTTGAACTCCAATATTGACCAAAAGAATCTATTGCAGTAAAATTTCCTTTAGGATCTCTGATACCCGAAAAGGTAGCACGGAGTGTTGGGCCTTCTATTTTTGTAAGTTCAGTAAAGGCTATTTTCTCACCACCATAAATTTTTATAAGACGATTCCAGTCTGATTGTGTAGGCAGACGCCATCCTTTTGGACAAGCTAATTTTGCAGCATTCCAAGTATATAATCTTCCCCGAGACTGGCAGTTTTTTTTCTTTTCATCATAACACCAAGAATCATCACTTTGAAAATTCAAGTTATTTCTCATCCACTTGTTGCCATCTCGTAGAACCACCCAATTGTAAGTCTGGTTATCTCTTTCATCCGTAAATGATCCAGAAGCGGTCTTTGGAGAGGCTATTTTTTGTGTTGTGTTAGCTTCATTAGTGCTAACCATTTCTTTCGGACACCCCATCATTTCTGGGGAACCATATGTTTGTGGACAAGCATCCTTCGCATCAATAATTCCATCCTTATCAGAATCTGGGCAACCTCCTAGTTTTGGGTCACCTTTAAGGTCGGGACAAAGATCTTTTATATCGATCAATCCATCCTTATCTCTATCTGGACATCCATTCATTCTGATGCTGCCAGGGATTTCAGGACACATGTCCTTGTCATCAGGGATACCATCTTTATCAATGTCAGATTTGTTTTTTTCCTCGGATTCTAATTGTGACTCTCCAAAACAAATGTCCTCTTCCAATAATCCTTCTTGCCAGATCAGCTGGTTTGGATTTACCTTTCTTACTTCTTTTGAAACTCGTCCTAGGATAGCACTAATACACCCTCCAGCTTCTATTTGTTGTGAAAATATTTCTGTAAAAGGATTGTCATCTTGGACAACAGTATTTTTAGCAGTGGAAAAAATGATTTTAGCGTTCAACATGCTCTGTACAGATCCTATACCATTGCCCGTACTTCTTGTGGCGCTGGAAAAAGGATTATTACGACAAGCATCTAAAATTATTATTTTTGGTTTGTCAGGTTGATTCGCCGCTCTGAAAAATGATTCTACATTAATGCATTGTTCATGAGCTTCAATTTCATTTTCCGGCTTTGCGTCCACTGGAATCAAATAATTTTCACCAGCAATTTGAAACCCATGACCAGCATAATATATTAATGCAGAATTGTAATTTTCGAACTTAACGGCGAATGTCTTAATGGCCTCATATAAATTTTTGCGATCTAAATTATATCCAATTTCAACATCATAGCCTTTGTTTTGTAGAGCTTCTGCAATGATCTTTGCATCATCTGAAGGTTCAACTAATCTACCTCCATACATGTATTCACTATTTCCAATCACTAGGGCTAGTTTGTCTTTATTAGAATTGCTCTTGCGAACCCAATTTCTATAATTGACTTCTGCTACGTCCGATTGACCGCATAACAAAAAAGGAATTGTTATAATAAAGGCTAGAAGATATATAATTCGTATTTTCATTTGGCTACTAAATTTTCAATAAAATTAGATCATTAATACCTGATCCCAATTACTATTTATAGTAATTGAACTTACTATAAGGCTTAGAATAATTTTAGATTTAGGATTCTGAAAATTGCAAGTACGCTATTAAATGCACTACTTGAAAATGGTGACATAGTACCAATCACCAGCTAGACCGAATTATATCGATCTCTAATTTTGTAGTATTTGTGAATAGATTGGATTGAATTATTATACCAAATTCAGAATCTATTTGATTGATAAAGCTAAATTAATTAAAATATATGAGATAGAAAAGAAGAGATTAGAAAGGCATCATTTATAGCAATCATTAAATTCATGGGATTCCGACTGTATTAACCACCCGCCAATTAAAGGTTTACTTGTTTGCTAAATATTCTTTTTTGATCAATCCAAATTTTAACACCGCATTCTAAACCTTCTAAAATTCACATCGTAATGTAATCTTAAGTGAATGCTATCCCAATTAGTAATAAAGACCTAGATTATTTCCTCACTTAATTTTTAAGAAATGAAAACACTTTTTCAGTGCTTTAATATATTACTAATGCTTATTTCCCTATTTACTTGCATGCTAACAACGATATTACCTTACCTTTTGAATTTTGCTTCAGGACTGTATTTAGTGAATTTATAAAATACTAATATTAAGGTCGTAAGGAATTAAACTAGAATGTTACATTTTCTCAAAAAGAAAAATATAAAAAAATTCCCTCAGCTTCTAATCGAAACTGAGGGAATTTTTATTCAAGCATTAAGCTTAAATCAACACCTATCCTATTTTACTGAACACCATCCCCATCAAAAGCAGCAAAGTCAAACAATAACGAAAATCTAAGTGTATTGTCTAATGGGTTTCTTTGATTGGTTGTTGGTATCAAATAAGAAAAGTTCAATCCAAAGATGTTGTACTTAAGACCCAGTCCAACGGTGAAAAATTTTCTGTTTCCTTTAGTAGCATCTTCGTAGTAGTATCCTAACCTTACCGCAAATTGTTGGTCATACCAATATTCAGCACCAAAAGAAAAAGCAAGCTCTCTCAATTCTTCTGATCCACCATTCGGAGCATCACTGAAAGATGAAAAGATAGAGGACACAACACCTTGTTCTTTATAATCTAAAACACCATTTCCATCTTCATCACAATCCGTTCCAACACAAGGAGTTGGGACTAACAATTTATTTAAATCCGCTGCAAAGGTAAGGGCATTGAATTTATCAAAATTGATTGTCCAAGCCGCACCTACACCTAGATTGGCAGGCATGAAATCTCTATTAATACTATTGGTATAAGAAATTTTAGTCCCAAGGTTTGTCAATGCAACTCCTAGGGTGAAGTCTGACTCCTTTTCTGTAAATTCAACCGGAGTTTTATAAGTGAATGAAATATCCGCTGCACCTGCGTTTGCTGGGCGAATTTCAATGTTATCAATTTGCTGTCCAGAAGCAAGGTTTGAATGAACATATTTTAATGTCAATGCTGTTGCAAACTTTTCAGACAACTTTCTGCTGTAAGCTACACTTAGTTCTACCTCGTTTGGTTTACCAGTACCTAATGATTCTCCATTGATATCTGTAAAACTAATGGTACCCAAAGAAAAATATCTCAAACCAAAACCAAGTGCCGCAAGATCATCCAATTGCTTGTATCCTGATAAATAGGCCATATACACATCATTCAACCCTAAGGCTCTTAACCAAGGTGTATAAGTCGCTGAAAGCGCGAAATCTTTTTCGGCGAAAGCCAATTTAGAAGCGTTGAAATGCATAGCATTTGGATCAGCAGAGATCGCCAATCCTACATCTCCCATCCCTCCTGATCGTGCGTCTGGTACTATTCTTAAAAAAGGGACTGCTGTAATAATAGTATTAACGCAGGGGCCACCATCTGCAGCTACCCATTCTTCAGTTGCTGGATTAAAGCTGCACCCAAATTGGGCTTGTATCCCTGTCATGCTGATAAATCCAGCTATTAAGATTATAAGTAGTTTTTTCATGATTTAATATCTGTAATGTATAGAAAGTTTGCAAAAATACTAAAATGATTTAATGATAACAGGTATCGGGAAAAAAGCTTAAGGATTTGTTAAACTCTCTCCTTTAACGGAGCATTTCTCCTTTTATTTTAAAATAACCAACTTTTCAAAATCAGATTCTGAAGCATCGACGCCTAGTTGGCTATCAGAAGGAGCAACCTTTACCTTATATAGATAAACTCCCTTAGCTAAATCCCCACCAAAATCATCTTTTCCATCCCAAGGAACGTCACTTATTCGGTTTCCATCTGCCAATAATTCTGCGTCAATTGTTTTGACTAATTTGCCTGAAACAGTAAATATTCTTACCTGAATATCCAATAATTGACCATTCAAATTATGCTCAAACATGAATTTTGTACTAGTCGTAAACGGATTAGGATAATTTAATACATGTTTAAGCGCTACTGACGAAGATTTTGCCACAACAAATTCTGTGAATCCCTCAGAAGAATTATTTGCAACATCCCAAGCAGTAACTTTTATCTGATGTCTTCCCGATTCTAAATTAGATAAAGGATACTGCACCGTGCCCTTTGTATAGTCATCTAACTCCGCCTCATAAAAATCGTTCAGAAGATACGAGTTTTGACTGTCTTCATCAAGTATGCCCGTCAAATCGTGGCCTATACTTGTCCCTGCAACATTAATACCATTGTCATCAGATAGTTTTACATATAGTATAGGGTTTTCAGTAGTTCTTCCTCCAAAGACAAAATTATCGTCATTCATGAATACTTCAACCAATGGACCTTGATCATCATTAGCGGCATTGGGGTCAGTCCCACCTATAATAAATTCTGTATACAATCCTCCTGCATCTTGAGAAATTTCATCTGTTGCGTAGTAACTAATTTTTCCATTACCGAAAGAATAATTAATGTCTTTAGGAACAACAAATGTAAATGTGAATATGCCGTTCGTCACGGACGCTGCACCTTTGAATATCACATTTTGTTGGGACCTGAATTGAGTCACTTGCGAATCTGAATCATTGGCTAAAGTACTCACATTAATTACTTTGTCATATATGGTCGGAAATACTTTTCCATTAAAATTGGAAAGAAGTTGCCCGTTTTGATCCGTGACCTCTCCAGATATGGTAACTTTTTGCAAAGCTCGTATGGTATCAGGAGTTGCTGAAACGGGATTGCCATTTATTGAAGTAGTTGCTACCTTGTGATATGGTATAGCTAGTTTCATAGATGGATCGCCGATCATCATGAACTTTCTAGAGTTACTTTCAAAAGATCCATTAGAAGTTATGTTCTTCGACATTCTTAATACATCGCCGACTGGAATAATTGATCCGTCAGCTTCTCTTTCGAAAATTTGCTCAAAAACTGCTCGCGTAAGTCTTTCATTAGAATTTGCAAATACCGCTCTAGTCGTAGTCAGTAAGCCAATTGCACCACCTGCAGCACTTAAGTAGGTTCGCTCACCTGCAGTTACAAAAACTGGATTATCAAACCCAGTGAATGAACAAGTTGCAGTAACAAATAATGGAAGATTTTCCTTATTGGACCAAGAGCTTATATCTTGCAAGCCTAAAATTCTTTCTTGAGCCAATCCTTTAGAACCTCCGTGCCCTAAATAATTTAATATTAATGCTCCTTTGAACATCGACTCGTTTATGGCATCAACTACATTTGGATACTTTTCTCCTCCAGGAGTTGAGATCTGTTGGTAAGCGTCCAAGTAAATTTTGTTTTGGTTAAATTGAGGATGCTCGTCTTCCACAGTGACAGCAATTCCATCAGCATCATCAATATGGGTATTATCGTCTTCATCATCTGCAATAAAAACAATTTTATTTCTCCAATCTCCAAATGTCTTAGAATCGAGGTCATAATTAATCAACTTATTTACCATCACCTGAGCTTCAGAAGTGGTTTTGACTGGAATCCTCCCAATGGCAAGTTCTATGGCGCCTTTTAGATTTGAGCCTTCGCCATCAGATAATAAACCGAAGAAATCATCCGAAGGAAAAGAATAGATCGGATTTAAGGACTCCGTCTGAAAAACTGGAATAAAATCACTCTTGGTTTGAATGTCAGCGTATAACCTTCTTTGGTCAAAAGAACCATCTCCAAACAAAAGCATATACTTGAACTTAGGATCTCTATCAAAAAGCATTTTTGCAAAATCCCTCAGTGCCGTTGGGTCTGTTTTGCCTGAAGAGAATTCGTTGTAAATTTGATCGATTGAAACGATCTCCACTTTCAACCCGTTATGTGTTCTTCTGTGTTCTGCCAATCTTTCAACTTGGGATGTAAAATCTTTTGGAAAGATAATGACCATATCAGCATCTGTCAAGCCATGGATATTTTGATTTTCTATTTTTTGAACAAATGAAACTTCAGGGAAATTACCATTAGTATCAAAAGCTACAAAAGTTTTAAGTTCTGTAGTTTCTATTCCGAAAGCAAGATCTGAACCTGATACATTGGCTATTAATTCTGAAACATTATTGACTTGGCTAATGTCCCAAACTTTTGTGTTGGCATTTACATTTTGAAGTTTAAACAAAGTTGAAGCTTGTCCGACGCTTTCAAGATCTCTAAAGATCATTTGATCTCCAGTCATGATCAACCCTCTTCTTGCATTAAGTTCTATAAAATCTAGCCAGCCAGTGCTAGCAGCACCATTTTCCGGATAGACGATTTTTATAGAGTTGTTTTCGCCAGATAGAAAAAAGCTTTCTTCAATTTCAACATTGTCTGCGTGGGTAGTTTCAACTTTTCCTGTATTTACGCTACTTATTGCGTTTGACTGATAATTTTGACCTCCAACTTCTACATTAAATCTGGAGTTATTTTCAGAACGACCAGCAAAGATTACATGACAATGAACTGGATCGTTTGTGATCAAGTTTGGAAAACTAAAGTTGTAATTCTGTTCTCTTAAGACTTCAAATTTTTCCCAAAACCATTGGTTTCCAGATCCTTGTCCGAGTGCAAAATCATGCAGGATATTAAATCGATCTTCTTCTAATTGAATTATATCATTAAATCCTTGTGAGGTGAACGAAGTAGTTGGAAGAGCATTTTTTTTGCCAACTCTTTTACCATTTGAAGCATCGATTTTTAAAAAGTAATAGTTTCTAGTATCATACACATTCATAGGAATATGTAATTTTCTTTCAGCCATATCTACTACCGTGGCTGAAGCGCCCTCCCCATAAAAAAGTATATAATCATTGTTGTCAAAACTACCATCATCACTGCCTATAATTTGAATGCTATTTTCAATGAGATCATCTGGTCTGTCTACGCCAACAATTCCAGGCAGCATGCCAGCACCATTGCCATAGAGTTTGATATTTCTAGGATCAATATTGTCAATATCGGTATCAAGATTTTCTTTTAAGAATTGGTACGTTATTTTTGTCAAGCCTGTTTCTTCAACAGCTATTTTTATGATTTCTCCATTTTCCAAAACTGAATTAAAGGTCAAGGGAGGGCTTCTATAAAGTGGTTCTTGTTTGGCTTTGCCTTGCTTTATTTCTAGCTGTCCTGATTGAAGAATCCGAAGTTTTCCATTTTCGATAATGATTGGGATAAAGGCAACCTTTGCGATGTAGTTATTTCTGTCTGCTTCAACCGTTGTAATGATATCAATATCAGCAGATAAGTTATTTATTTTTAAATCAAAAGGAGCATCTTTAAAAACTGGAGCAACTATTTTCGCTTCAATCGATCTCAATTCCTTTAGAGGTATATAGTATTGATAAAATGGAATGCCTTGTCCTTCAACATCAGCTATCATAGCCCCTTGAAAGTAGGGAAGCTTAGAGGTACTTTTATCATCATTTGTATAGACATTTGTCTGCGCTTGCCAATCCAAATTGAGATCTATGACGAGATCATTTTGAGCAATAAGCTTTAATTGGAAAAGTATTAAAATAGAAAAAAGAATGTTTACTTTGGTACTTATTGACATATTTGTAGACAATTTCAGTGTGTAGTTTGCGTTAAAATAATACTTTATTGTTACTATTAATTTAGAAACGATAGCCTATATATACTATTGTATGCTAATTAGCATATTTGTCACTAGTTATGCAATTATTATTTGAGTTAAAAAAAAGTATTAATTTACAAAATGAACACAGCCAGATCAACCATTATTATTTTAAGTTTAGCATTCCTTTTTTCTCAAAATCTGGTAGCTCAAGATCCTATTTTTAGTCAATTTTATTCTGCACCCTTACAGATAAATCCTGCCTTTGCTGGCAATACGTACACGCCGAGGGTTGCTCTAAATTACAGAAATCAATGGAGTGGTTGGGTAGGTTTGCCTTACGAAACCTATGCCGCCTCTTATGATCAGTTTATAGAACGTTTAAATATAGGAGTGGGTTTAATGGCTTTAACGGATGATGCGGGCAACGGTCTTTTTAGAATAAGTAAGATTAGTGGTTTTTTCTCCTACCGGGCGAAAGTAAATGATCAGTTTTTCTTGAAATTGGGGGTTGAGGCAGGTGCGTGGCAAACTAGAATAGGAGTGGATAAGCTTGTTTTTGGAGATGAACTAGATCGAATAGACGGATTTACGGGAGATTTACAATCAGAAGAAATTTTAAGATTGGATAATAAAACTGTCTTTGATGTCTCAGCAGGATTACTTGCCTATGGGCCAATGTTTTATGGAGGTGTTAGTATAAAACATATTAATAATCCTGATGATAGGTTGATCGAAGAAACAGAAAACGTAAGTAGTGGCTTGCCGCTTAGATTTTCATTGCATGGAGGTGCTCAATTAACCTTAAAAGAAGGCAATAGAAAGAAGTTAAGCTCGTTTATTAGTCCAAACATTCTTTTTGAAAATCAAAGTGATCTTTCTCAATTAAATCTAGGTGTTTATGCAGCCTTAGGACCTATTTTTGCAGGTGGTTGGTTCAGGCATACTTTTGGAAATGCTGATGCTGTGATCGGGTTGATCGGATTTCGTCAAAAAGCCTTTAAAATTGGCTATTCTTACGATTTTACAGTGTCTAGTCCATTAAATACAACAAATAATCAGGGAACTCATGAGATCTCTTTTGTTATAAATTTTGATCATAATAGATCCAAAATCAACTATAATGACTGTTTTCAATTATTTAGGTAATTTTTTGAGTGCAGATATGCGCTTAACTCCATAAAGATTCATTATATTTGGTATTCAATTTTTAAATTAGCAAATAATCGTATTGAAAATGAGAAGTATATTGAAATTAAGTGCTGCCTTTTTGCTTTTGGCCTGCCTAACTTTTTCTTGTAAAAAGAATGAGAAATCATCTTCAACAGGATGGGAATATAATAGTCAAGAATGGGGAGGTTTTGAAAAAGTTGACTACCAAGGTCAAGCAACTGGACCAAATTTAGTATTAATTGAAGGGGGTACCTTCACAATGGGCTTGACTGAGCAAGATGTGATCTTTCAATGGGACAACGTTGCTAGAAGAGTTACTGTTTCTTCTTTCTACATGGATGAAACAGAAGTTGCAAATATCGATTACAAAGAATACTTGTATTGGTTAAGTCGTGTTTTTGGAGAATCTTATCCTGAGACAAGAGCCAAAGCTGTTCCTGATACATTAGTATGGAGAGAAGAGCTTGCATACAATGAGCCTTTTGTTGAAACATATTTTAGACACCCTTCTTATGATAATTATCCTGTTGTTGGTGTTAGCTGGCAACAAGCTAATGAATTCTGTAAATGGAGAACGGACAGGGTGAATGAAATGGTGTTAATAGAGAAAGGTATTTTAAATCCTAATCCTGAGCAAAAGGATGAAGACAACTTTAATACAGAATCATACTTATACAATCAATATCAAGGAGATGTTAGAAAAAATCTGAAAGACCTTAAAACAGGTGGAGAAAGACCTGTAAGATTTGAAGATGGTATCATGCTACCTTCTTATAGACTTCCTACTGAAGCAGAATGGGAATATGCTGCATTGGCTTTGGTTGGTAATCAAACTACCGAAAAGGACGAAAGAATTTCTGATAAAAGAATTTATCCTTGGAATGGTACCACAATGAGATGGCAAAGAAGAAATAGAGACCAAGGTAAAATGCTTGCTAACTTCAAGAGAGGTAGAGGAGATTACATGGGTATGGCTGGTGCTTTAAATGATCACGCACATATTACTGCACCAGTAAGATCATTCGTGCCTAATGATTTCGGCTTGTATCACATGGCTGGAAATGTAAATGAGTGGGTTTTAGATTTATTTAGACCTATGACTTCGTTGACCCTTAGAGATGTTGAAAATCACGATTTAAATCCATTCAGAGGTAACAGTTTTGAACAAAAAGTACTTGATGAAAATGGTGCTCCTGTAGAGAAAGATTCATTAGGTAGATTGAGATATAGAAGTGTTGAAGATGATGAAGTTGCTAGTAGAGAAAACTACAAAAGAGGTCAGGTTTATGATTACCTAGATGGTGATAAGGAATCTGAAGTTTTCTACGAGTATGGAAAGAACACACTGATTTCAGATAAATCAAGAGTCTTTAAGGGGGGATCATGGGGAGACAGAGCTTACTGGTTGTCACCTGGAGCAAGAAGATTTAAAGAAGAAGATAAAGCGGATAGAACGCTTGGATTCAGATGTGCGATGACAAGAACAGGAGGACCAGCCGGTAATGAAGATACTGGTGGTAACAACTTCAAAGTAAAGAAAAAAAGAACCAAGAGAAGTTTTAAATAAACATCTAGCTTAAAAATATCAACTTAAAAAGTCCTCATGCTATATTTGCATGAGGACTTTTTTTGTAGACACTGACCTTCTGAAATGGATATTGACAAAATTTATAGACTATTTTTAAAGAATCCTTCTGTTGTAACGGATAGTCGAAAGATCCAACCTGGAGATATTTTTTTTGCACTCAAAGGGCCAAGTTTTAATGGAAACGAGTTTGCTTTGCAGGCGCAATTAAATGGAGCTGCTTACAGTATAATCGATGAGCAAGAATTTTTGCAAGAAGGAAATGATAAGATAATCCTAGTCGAAGATTGCTTAAAAACTTTGCAAGACTTAGCTCGACATCATCGTTCCAAATTGCAAATTCCCATTATTGGTATAACTGGATCAAACGGCAAAACGACAAGCAAAGAGTTATTGTCGGAGGTACTTTCAAGCCAATACACATCTTTTGCAACCCAGGGCAATTTTAATAATCATATTGGAGTTCCTTTATCCGTTTTATCGATCAAGTCTGAGCATGAGATCGCTATTATAGAAATGGGTGCCAATCATGTAGGAGAAATTGCCTTTCTTAGCGAAATTTGCAGGCCTACACATGGTTTTATCACTAATATTGGCAAAGCTCATCTAGAAGGATTTGGCTCAGTAGAAGGAGTGAAAAAGGCAAAATCAGAATTATATCAATTTCTGGAGAAAAATAATGGTATTGCTTTCATCAACTCTAATGAATCAGCGCTCATGGAGCTCATAAAAAAGTTTAGAGTCTTGAAGATCTATTATGGCGCCGTTAGAAGTAGCATTGAAGATTTTCATTTTACTGTATTATCTGAGGATCCATTCTTAAACATAGAATTTGGAATTGGAAAGGAAAAATTTGAAGTATCGACGCATTTATCGGGTAAACATAATTTTCAGAATTTGATATCGGCTGCATTTCTAGGTTTTTATTTTAAAGTTCCAAAAGAAAAGATCGCATCAGCAATTGCCGGATACGCATCTACAAACAATAGATCGCAAATTGTTTCTAAGGGGGTAAATAAATTTTACTTAGATGCCTACAATGCAAACCCCACAAGCATGCGTGCCGCTATAAATGCATTTGTTAGTTTGGCGAGGAATGATCAAAAGATCGCCATACTAGGAGATATGTTTGAACTTGGTAAATACTCTAAAGAAGAACATAAAGCACTAATAAGCTTTTCATTAAAACAAAACTTTGAAACGGTGATATTTGTTGGCAAAATATTCTATGAATTAAAAGAAGATTCGGCCTTTTACTTTATAGATGTGTCAGCACTCAAACAATGGTTTGAAAAGGAAAATTTCCAGAATAAATTCTTTTTAGTCAAAGGTTCTCGAGGGATTAAACTAGAAAAACTACTTGACTGAAGGATCCTATCAAGTTGAATAGAAGATTTTAAATAATCTATCCGAGATAATATCTTTGCAGGCCATTTTATACTCATTTTCTGAGCAAGGAATAAAGTCTTTTTTATCCTTAAGATTGTTTGGTACTTCTACCCACCACCTATTACTGCTTGGACTTTTCCAAAAAGAAATTGCCTCAATGTCGTCATTGATAGTAACCATGTATTTTATCAGATCTTGTTGATTATCAAGGTCATGTTTTCTTTTAGAAAGACCATCCAAAAAATACCATATCATGGTGGCTAACAATTTTACATTGTAGTTAGGTAGTTTTTTTGATGGGTCAAACCCATGAATGTGGATACCTTTGATTTGTTCTGCCATTCCCAAATAATTAAATAATTTGCAGGCTTCTTCAGCAAATAAACCACAAGGGTTCTGATTTGAAGATGCAAAATCTGAATGTCTTACACATGAAGTGTCAAAGGAAAAAGCGTTTATATTCCTAAGTGCGGGCTCTAACTCCGTAAAGTCATCTCTAATTTCGCCAAGGCTTAAAGAACTATTCTTATTCCATCGTGGAATTTTTAGAAAATTAGGATTACTGAAGTGCTTTTGGAATCCTAAACCTGAAATACTCTTTATATTTTCAAGTATGAGCAGGTTCTCTATCGTTAGAATTTTATGTATTCGATCAGTCGCCATAGAGAATTGAAAGTCCTTAAATATAGACTCCAAAGTTTTAGAAAGAGTTAAGGAGTATTCAATAGAATCTGCAATGATAATAGGAATGCTATGATTTTCAATGAGTTCCTTAAGCATTGGAATGGGGAAAGAGAAGTCTTTGTTTCTTATATCTCCGAGATCAATGACACTAATGTCTGCGTCTTTAAATTCTAAATCTGCAAAGGAGCTTCTTACCTGGTCTGCTTGCTCGCAGCAGAAAATTAAAGCCACTTGTTGATCAATGCGATCTTTTATTTGAATATTTTTATAAAGGTGAGCTGCCAAGGAATTCTCGGGTGCCTTTTTATAATTACTAATAGCTTCTTTACCCAATGGTTTTAGCCAGTTATTCAACATGATAATCCATTATTTTAAGAAAAAAAATAAATCTAATTAAGATATGAAAGTATATGTTTATACACAAAACTTTATATTACGTGTAAAAAAAAGTAACTTTTTTGTGGTAATATTGTCTAATAGGTCGTGAACAGTATAGGATATATAAAATATTCATTACATTTGCAAAGCTATAATCGTTAAGTACTAACATTCATACTCCCATAAATAGATTTACATAAATTTACCGAACATTTCCAAATACGAATTTTATAAGATTTGTGTTTGATTAATTATTGTTTAATTTGATTTGATAGAAAAGTATAAATATTCTTTGGTCGAATGAAATAAAACAATACTTTTGTGCAGTTAGCGAAAAATTTAATATTTAAGACTATTTACTATAAAATTTATTTAATCATTTCAAAGTAAGAAACCTATGACAAGGAAAGTTTCTGTATTAATAGCATTAGTTCTCGGATTCTATATGACTGGTTTTGCGCAAGACAATAGTGGTCTCGCAATCAACTCAAAGCCGAAAGACATGTGGGAAGTTGGTTTAAATGTTGGACACAGCATAGTAACCGGAGACGTTGACTGGGATTCCAGTTATGGAGTAGGACTCCACTTAAGAAAAGCACTAGATTATGTTTTTTCAATCAGATTGGATGCTGCATACCACAATCCTAAAGGAGCAGAGGAAGAGGATCGTAGAGGACAAGATGGTATGAAGTATGGTTTTACGAACTGGCAACCAGAATACGATACAAGGTTTATAGGTGGAGACATAAGTTTAGTTGCTTCACTAAATCAATTAAAAATTGGAAAGAAAAACAAAATTAACCCTTATTTCTTTGCAGGAGCAGGTGTAACTAGTTTAACAGTTACTGCAATTGATGGCTCAAATGAAGTTGACGTTGAGGAAAGGATAGCATTTGATGATGATTGGGGTACTTCTGCTTACCTAACAGGTGGTGCGGGAATAGCATTTAAAGTAGGAAAAAAATTCTCAATTGGTATCGAACATAAGGTAATCGCAGTAATGGGAAGAGCAGATGATCTTTTAGATGCTGCTGAACTTAACACTAGAGGTGGTGCAGAAACATCTTCTAGAGACCTTTTAAATTATACAAACGTTAGATTAAATTTCGCTTTAGGAAAAGATGAAGAAAAAGCACTTCCATTATGGTGGGCTAGTCCTTTAGATATGGTTGCTGAAGATCTTGCTGAAGTAAAAGCAAGACCTATCTTTGATATAACTGATTCTGACAACGACGGAGTAGTCGACATGTTTGATCAAGAAACCAATACTGCTGCTGGCGCTCCTGTCGATACAAGAGGTGTTGCTTTAGATTCAGATGGTGATGGTGTTGCTGACTACATGGATAAAGAACCTTATTCACCACCAGGTTACAAAGTTGACAATAATGGTGTTGCTGATATCCCTGCTCCAGATATTTTATCTGAAGATGATGTTAACAAAATTGTTGACGCTAAGTTGAAGAATTTCAAAGTACCAACTCCTGCTGCTCCTAGAATGGACTGGTTTTTACCAATGGTAAATTTTGATAACAACAGATACAGTATTAAAGGATCTGAGTACGGCAAATTGCACCAGTTAGCAACTGTTCTACAACAGCACCCTGGAATGAGAGTTGTGGCTTCAGGTTTTACTGACGCAACTGCTAGCAACTGTTACAATGATGTTCTTTCTTACAATAGAGCTCAAGCAACAATTGACTATATGGTAAGCAAGTACGGTATAGGAAGAGATAGATTCATACTAAACTATGGTGGAGAAAATAATCTATTGGATCCTTCTCAAGGTAGAAGTTTAGCTAATAGAAGAGTAGAATTCAAAGTAGCTACAGTTGAATCCGAAATGGGTAAGCCTGATTGTGGTGTTGGAAGCGCTGGAAAAGGTGGTTCTGGTTACACTGGTAATAAAGAAAGCGGTTATTAAAAAATAACTTAGAAATACAAAAAGCCTCGGTTTCAAATTTGAAATCGGGGCTTTTCTACTTTATTAGCTTGTTTTATTTTAACCTCTTAAAGTAAGCGCCTCTTCTATTATTAGGCTTTTTGCCGAAAGACAAATACTTAGAGTATTTGAGATTACTCCATGTAGAAACTTTGGGACCTATCTCCAAGTAATCTGCTCTTGCACTATAAGCAAAATACTCTTCACTAATGAATTTTAAACCTTTTAGCTGTTGTCCGCACAACATCTATAGGAATTTATCTCCACCTGCGTTATCTACATATGGACATTCATCCACTGTCGTATCCAAATAGTTTTCTGCATAAACTGGTTTTACTGACCAACCTGTACCTTGATAAACAAACGCGCAAGGCTCAATTTCTCAGCATTGGCTTTTATGCTCGAACAAGTTATAGTAGTGGTGGCTGCTAGTGGTAATTTTTTGTGCTCAACATCACTAAAGTACAAGCATGAAGCACCTCAATAGATGCTTCATTACATAGTTTGGCTAGAACTGGATTTTCTGTTCCTGGATTAAAGATTATTCTTTTTGGCTTCAAGTTGATTATGTAATCATAATAGATCTCTTGTGCTATTTTATTAAGATAAAGGCTTACGGTGTGAACCTCTACATCAATAATAGGTTCCCTTTTGATCTCTACATCTTCTACAAACCCAGAGGTTCTTCCAATGGCCAGGACCGGAAAATTGCTTGCCCTAAGTCTACGTATAGCCATATTAGAATATCTCTCTTCCTTCAATGAGGCACCAATAATTAAGGTATTAAGCATATTTGATAACTTCGATTAGATACACAATTCTAACTACAACATAGCAACAAATAGAGTTGTCTCAAGTTGTAAAAACGATGTATTCCATCGGAATTTTTATAAGAACTGTCGAGTAAGCTTTAAACAAGCAATCTTACAGGATCTTCAAGCATTGATTTGAAGGTATTTAAGAATTTAGCACCTGTTGCTCCATCCACAACTCTATGGTCGCAGGATAAGGTAACTTTCATTATCTTTCCTATCGTCAATGCTCCATCCTTTACAACCGGTTGCTCCGCAATACCTCCAACAGCTAAAATACAAGCATCTGGCGGATTTATAATTGCAGTAAACTCATCAATACCAAACATTCCCAGATTTGAAATGGTAAATGTATTTCCGGTCATTTCATCCGGTTGAAGCTTTTTGGATTTTGCTTTTCCAGCCAAATGTTTCACTTCAGCATTTATTTGAGACAAAGTTTTGAAGTTTGCGTTATTGATCACAGGTACTAATAAACCATCGTCGACGGCAACGGCAACTCCAATATTAATTGCTTTATTATATCTGATCTTGTCCCCTAACCATGAAGAGTTTACGGTCGGATGTTTTCTTAAAGCAACAGCAGCTGCTTTGACAACAAAATCATTAAAAGAAATTTTACTTTCAGCTATTGCATTGACGCTTTTTCTACTTTCAGTGGCTTTTGTCATATCAACCAAAATAGTCAAGTAGAAATGGGGCGCTGAGAATTTGCTTTCTCCCAATCTTCTTGCAATAGTCTTTCTCATTTGAGAGACAGGTACATCTTCAAAGCCTTCCTCATTGTATGAAGGAGTGAAATCAACTTTCTCTTCAACTGTAGCAGCTGCTGAGACAACAGCTGAAGTTGCACCAACTTTTTGAGGAGCATCACCTTTGCCTATGGCAGCTTCTATATCTCTTTTTATTATTCTTCCATTATCTCCAGACCCAACTATATTTGACAAAGATATACCCTTGTCTGAGGCCATGCTTTTGGCCAATGGAGAGGCAAAAATTCTACTATTTGAATGATTATCTGAAGTTTGGGCATTAGCAGCAACACTTTCAGAAGCAACTTCCTCACTAGGTTTTTCTGCACCATTCTCGACTGAAGTTTTGCTCGTACTTGGCTTACTTGCTTTTGGAGTAGTATCGCTAGCTGCATCTATAGCCGCTTGCCAATCTTCACCTTCATCTCCAATCACAGCAATGACACCATCAATAGGCACTGCACCTTCTTTGACAGCAATATGCAATAATACACCATCGAAATAACTATCAAGCTCCATTGTTGCCTTGTCAGTTTCAACTTCAGCCAATGTTTCGCCTGATTCTACTTGATCTCCTTCGTTTTTAAGCCATGAAACGATGACACCTTCTTCCATCGTGTCACTCATTCTAGGCATTTTGATTACTTCAGCCATTTATATCGATAATTTAATATGTAAATTGATAGTCTTTAAAGCAATTGCAATTTATAAAACTTATTTTAGATAAAGCGTTATATAGTTTTACTTTTACCTTATAATTTACAGTTTAGAGACAATTTCGTATTACGATAAAAGATAATAATGCAGTTTTCTTCTACTTTACTTAATGATGCCGTTGAAGCATTTTCTTCTTTGCCTGGTATTGGCAAAAAAACAGCTCTTAGATTGGTCTTACATCTAATAAATCAAGAGGTTTCAGTAACTCAAAAATTTAGCAAGGATTTACTACAAATGAGAGAGCAAATACGGCATTGTATTAAATGTCACAATATATCTGATTCTGAATTATGTATTGTATGTCAAGACAAAAAGAGGGACTTGAGCGTTATTTGCTTAGTAGAAGATATTAGAGATGTCATTGCCATCGAATCTACAGGACAATATTTTGGTGGTTATCATATACTAGGTGGAATAATATCCCCCATTGAAGGCATTGGTCCCGCAGATCTAAATATTGATTCACTAATGAGGCGGATTGAAGAAGAAGAAGTAAAAGAATTAATAATGGCTGTTTCGCCAACCATCGAGGGAGAGACCACTATATTTTACATCTCTAAAATGCTGAGCGAAAAACATGTGAAGGTAAGCACGATTGCTAGGGGCGTTTCCTTCGGTGGAGAATTGCAATATGCAGATGAAGTAACGCTAGGCAGATCAATTATGTCTAGAACAGAATACACAAGATAAACTTGTTGTTGAAAATTTATGGATCTTTCAATAATTATAGTAAACTATAACGTCAGATATTTTTTAGAACAGGCCCTTGTCTCTGTCTATAAAGCTATCGAAGGAATAGATGCAGAGATATTTGTTGTCGATAACAATTCTGTCGATGACTCTGTCGCTATGGTCAAAGCAAAATTTCCAGAGGTTATTTTGATTGAGAATAAACATAACCCTGGCTTTTCTGTAGCAAACAATCAAGCTTTAAAAATTGCAAAAGGAGCGTATCAACTGCTGTTGAATCCAGATACTGTCGTCGAAGAAGATACCTTTACAAAGTGCATTGGTTTTTTTGAGAAAACTCCTGATGCAGGAGCTTTAGGGGTTTGTATGATTGATGGTTCTGGAGAATTTTTACCTGAATCAAAAAGAGGATTCCCTAGTCCTGTGGTGGCGTTTTATAAAATTTCAGGTTTTTCAAAGCTCTTTCCTAAGTCAGAAAAATACAATAAATATCATCTTGGGTTCTTGAACAAAGATAAAACATGGGAAGTAGATGTGCTTTCTGGTGCTTTTATGATGATAAAAAAAGAAGTCTTAGACAGGGTAGGTTTTTTAGATGAGCAATTTTTTATGTACGGCGAAGACATAGATCTTTCATATCGGATAATAAAAGCTGGATATAAAAACTACTATTTTGCAGATACGCAGATAATCCACTACAAAGGTGAAAGCACAAAGAAAGGGAGCTTGAATTATGTAAAAGCTTTTTACAACGCGATGATTCTTTTTGCAGAAAAACATTTTGACAAATCAAAAGCTGGGTTATTTTCTTTCTTAATTAGCTTAGCCATTTATTTTAAAGGGGGAACCACCATTTTTAAAAATATACTTGAAAAACTTTTTTTTCCATTGGTTGATGCCTTGCTGATCTATGGGGGATTTGTTCTTCTCAAAGGATTTTGGGCAAACTACTTTTATCAAGATCCTTCTTATTTTGAGTCGAGTATCTTAGTAGTCAATTTTCCATTATACACTTCGGTTTGGATCGGGGCAATATTTTTCAGTGGCGCTTATGATCGACCTTTAGAGATTACTCGCTTATTAAGAGGTTTGTTTTTCGGACTGATCTTGGTTGCAGGTATTTATGGATTTTTAAACCTTGAATTTAGATCAAGTAGAGCCATTATCATATTGGGCTTTCTACTTTCAATCATATCTACAATTCTTTTTCGAGCAGTTTATAATTATGCTAAAAATG